>Ga0209666_1001294_pt1 | contig 19241 bp, 10 predicted proteins | sample SaaInlV_125m_DNA_FD_184679 | JGI IMG/M metagenome (GOLD analysis project Ga0209666, IMG submission 184679) | Marine microbial communities from expanding oxygen minimum zones in the Saanich Inlet - Saanich Inlet SI037_S3LV_10m_DNA (SPAdes)... | ecosystem: Environmental > Aquatic > Marine >...
CGCGACTAAAAAAAATCTCCGCGCACGCGTGCTGTTCGACGCCGACACTGCGCGCCGCGCGCGTCGGCGTCGGGGGTGGGTTCGTTGTCGTCGACGGTCATCCGTGCATGGGTACGGGGGAAGTGCTGGAGATGGCGAGCTCCAAGACCCTGGGGGGCCGGTTGAAGTCCGCGGCGCGGCGCGCGACCAAACGCGCGCTGGTCTCGGCGCTGGCGGCGTGCCTTCTCTTCGTCGCCGCGAGAGCGGCGTGGCGGGTCGATTACGCGAAACACACGCTCGAGCTGATTCGGTGGCTGCGGCGGGACGTGAGCACGCAGCTGGGCTGCTCCGTGCTCGCGGCGCTCACCGCAGTGGCGACGCCCATGCTCCTGACCACCACGCCTCTCAACGTGGGCGCGGGCGCGGTGTACGGCGTGTGGCTCGGGTCGCTCGTCAGCCTGGTGGGCGCCACCGCCGGCGCCACCATCTGTTTCGTCGCCGCGCGGTTCGGCCCCATACGCGCGTGGGCGCGGCGCAAAATCAACGGCAGCCCTCTGTTGACGTCTCTGGACCACGCCGTGAGCGACACCAAAGGCGCGGCGGGGATCGTGATGCTCTCCAGGTTATCCCCGATGTTCCCTTTCGCGGCGTGCTCATTCGCATTCGGCGCGTGTCGCGTCTCCGCGAAGGATTTCCTGCACGGGACTATAGTCGGCCTTGTCCCAGGCACGCTCGTCACGTCGTACATAGGATGGAACCTGTACGACGTCACGAAACTCAAGACTCAAAACGTGGGCGGGCTTCCTGCATCGGAAGAAGCATCGGCGGGAGACTTTATCGGCGCGGAAGAAAAATACGCTCGGTACCGTTTGTACGTCGCGTGCGCGTTGACCGTGCTGAGTTCGGCGGCGCTCGCCGCGAGGGTCACCGCGATTATAAAAAAACACGCGCGCGACTCGACGGCGTCGGGAGTGGCCGGGACGGGAGGCGGTCTGAACCCCATCGGGGGGCTGGGGGGGGTGGGGGGACTCGGGGGGCTGCGCTCGCTGCAGGAGACGAACAAAAAAAAGCAAAAGCAAAGAGGGGTCCTGCTCGGGTAGAGGTTCGTAGTATTATCGGGATACGTAGTATGCTTAACATCGTCTCGAAAAAAAAGCGCCTTTTGTACGCGCAAACGTCGACGCGCACACGCGCATACAACGCGCAGACGCGAACCACTTAACCGCTTCGGACTGTTAGTAGCTCCTGCCCCACAGCACCCAGGTGGTAGCGGGCGCGCCGGTGACGAAGCACTTCTGCCCCGGCAACAGGGGCGGCTGCACGAACGGGATGCAAAGCGTCTTCGCCGCGCCTCCCTCGGACTCGCCCTGCGTGCGCTTCTTGACGAGCTCCTCGCTCTCCTTGGTCTCGCACCACGGCGTGAGCACCATCTTCTTGTCATCCAGCGCCTCCACGAACCCGTCCCAGGAGGTCACGGTCACGACGCTCTCGTTGCGACGCTTCGTCGCGCGCGCCAGCATGTCCGCCTGCATCTCCTCGCACATCGCCTTGGCGCGGGTCGGGAGGTCAACCAGCATCACCGTCTCCTTAGCGCCCGTGTCGCGGCGCACCACCACGCAGTGGCCAGCCTCCATGTCGCGAGGCCCAAACTCCACGCGCAGAGGCACACCCTTGAGCTCCCAGTGGTTGTATTTCCAGCCGGGCGTGTAGTTGTCGCGGTCATCGAGCTTCGCGCGCGTGCCGCTGGCGAGCAAAGCATCCGTCATGCCACGCGCGGTGTCTGAGGAACCAAGGCGAAAGAACGAAGAGGACGAGAGTCAGCGCGAGCGGTTGAGAAAAAAAGCCGAAAAACGTGTCGACGTCGCGCGACGAAAAACGCGTCGAAAGACGAGAAAAAAAAAGCGTTTAGTGTGGGGCGCCACATTATGGCGCGACGATGTGCTTTTCAGCCGACGCCGCGCCATTGGTAAGGAGCCTCTGGTTCTCCGGCTCGACGAGACGTTATTTTCAACGTTCGTCGTTCGCGAACGGCCGCTCGGCTTTTGCGGCGCGTCGCGAAAGGTTGAGCCGGGTTTTCGAAGACGAAGACGAGAAAAAAACCGCTTCTGTTTTTTCGCGTCGGCGAGGCGTAAACGCCGCGACAACCGGGCGTGTCTTCACGCACCTTTGAGCCTCTGCGCGTCCTCGGGAGACAGTTTGGTGTTGGGGATGGTGACCACCACCACCTGCTGCGGCGCGACGCGCGGCGGCAGAACCAGACCCTTATCGTCGCCGTGCACCATGATGGCGACGCCGATAGTGCGCGTGGTGCACCCCCAGGAGTTCTGCCACGGCATCGACCGCCCTCCGGTTTTGTTTTCAAACTCAATCTGGAACATCTTGGCGAAGTTCTGCCCGAGGCAGTGCGACGTCGCGCCCTGGATGCCGCGCCCCGTCTGCGGCACGAACGCCTCCACCGTGGTCGTGTACAGACCGCCGGCGAACTTCTCCTTCTCGGACTTCACGCCCGGGACCACGGGCACCGCCAGGAGCTCCTCGTACACGCGGCGGTAAAGCTCGAGGATGCGTCTAACCTCGGCGTCCGCCTCCGCCTTGCCCGCGAACGCGGTGTGCCCCTCCTGCCACAGGAACTCGCGCGAGCGGATGAACGGCGTCGGGTGCTTGAACTCCCAGCGCACCACGTTGCACCACTGGTTGATCTTCATCGGCAAGTCGCGGTGCGAGCGGATCCAGTTGGCGAACACCGGGTACATCACCGTCTCCGAGGTGGGGCGAACCGCGATGGGAACGTCCAGCTCGCTCTGCCCGCTCCTCGTGACCCACGCCACTTCCGGGGCGAAATCCTCGATGTGGTCCTTCTCAGCCTCGAGCCGAGCCGCGGACACGAAGAGGGGGAAGTAGCAGTTCTCGACGCCCTGCTTCTTGATCTCGGCGTCGAAAAAGTCCTTGATCTGCTCCCACATCGAGTACGCCCACGGGCGCAGGATGTAGCACCCCGAGATGTCGTAGTACTCGATCAGCTCGCCAGCCACCACAACCTGCGAGTACCAAGCCCCGAAATCCTCCTCCATGGAGACGTTCAAGCCCAGACCCGTCTCCTTCGAGCCTTTCTTGTTCTTATCCTCCTTGGGCTTCTTATCCACAGGCTTACCGCCCTTCCCGCCGCCCTTCCCGCCGCCGGCGGGCTTATCGACGACGCCGCGCAGACGGTCCGCCTCCTTCTTCATCGCCAAAAGCTTCGCCACCTCCTCCTTGATCTTGTCGTCCGTCGCGCTCGCGTCGCCCTCCTTCTTCGCTGCCTTCAGAGCAGCCACGACCGAGCCCTGCGCGCTCGCCGCCGCGTCCGCCGCGGCGATCTCCTCAGGCGAGCCCTGCGGAGGGCCCATCTCGACGTTCTTGGGCGCCGAGCGCGACGAGCGAGGCTTACCGGCAGAGTCGCCGGAAGACGCCTTCTGCGCCCGCGCCTCCCCGCCGTTGGACCCGATGTTGGGAAGCGACACCGCGGCGCACAGCGTGGGTTTCCCGAGCACACCAAGTACATCACCACGGTTCGCGACGCGCTCGAACAGAGCCGTCGTCTTGGGCGCGTTTTTGCGAGCATCCGGGCCGAGCGCCTTGGCGAAGAGCGGGTGAAGCGTCGCCGTCAGACAAATCTCCGCCAGGGTCAAAGACGTCTCCTTATCGCCGCCACCGCTCCGTTCGAGCGCGCTCTCCACCTTCGCGAGCCCGTCGATAACCGCAGACAGAGCCTCTTCGTACTTGGCGGGGACGTACGGCGCGCGGTCGGCGTGCATCTTCTGCAGCGTCGACGCCGGCGCGGAGAGCGCCTCGAGGTAAACGGCGATTATCTCTTCGTTCCCGAGCGGCGCGTTCGCGGCGGTCGCCACCGCCTTGATCGCGTCGAAGCCGGTCACGTCCGCGCCGGCGCCGGTCAAGACGGGGGCCTTTGTATGGAGATAAAAGAAGTATGAGGTTTTCATGAGGGTGGATGATGCGAGAGGTGAGCGGGACGGGTCTTGACGCGGGATGCATTCGCGTCATCATGCGCGAAAAAGGAGCGCTTCTTTTTGGATTTCGCGCGACAAAAGGCGCTCTCGAGCGCGTGCGTGCGAGTTTCGGGGTTTCCTCGCCGGGGTTTGGGAGACGCGATCGCCGCGATCCGCACCTGGGACGCATCCGCCGAGCCGGTGTACTGCGCGATGGGGAGGACGGTGAGGTCGAGGCCGCCCGCCTTCGCGGCGATGACCGCCTTGACGGAGCCGTCGGCATCCTTGGTGTACAGCGTGAGCGCCTGCGCGGGAGAGACGGAGTGGGCAGGTGAGCGAAACTCGCGCGGTCGCGAAACGGCGAGGCTGCGCGATGGAGCGCCCGCCGCGCGCTGGGCGCCGCTCGAGCGGCACCGCCGCGGGGTGCGCGACGCGAGAAGAGTCGCGGAAGACGCACCATCGTGGTCTCGCGGTCGAACCCGGGCAGGTCGAGCCGCCGTACGGCGCACGTTCGATGAGGAATGGCTCGCGGAAAGGCACGCGCTCGACTTTATCGACTTCGGCGGCGAGGCGATCGCGCGCACGACGGTGCCGGTTGACGAGCCGATTTCCTCGGCGAAATCGTCGTCGGCGTGACGGTCTCGGGGCACTCAATCAAGAAACTTGTTTTTTTTTTGGCCACGTAAAGCCCTCTTCCCTCTGCGCCTTCCCCGCACTCCCCGTCGCGCGACGAGAGCGTCGAGCCGCGCATCCTTGAGCGTCACCTTCTTCTCGGGCTTCTCGACCGCGATGCTCCTCACCGCGCGCGGACGCGCGCGCGCTCGGTGCTCGCCCGTCGTCGCGCTCCTCGCGCTCCTCGCGTGTGCCTCCCCGGCGCTCGGCTCGTCCGAGGGCGACGCGGACGCCTCCGGGTCCGATACCCAGAGCCCGGGCGCTGAGAGGGGCTCCTCCGCGTCCGTCGCCCCCGCGCGCCTGCTCTCGTCCGTCGCCGAGAAAGACACGGGCCTGCGCGTGGACCGATACGTCAAGCCCCTCGGGTCTCTGCGACCGGGGGAGGTGCTCAACACCGACCCCACGTCAGACGCGGGGAAACTGGCGCGCCCGGTTTCAAACGAAACCGACCCGTCGCCCATGCTGGTGGCGCGCGTCTCCTTCGACCTCGTGCACGGCGAGACACTGGAGCCCCTGCCGCTGGACCGCCTGTACAATCACCACCTCGTGATCTTCTCCCGGCCGGCCATAAACGGAACGAAAGCGCGAAAGCGCGGAAACGCCGCCGGAGACGAAACCGGAGACGAGACCGGAGTCACGACCGGGGTCCTCGCGAGTCTGCTTGTAAACCCCAGGGACAACCCGTCCGCCTCCGCCGCGGTCGCCGAGGTCGCCGCGAATCTAAGCGCCGCGAACCTCAGCGCCGTGCTCGCGCCGTGCGGCGTGGGCGCGTTCTTCGCGGGCGGCGGCGCGGAGTGGCGCGGCATCCGCGACGAGGAGGATGCCAAAAAAGCGGCGAGCCCAAGCGGCGACGCCGCCTGGTTCGACGGCGCGCGCGCGTGGATCGACCCCCCGGCGGCTACGTGGGGCGCGAACGTGCACGTGATCGACCTGCGCGGCGTGCGGTCGGTTAGGGACAGCGTGCAGTGCAACTGCGCGGCGTACGCGGAGCGCACGCCGGGAACGCCGCAGCGTCCCGACCACTCGCCGCAGCAAGGGGGGGGCGTCGCGTGTTGCGGGGACGGCGCGCGCGGTCCACTTCGTGAGCCCGACGACAAGAACGACGACGACGCCGTCCCGGTGGCGTTGCTGTACGAGATCGCGTGGACCCCGCTTTCGGACGCTCTGACCTTCTTCGCAAAGAAAAACGTCTCGAAAAAATTCCCGAAGACGATACAGACGCTGCTGCGCGGCGCGCCCAAGACGGCGACGCTCATGGTGAGCTCGTCGCCGGACCTCGACGGCGCGAGCTGCGCGGGCGAGTACGACGCGCGCCCGTGCGCGTCTGCGTTTGTTTCGGAAGAAGAGCGAGACTCGCGTTCGAACGAGGAGCGGGAGGCTTCAGCGTGGCGCGCGAGGGCGAACAGCGAGACGAAGCCGGCGCACCCGCGCGACCAGAAGTGCGCAGACGTCAACCTGGTGTCGGGCGAAACGAGAATGGTCTCCGTGGCCACCTCGCACGTGTTCCGCCTCCCCCCAGGCGCCGCCTACGACGTCTCGAGGGTGGTCGGGCACCAGCACGTGGGGGGCTTCGGCGTGCGGCTTCTCAACGTGACCGGGAGGGAAGTGACCGAAGAAACCGAACGCAAAGGAAGCGACGACGTATCGGGTCCCGTGCCTTACCTGGACGCCCCGTCGGTGTGCTCGTCCCTTCCCACGTACGGGAAGACAAAAGGCGCACCGGGCGACGAAGCCGGCTTTTTAGTGGCGATGTCCGAGTGCGTCTTTGATCCCCCCCTGCGTCTGGAGTCCGGCGAGGCGTTCGTCGTGCAGTCCGTTTACGGAGCCGACAAAAACAACTACGCGCCCGCGGCGTTCCCGCCGCCGTACGAGGGCGTCATGGGGTACGTCACCCTGACGTTCACGGTACCGCCCGGGTTCGAAACGGGCGTGTTTTCGCGCTCGGGCGAGCGGAAGCTCCTTAAACTCGACGCGGCGAAGGAGGCGAGCGAGAAAGGAGTCTCCTCCGAGTACGGGACGTGCGTCGCGACGCCGACGTTCGAGACGGCTTCGCGTTTAGACTCGGACGACTCGGACTCGGACTCGGACGAGAAGGACGAGAAACAAAACGTTTCGTCTCAGAGCGCCCTCGAGAAGAAAAAACCCGAAAAGAAATCCATCCTCCTGACGCCCGCCGGCTCCAACCCAGCGCTTAAGATGGCGTGGCGGTTCGTCCCGGGCGAAGAGCGCAAGAGCGAAGAGCTCGTGCAGATCACGCTCACCTTGACGGAGACCCGCGCGGCGTACTCGCGGGTCTCCGTTTCGGACGAGAACAATCATGCGAGTCCGACGTGGATGGCGCTGGGTGTCCACCGCCCCGGCGGCCACGGCATGCCCGGCGCGGACATGGTCGTGGCGAGCTCGGCGGACGGCGGCGAGACCTTCGCGTTTGACGAGATGTACACGGACGCGTACGACGCGCCGAGGCCTCGGGGCTTCTACGGCGAGGACGCGTTCGTATTGAAGCGGTCGGGGTGCGCGGTGCGCGTCTCGCCGGGTGTCAACGCGAACACGACAACGCAGAGCGTCACGTTCGAGCGTCTGGCGACGGTGCCGTCGAGCGAAGCGGGCGCCACCGTCGCCGACGTCAAACGGGGTCGCGCGACGGACGTGGTGTGGGCGTTTGGCGAATTCGGACGCGCGCGCATGACGTACCACGCGCGGAGGGCGGGAACGAGCACGGTCACATGGTGAGTAGACTACAAAATCGTAGTCCTACGAAGGTATGTAGCTAGACTACAAGTAGTCTACCGATCGCGAGAGCGCAGAGACAAAACAGAAGAGACTACCGGCTGTTGTTTGATGATTCGTCTACAATCGTTACGTAGCTAGCTATACCAGCGACAGAGCTTCGCTTCGCTTCGCTATTCGCGTCAGGTTGGAATCTCCCCCGTCGCGCGGACGTGCTCGAACACGGCGGTGAGCCCGACTCGCCGGTACGCCCCCAGCGCCACCCGTAGTCCGTTTCCGTACGTCTCGCTCGGATCGGTGCGGATCTGGTTCGCCACGTACCCCGCCATAGCCGCCAGATTGCGTTCCTCCCACCCGTCGCCGTTCGCGTTGTTCGACAAGCCGTTCGGATCGAGCTTCGTTTTAGAGACGCCGTCCATAGATCCGCCGCGCGAACTTCTCCCCCTCGCGGCGACGTCCTCCACCCACAGCAGCGCGACGAGCTGGCACAGGCCCTCCTCCACTTTCGGCGCCAGCCGCGGGAACCCGCCCGCGATTCTGATGTACGCGTGCGTACACTCGTGCGCCAAGATGGCGCCGAACGCGATGAACGGTAACCCGTACAGAACCACCACCGCGTTTACGGTGGTCTCGCCGCGGCGCGGCGCGCCCACCGTTCGCGGAACGAAGCCCACCGGAATAAGCCCCCCCGCGAACCCGGCGTCCCACCGCGGAACGCGCTCGACGGTTCTTATGACGTGCTCGGTGAACAGACACAGACCCCGCGTGCGGCTGGTGCGCCCGACGTGCCACGCCTCCTTGCCGTCCGCGGCGTCCAGCGCGTCCTGGGACACCAAGTGCAGAGGCGGGCGGTGGCGCCACAACAGATTGCCATCGGAAGCGTTTCCGTTTTCGCGCGCAAAAGTGTCGTGAAAACCGCCGCCTCCCGCGACGATCCCCGTCACGCCGCCTTTCACTAACGGCAAACCGAGCTCCGCCATGAACTGGCAGACGTCGTCGTACACGGGCGTCGAGTCGCGTTCGGTATCCACCACCGCCGTGGACGCGCACTCCAAACAAAGCGCGCGTCCGTCCGGCAACTCCGCGAACGACGCGCCCGTAGAACCGGCGTCGCGCGGCTCCATCCGCTCGCACCCGTCGCACTTCCGCGTGCCGTCGCGCTCGTGCCTCGGGCAGTACGTCGCGTCGCACCAGTACGGGTGGCTCATCCACTTGACCACACCGGAAGAGGTCATGTCGTTCATGCCGCCAGGTACGTACCGCTCCTGCCCCTCGAAAGGGATCTTCTCGAAACACACAGTGCATTTCGGGTGGAACCGGTCGCGGTAGCACCGCGCGTGGAACGGGCGCCCGTCCTTCATGGCGTGCGAGCCGTCGGCGATGCTATTACCGCACCCGGCGCATTTGAAGCACGCGCGGTGCCACTTCCCGAACGCCGTGCGCACGTGCGACGCGAAGGGCGAAAGAGCACTCGCGCACCCGGGACAGAGCGTCGAGGAGGAAGAGGAAGAAGGCGCGTTCCGGAAAGAAGGCGGTCGCGAGGATGCGCGGAAGGATGAAGAAGTCGCCGCCGCCGCCGCCGCCGCCGCGTCCTCCTCTTCTTGCAGACGCTTCGCCAGCGCGGCGTCGTCGGACAAGACCGATGTATCGTTGGACGACGGATCTGTTTCGCGACGGTTCCCGGTTCGAGTTCCGACGCGCGCGGCGCGCGCCGCCGCGTCCTCCTCCGCCTGCAGACGCCGGGCGAGCGCGGCGTCGTCCTCCGGAGGCGCCAGGTGCGGCGGCGCGAAGCCTGACTGGAACCCGTACGGAACCGGACGCGCGTACTCTGTCGTCGGCGCCGTTTCGGATCCGCCGTTTCCGGAAGAAAAAGAGCTCGGCGCGTGCGGAGGGTAAACGGCGCCGGCGCCGCCGCGGTACGCGCCGTGCGGCACCGGGCGCGCGACAAATGGCGCGCCGTTTCCCGAGTTGACATCCGACGTGAGGCCGCGTCCCGCGGTCGGCGCGGGGTACGCGACCGGAACCGGGGCGAAAGGCTGGGGTACGGCGTAGGGCATCTTTGGGTAATACGCGGGTGTGGCTGCCGGAGGTGCCGCGTTGCCTCGCGCGTCCTCCTCGGACTGCAGGCGTCTCGCCATGGCCTCGTCGGATTCCACCTCGCGCAGCTCGATCTCGGGCGCGCCGGAAACGCCGGGGGGGGGCATGTTCGCCGCGCGCGCGCGGTCTCCCTCGATCTCCGCCAGCGCCGCCTCGAGCGAGGTCCCGCCCACGGTGGGCGCCCCGGCGGGCGCCGCAGCGGGGCGCGACGGCGTGTCCCCCATGCGCGCCGGACACTGACGGAGGCGAACGAAAGAAAGCGTCGGAAGCTTTCGACGACGGAACCACTGAGCGAACAACGAGATGACTTTCAGGGACGCGACCCTGGCCGCCAGTATCGCGCGCGCCGCTCGCGGACGCGCACGGTTCGTCCCCGCGCGGTCCCGCGATGGCCACCGCGACGCTGGAAGACGCCGCCGACGAGCTCCTCGAGCGGCTCTCGGATGTCGGCATCGCGTCCGACGACGCGACCGTGGAGGACGTGACGCGCAAAGCCGTCCCCGCGCGCTTCGTGCGCCTCGGCGCGCATCTCGCCTCGGACGTCGCCGCGGTCGTGGCCACCGGCTGCGTGGGCGTGGACGACCGCGAGGGCGTGGACGCCGCGGTGAGCGCCATCTACCGCTCCGCCGCCAACGCGGCGAACAACCCCACGGCCGCCGCCGCGAGGCTCGAGCAGGGCCTGCGGCGACTCGCCGCCGCCCTCGACGCGGACGCCGCCGCCGAGGATGAGAGAAACGCGGGAAGCTCCTCGTCGCGCATCGCCGTCGCCGTCATGTCGCGGCTGGTGACGTACGTGCAGGTGGGCACGATGTTAGCCAAGAAACGGAAACGGTACGAGGAAGAAGACCACGAAGACGACGATGTGAACGACGTGGACGCACAGATGGATGCCGTGACGAACGAGAACGACAACGACGCGAGTTTGGATCCCGCGCAGCGGCCGCGCGTCTCCGAGAGGCTCTGGCGCGTCGCGCGGGCGCTCGCCGCCGACGACGGGGTCGCCGAGGCGCTGGTCTCGTCAAGATCCCGATCCCGCGTATCAAACGACGGAGTATCGAACCACAACCACACCACGACACAACCACCGGACGCGTGTCGCGTCTTAGACGCCTCGCTCGCCGCCGTACGACGCGCGTTACGCGCGCTTCCCGACGATCACCTCGCGCCCGCCGTCGCGCGCGACGCCGCGGCGCGCGTCGAAGCCGACGCGAAAAAATCAGAGACGCTCCGTTTAATCGCCGCCGCGCTCCACGCCGAGTACGCCACGCGCAAGGAGACCGTCGCGCGCAGAGCCTGGCTCACCGTGCAGGCGTTCGGCGCGAGCGCGAAACTCAAGAACAGACCGGAGGTCACGAAAGACTTCTCGCGCCGAGCCGGCTTTTCGCGAGAAGAAACCGTTTTGGCAAAAACGAGCGTCGACGACGACGACGACGACGACGACCTTCTGCCTCTGCGCAAGGAAGGCGTGTGTCTTAAGGACGTCTGGGACGCGCGCGTCGCGGACCTGGCGCGCGCGACGCAACGCACGAACGCGGAGGCGAGTCGGGCGCTGGACGCGTCCGCGAAGCGCGTGCGCATCGGCGCCGTGCCGGATCGCGGCGGGCGCGCCGACGTCGGCGCCGACGCGGAAAGGAAAAAAAAAATGCCCGCCTTTGCCGAGCGCGCCGCCGACGCCGCGAAGCACTCCGCGGCGAGCTCCGAACATACTAAAGATAAAAATGGGGGACGAGGCGGCGGAGGAGGACGTGGAGGCGGCGGCCAGAAAGGACAGAAGGGACAGAGAGGAGGGCGGAGGGGAGGCGGAGGCCGCGGAGGCCGCGGAGGCCGCTAGACTCCCGCTTCGTCTTCGCGGGAGTTTTTCGTAGTCTCTAGAGTAGAGTCTCTGAAAGGTAGACTACAAATTGTAAGGCGGCTTGCACGAAAACGTAAAAAGACCCATCATCTCAAAAAACCACTCACGCGTTGGGCACGTGCCCCGCCGCCTCGAGCGCCACCTGCGTCGCGCGCAGCGCCGCCGCCACCGAGTCGTACCCCCCGGGGTCGACGCGCTGCGCGGCGGCGGCCACCACCGCGGGGGCCAAGCCGGCGAGGCCCACCACTCTGACGCGCGCGCCGGCGAGCGGCCACTCCAGGGGCACGTCCATCGCCGCGACCCCCCCCGTGCCGTGGTAGAGCCCCACTCTGACCTGCGCGGAGACGCGAGACCACTCCATGGGCGTCTGCGCAGCCGCTCTACTTAACGCCTCAGCGCGCAAAGCCGTCGCCGCCACGCGAGTCTTGACGTCTCCGGCGAGCGTTTTAAGCGCGTCGGCGTCGCACCCGGCGGCGCGAGCCGTATCGACGATATCCTCGATGGGCGCGTCCGGCGGATCCAGAACCACCGCTTTAATCGCGGTCGATCCGCGGTGGAACGAAACCACCATGGTGTGCGTCTTTTCAGAAGGCGCCTCGCCGGGAACCACCGCGCCGCCGGCCAAAGACGCAGCTTTGGCGGCTTGCGTGCCGTCCACCGGCTCGAGCGCCGAATCTGGGCACCGTTCGATCGCCGTGCGGACGCGCATCGTGAGGTCCCCGGCGTCCGGCTTCACCTCCACGATCTCGCACCCGGTCAGGTGCTCGACCATCGCTCTTTGCTCGACGACGGTCGCCTCGGTCTCGGCGATGGCCGCCGCGGCGTCCGCCTCCTTCTTCGCCGCCGCGTCCGCGCCGGCAAACAAGCCCAGCTCGGCGCGCGTCGACAAAAGACGCGCCTCGGCGGGCGCCAAAGAGGCGTGCATGGCCTCCACCTCCGCCGTGCGCGTCTTGAGCGCGGCGTGCACAGCCTTCGCCTCAGCGTCCAACGCCTCGATCGCCGCGCGAGCCTCCTCTAAAGTCAAAGCGGCGTCCTCGGGGTGGTCCGCCGCGCCTTTGGCGGCGTCGGCGTCGGCTCCGCTCGCCGCCATCTCCGCGCCCTCCGCCGCCGTCTCCAACTCCTCCAGCCTCTCCACTCTCGTCGCGAGCGCCTTGTGCATCTGCTGGAACTCCACCGCGCTCTGCCCAACCTCCTGCACCAGCCGACAAACCTCCTTCGCCTCGGCGTCGTTGCGGTCCTTCAACTTTTTGATCTCCGCCGACGCGGCTTTGAACTCGACGCTCTCCACCGGGGGCGTTTGCGTAGTCGGTAAGGGTCGGGATTCCAAGACGCTCCGCAGGAACGCCGCCTCCGTGCCGAGCTCGATGGTACCGAACTTTAACCGCTTGACGTTGTTCTTGATGCGCTCGAGGTCGCGCTCGGAGTTGCCCAGCGCCTTCTCTTTCGCGCCCTCCACCAGCGCGTCCAGCGAGTTGGCCGTCTGGTCCAGCTCCGCGAGCGCCTCGCGGAACGCCGAGGCGGTGGGCGCCGTGCGCATCTGGCGCATGGCGTCGCCCTTGCGGAAGGCGCCGGGCGAGTGCACGGACATGTCCTCGAACGTCAGCTCGCGCGTGATGTTCATGGTGGTCATCGCGGCCGAAAAGGAGGATTCGAACGCGGACGGTCCGACCGCGACGGCGAGCGCGCGCGGATGCGTCCGGAAACTTCGAACGCCGAGTCGCGACGCGAGTCGCGGTGCGCGTTTCGCGAGACACGCGCGGTCCGTTCGAAAGGCACGCGCGTGCGACGCCCCCTGTCGGAACGCCTGGTGCGTGCGTGCGCTGCGTCCGCGGGTCTCGGGGAGACGCGCCGACGAGTGTGCGCGTCGCGTCGTCCGAGGCGGATGATGCACGCGACGAGGGGAACGACGAGAAAAAACGTTCGCGCCAGAGGATTCAAACGGCTCGCATTTGGAGTGCTTTGTCAGTCTCCAAAAAAGGCACATTGTTTTGTTTGAGAAGGTGTCGCTCTCGAGATTGTAAGTAAACACTTGAGGTACATATCATACATCATTCTTCGAGCGACCGGCGTCTCGGTGGGCTCAGCGTAGTACACCTATGCGTCTCCGCCGATACGGTTCGGTCGGAGGTGCTGTGGTCTGACACGCCTCTCCTCTCGCGAAAAAAAAAAGGAGGAGTCAGCGTAGACCCGCTCCGGCTCCGCGCGTTTATTCTCGTACGCGTTTTGAGGTGTAATACTCGCGACGCGAGTTCAAAACCGGAACCCCGCCGTGTTCGGGGTCTCGTACCCGAACCGGAGTTTCGCGACCCAGGATCGTTCGTGGATCCGCCGCGAGATGCTTCGTGTCGCCGCTCTCAGATGTTTCTCGGCTGGAAATTATCTCGAAGAGAGCGGCGACGCGGTTTGACCGGGATGTCTTCGACCGCTTGGTGGTGTACTCGAGGGACGGCGCGCGAGGCGGCGCGCTGTTGTAATCGGCGGTGACCTTTGTGACCGCGTAGAGAGCGGGAGACCGGGATGTCTTCGACCGCTTGGTGGTGTACTCGAGGGACGGCGCGCGAGGCGGCGCGCTGTTGTAATCGGCGGTGACGTTTGTGCGCCCTAGAGACGCGGCGACCAAACCGGCGGGGTCCTCGCACCGCGGGCGGCTTTTGCGAACGCGCCTTTTGTTTGTCGCAGCCGACGTCGAGTTTGGCTCGCGAGCGCCAGAGAGTTACCATTCATCATCGTCGGATGAGTAGTAGGCAGTAGTACCCAGCTGCATCGTGGAAGGGTTGAAGCTGACGATGTCGCGACAACTCGCCTTGTTCTCCTGGTGCTGCATCATCGACTTGAGCGTCCGGAACTGCTTCGAGCACCCGTGGCATATGTAGTTGTTCCCGTCCGAGTCGTAACCGTCGCCGTCGCTGCCGTACCCGATGCGATCCAGCGTGAAGTTGACGTTTTTGGCCCGCACAAATTTATACACCTCGCGCCGCGCTTTTTCGGCGCCTCGGCAGTCCGGGCAGTGCCCGTCTTCGATGTGCGACACCGCGCCGACGGCGCCGCGGAACCGCTTCCTGCACAACGGACAGGGCGTGTTCTTCTCCGGGTTGCGGCGGTACCCGCGACCGGTGTGCACGCGCGGGTAATCGAAGATGGCCCGCAGCACGGTGTAGTTGGGCACGTTCTTGCGGTAAAGCGAGTTCGCGCCCTGCCTCGGGTGCTTCAGCTGCGTCTCCACGGTGCGCGTGCGCCACCACACGCGGACGATCTCGGGCGTGCCGTCCTCAGTGTCCGTGCGGCGGAACGCCGCCAAGCCCTGGTGGTCGTCGAACTGGCACCGGGTGTACCCGAACTCGGCCGCGAGCTCGTGCACGCGGTCGCAGTCGAAGGCGGCAACCATGGCTTACGTGTTGAAGATGATAGTCTATATGAGATCCGAGACCGTACCCGCGTTGAGACCGCGGCTAGGTCGCGTCGAGCGCACGCACGCTCCAGTCGCAGTCGTCCCGGTGAAGGATCAGGTGATGCGGTGGCTGAAGTCAGACCTCAGCGCCTCGCGTGGTGTGTTATGGCGCGCGTGGGCAGCGGCGCCCCTTCCTCCTTCACCTGCCAGCTGAGCACTATGCAGCAAAAATCTACAGTTCCGGAATTGGGAGACTAAAATCCCATACACATAAACAGTAAAAACGCCGATTTCCCTCGATTCTCGAGCGACCGACACTTCGTCGCTCGCAGCGACGAATCTAAAACCCGATCCCGGTCATGCCGGTCTGCGCGGCTCTTCTCCGAGCTCCGACCTTCGTGGGAACGTCCGACAGTCGCGACTCACGTTATACGCAAGAGTCGTTTTTGCGACTGGCAGATTGAAGCGCGCAGCCCCTGGAGAGGTAGGTGGCCGGCGCGGCGGGCATCTCGGCGTGGGGCGCGCAGGATGTTCGCAGCGTATCAGGGCGGACCGTTCGTCGAGGTCTTCACCCCTCAGGTGCGTCTACGGCGCGAGACGCCCTCCCTCGACGACACGCGCGTCTCGCGTCGACCGCGGATGCCGTGTTCGACACGCGGAAAAATATCCGACTGGTGCCCCGGGAAGGTCCGGACCCTCGACGGGGGGCGCGGCGAACGCCTCCGCGCCCTCTGGAAAGAAAGTCCATTCTCCCCCGCGTGGCCCCCGAACGCGATCGAGACCCTTCCAGGTGGTCCTCGGTGGTTCAATCGGCGTCCCGGCCGCGCTTACGCGCGCGCCGCGGGTGAGATGCTGACTCCTCCTCGACGTTTCGCGTGTCACGCCGCGGGTTGACTCGCCTCCCGACCCGCGTCGGGCCCTCCTTTCCCGCGCCTTCCTCCGCGCGCGCTGACCCTCTCACCCCGCCCTCACCCCCAAACCGCCGCGCGTTTCGCAGGGGAAAGACCCGACGGCGAATTGCTTCGTCGCGCCCGGCGCATCCTCGGTGCGTCGGGTGTACGACAAGTCGGTCAAAGGGTACGTGTACCACCTCTCCGGCGGTCCCGGGCACAAGCTCGCGCTCCCGAAGGACGCGTCGAAAGACCGAGGCCTGGGCTTGACGCAGCCTTTCGTGGTGTTCCAGGTGTTCGTCCCCGAGGGCCACCACGCGAGTTTCGAGATCCAGTTCAGCGACGACAAAGGCACGTGGCGGCGACTCGTCATGAGCACGTCATTCGTGGAGGTCAAGCCGAGCCCGCTGCACTGCCAGGTGCCGCTGCCGCCGTCCGCGCTCCCCCCGGAGCGCTGGACCGCGCTCGCCGTGCACGTCCCCTCCATGGCGCGAGCGCTCTTCTCGGACAACAACGCCAGCCAGGGCACCGCGGGGTTCCGAGCCGTCGAGCACGTGGGCGTCGGCGCGCACTGCAAGCTCAGGCGCATCTTCACGCTGCGCGCCGCGCCGGCGGGTGACGCCGCGTTTGCGGGTGGTTTCGCCGACGCGCTTTTAGACCATTCCTCCGCGCGAGGTGCCGATCCGATCCCGGCGGTGGCGCCCGTGCCCCGCGCCGTGGACTTCCCCAAGGACGTCCCGCACATGGTGTCCGTGGTGGTGCCGTCGCGGCTCGAGGGACGCGCGGGCAAACAGGCGTCGCGCGAGCGGGGCTTGGGATCGCGCGAGCGCGCGCGCAGCCGCGGGTCCAGCCGCGACGGGGCTTCGGGTCAAAGAGGCTGGCCGGCGGCGTTTGACGCATTCGCGCCTTTGCCGCCGGGGTCGCCGCACCTTTCCCGGCGGGGGTCGTTGGAGGTGCACGAGCGCTGGGGCTTCGCCGCGCTCGCGACGAGCTCGGGGGACGGCGACGAGACCTCCGCGCCCGCGCCGGAGGGGTGGCAGATCGCCTTCGGGTCGCGCGTCAGCACGCCCGCGCGCGGCTCGCGGCCCGGCTCGCGCGCCAAGGAGTCCGCCAGCCGCGAGCGCAAGAGCAACGAAAAGGAAAAAGAAAAGGCTAATTCTCGGCGCGCCGACCTCCCGGACGACGCCGCCGTCCAGGACGGCGAGCGCGACAAGGATGCTCTCGCGGCGAGTATCGCGCGCGGCTTGCGTTTCGACGCCGATTTTTCGACGAACAAAGCGGACGAGCTTTTGACGAACGGAACGAACACTTCCGACGTCCATTTCGGGGGTTGGGATTTCATGCGCGACGGCGTGTCGAGACAAAACAAACGCGAAGGCGCGTTGGGGTCGTCGTCGCCGAACGCGGCGGCGAAAAAGAACGCGATCGAGCCCGAACAAAAACCTTTGCCCGATCGGGATCCCGTTTTCGACCCGTCGGCGAACGGAAGAGCTCTGCCGTACGACGCGCGTCGGTACTTCTCGGACGATTTCTCGGACGACGGCGGAGGAGACGTCGCGTTCGTGGACGGCGACGCGTCGGGGTCGGGCGTCGGCGGATTCTCGGCGGATTCCGGCGTGTGGCAAAATTTGCGCCCGAAACGAATGGCCGGGTACGGCCGCGGCGAGACGCCCATCCCGGGGCGTCCGCCCAGCGGCGACCCGGCCAGCTACCGCATGTACACGCCCGAGCTGGTGGTGGTGTCGGACCGCGCTTCAACGCGCGAGGAGGAGAGCGACGAGAAAAGAGAAAATAGGGGGGGGGACGTCGGCGACGCGGGAGACGCGGGAGACGTTTTGGACGACGCGGGAGACGACGCTCATCCTCCGCGCGTTTCCGTGAGCGCTTCGAGCGACTCGTCGACTGCGGAGAAGGAGAACGAAGGCGACACCGCAGCGCCCGGCGCGGAGACGCGCGTGGCGAGCGGTAAGGAGCTCGCCGTCGGCGCGTCGGGTCCCGGGCTCGATCCCGAAAAGACGCGACTGGCGGCGGACCAAGTCGCGGACCTGGACCTGGTGTACGACCCGATCTTGAACTTTTACTACGACCCGAAAAACGGCAAGTACTACGAGTTGGTGTGAGGGTTTTCGCCGAAGAGCAGTTTTTGCCGAAGCGGTGTCCAGATAGACGATAGAGGTGTGAGAAAAACAGAACAGAAGACTATGTGAGAAAAAGAAAGCTACGCGGCGTCGTCGTGCCCCCAGGGTGTCGTGGACGCCGCGAACGACCGCAGCGACGAAAACTTGGGCGCCGACGGGACGCCGATCACGCGCGGCGCGGCGCCCAGACGCGTCGGGTCGGATTCGTCGTCGTCGCCGCGCGTCGCGTTTTCGGATTTTCCCGACTCCACCCCGCGGTCTGTCTGTGCCCCACCGTCGTCTTGGAGTGCGTGTTTCCTCCTCCCCACGTTGTCGTGGTCGTACACGCGTTCCTTCTTGAGGATCTCCGTGACGACCCACTTTTTGTGTTTGCTCAGGGGGCGACTGTGCACCATCGCGACTCTGTCCCCGACGCCGCACGCGTCGTGCTCGTCGTGCGCTGCGTTCGCGGAGGGTCACAGGTCAGCGCGCGAGGCGAAGCACAGAGAAGAGGGGCGCGCGCGGGGGGGACGGAAACCACCGGACCCGGCGGCGGTGCGTTCGATCGCGCTTTATGATCGCGAGAGGGGTTTGGGGATCCCACGGGGCGCCTCGGACGCACCCATGTACTTCTTCCTCCCGCGGACGTACTTCCCCCACCGGGGGTGCTTGTAGATGCGCTCGACCATCACGGTGACGGACTTCATCATCTTGTTGGAGACGACGATCCCCTTCAGAGGCTTCACCATCGCGCCCGTCCCGCGCGGCCTTCGCGCGCACGCGCCGCACGCTCTGACACGCCCCGAACGCTGGGCGGCCACGGGCGAGGCGGGCGAACGATCGTCCAAAATGCTTTCTTTTCCAGTCGAGCGCAAGAGTGTGGGTTCGGGCGCCGGCGACTCTGGGTTGAACAGAACAAAACAAGCGAGCAATAATAATATGGATAATACAGCATAATAAAATCATCTTTCGCCGCGCGTCTCGTCAGTCGAGACGCGCGGCGATAAACGGATAAGGGCCTGATACGATCTGCTCCTCGAGACGTTCCTCGCCCGGGACGCGTGCATGGTGAAATATTCCCCCGCAGGTGCGAACGAAACGCGGCCGTCTCCGTTTGCTCCGGCGCGCGAGTCGCGTTTTACCGTCAACGGTACCCAGCGTTTTGCCCGCCGGCGGCATTATCGTCTGCGACGCCTCGGGACGCCAAGTTCCCGTAGATCGCCTCGATCTGCGCCGGATAGTACACGCCGAAGCGGCCGGCGGCGAGCCCCGAACCTCGAGCAAGGCCGCGAGCCGCAGCGGCACCCGAACGCGTGGCGGCAACGAGGTCGGCGGCGTGGTGGTGCCCGCGCCCCTCGCGCACCTGCTTGTACAGGGACTCCAGCACACTCTTGACGACCGTGGGCGAGGTGTCGTACCCCGTAGAACCCATCGCAGACCCGTCCGTGGCCACCATCAGCGCCGTCGGCTGCATCAGGATGCGAAGCAGCTCCTCCTGCACGTGCTCCACCTTGGTCAGGCGGTGCATGA
>Ga0209666_1001296_pt1 | contig 19240 bp, 18 predicted proteins | sample SaaInlV_125m_DNA_FD_184679 | JGI IMG/M metagenome (GOLD analysis project Ga0209666, IMG submission 184679) | Marine microbial communities from expanding oxygen minimum zones in the Saanich Inlet - Saanich Inlet SI037_S3LV_10m_DNA (SPAdes)... | ecosystem: Environmental > Aquatic > Marine >...
CGCGCGCGGAACAAACCCGATGCCTTGGTGATCCGATGTTTGGCGAGAAGAATGAATCGCGCGCGCGTCGACGGACGGTTGGCGGTGAGAGCGGGCGTGAGATGAAAGAATGAGACACTGACGATGTGCGTGCGCGATGTTTACGCGAAAACAGCGGATGGGCACGATGTTAGCAAAGCCGAAAAGAAGGCGCGCAAGACGATGCAAAAGTTGGGCTTGGAACAGCTCGACGACGTGCAACGCGTGACGTTCAGGAAGGGCAAGCAGGCGATGTTCGTGATCAACTCGCCGGATGTTTTCCACTCGCCGGGTTCGGACTCGTACGTCATCTTCGGTGAGGCCAAGACGGAGGATTTGGCCGCGCAGGCGGCGCAGCTCAAGAACGCCTTCAAGGCCGAGGCTCCGGCCGCGGGCGCGGCGATGCCGACTTTGGAAGAAGTCGAGGAAGGTGATGTTGATGAGACTGGGGTTGAGGCGAAGGATATCGAGCTCGTGATGACGCAAGCGAACGTGTCCCGCGCCAAGGCTGTCACCGCTTTGAAGGCTAACCCGGGCGACATCGTTTCGGCTATCATGGACCTCACCATGTAAGCTACTTTGTCGAGTCGTGGGTGAACAAAGAACGCGCGCGGTACGTGAAGATGAGCGCGACGAGTAAAACGCGATACTCTGTAACTAATCCGTCGGTTCTTTTACATCAAGCGCTCTCGCGAGCGTCGCCTCGCGCGTCGACGACTCGCCGAACCGTCGCCGTCGCGCCGAATGGCGCGGCGTTCAAACAATCAACCATCAATCGCCAAAGCACACCGAGCCCGTATTATTTCTTCTTATTACCCTTGCCCTTCTTCGCTCCCTTCTTCGCCGCCTGTCGTCCCGCGCGCGTTCGCGTCGTCGGTCAGTCTCGCTTCGCGTTATCCAGTCCCCCGTCTCTCGCCCGCCCCCTCGCGCGTCTCCCGTCCCGATTCGCGCCCGCGCCCGCGCGCGTCTCCCCCCGCGCCTCCGCCGCGCGCCTTTCGAAGCGCGCGCGGTCGGCTCGCGCGTCCACGCACCTCCTCCGCCGCGATCTTTTCGTCGCGCGCGCGTCGCCATCGTCCCAGCGCGCTCTCCGCGTCCGCGCCCGAGCGCGCGGCGACGACGGCGCCGCCCACGAACGTCGCGCTCGCCACCGCAAACGCGGCGTTCAGCGTGCAGAACGGCATCGTCGCGAGTCGTCGTCCGCGCGCGCGAGTGCGGCGGCGACGGTCGACCGACTGACCTAGAGCGTCGCCCCGCACACGCGCACGCGCGCGCGCCGAGCGACGACGATGCTTCGAGCGATCGCGCGAGCATCGCGAGCGGTCGCGGGCGTCGACGCGCGGCGACCGACGGGACGGGCGATCGACGCGCGGCGCGCGGTCGGGACGTTCGTCGGCGCGGAGAGCGAGGAGTTGGCGTACGCGCCGACGAAAAAGGTGCGCGCGCGCGACGAGCGCGACGACGGCGCGCGCGACGGCGCGATGGGAGGACGACGACGATGCGCGCGCGTCGATGGACGGCGCGCGAAGGGACGAACGCGGGACTGACGCGACGCGCGCGCGCGAAAACGTAGGTGAAATTCGAACCGACCGAACCGACGTTCATGACGCAGTTCACCCTGAACCGCGCGAACGCCAAGAGCACGATGGAGGGCGCGGAGGACGCCGAACGGTTGGTCGCGCGTCTGATCGGGATGCTCGGCGGGAGCTTGAAGACGTTTTACGTGACGCAGACGGGGGCGTTTGACGGCGTGTGCGTGTACACGTTTCCGAAAAACCACGACTCGAGGACGTTCACGTGCCTGCTGCGATCGAGCGCGGGGTACGATAGGATCGAGACGACGAAGTTGATGGCGAGCGCCGACGCCGCGATGTGCGCCAAGGCGGCGCGCGAGGTGGAGAAGCAGTTGAAGAAGTGAGCTCGGGACGTTTCGGACGCCGCCGCGCCGAGTCGACGAATCGTCGATGCGCGCGCGCGTCGCGTCCCAGTTAGAATAACGCACCGTCTCACCACCATTCGCGCATATGTTGTAATTAGACCACGCGCAGTCGTCTCGTCGACGTCGTCTCGTCGTTCGTCTCCGACGTCACTTCTCGAAGCGCCGCCGCGATGCCGTCGCCGTTCCCCGAGCGCCCCTTCGGCGTCGTCGATTCCACCGCGTACGCGCTCGAGGGGATGTACATGCCCAATCCTGGGGAGTTCGAACCTCCAAAGCTCACTTACGACGACTCTAACGCGGTACGCGCGACTGTTTACGACGATTTCGACGACGATTGCGCGACCTCGAATCCGCGACTGACTCGAACGGTTTCGCGTCGTGTCAGCGAACGACGGCGCTCGTGGGGGGTAAGAAAGCCGTGAAGACCGTGCAGTGGTCGGTGGGAGGTGATAAGCTCGCGTCCGGGGGAGTGGAGCACGACGTGCGCGTGCACGATGTCGAACACGGGGCGGGCACGGGACGAGGGGCGCAGACGCTTCGAGGACACGCGGGCGCGGTGGAGCAATTGCGGTTCGATCCGTCGCGTCAAGGAGGTGATCGCGCGCTGACTGTGAGTTCGGATAAAACGGCAAAGATTTGGGACGCGAAGAGCGGGAAATGCGCGGGGACGATCGAGATGAAGGAAGGATTGATGAACGCGGCGTGGTCGCCGAGCGGGCGGCACGTCGCCGTCGGGAGCAAGTCGGACGTGATCTCGATCGTCGACGTGACGACGATGAAGGTGATTTGGGAGCAAAAGTTCAAGTACGAGGCGAATGAGATGATGTGGGATAAGACCGGGAAATCGTTCATGATGGCGACTGGAGAAGGGAAAATGGAAAAGTTTACGTTTGACGAGACGACGGGATCGTTGACGCCGCTTTCATCGCATTTTGCACATAATGGCGGGTGTTACTGCATGGCGATCGACCCTACCGGAAAGTATCACGCCATGGGTGCTGCAGATGCGATCGTGAGCTTATGGGAGTCTGAAACAAACATCTGCTACGACACTATCGTGCGCTTGGACTACCCGATTCGCTCAGTTTCCTACAGCCACGATAGCCGATATATAGCCGCCGCTTCGGAAGATTTAAAAATAGATGTCGCAGAGGTGATGACTGGCGATTGCATGGCACAAATCAAAACGAAAGAGGCGATGAATACCATAGCGTTTCACCCGAAGGAATTGGTTCTGGCGTACGCCGGCGACGGGGGAGATATTTCGCTGTGGAGCGCGTTCACCGCCATCTCTGCAGGTACAAAGTAGCGGGCGTCTTGTTGTATTACAGCGTAGAACTACATAGTCAAATCGTATCATACATTTCATCAATCCTGCGTTTTCATCAATCTTGCGTTGAGCGAATGCCATAGCCAACGATGCAAATGGGCAGCGTTGGGTGTTTTATCGTGGAGGCGGACCGCCCAGTCATGACGACGTTTGTATTCGTCATTGTCGACGCATTTCGCGTCCATCTGGCGGTGGGAATCAAACAAGTCTTGCGCATTTGCATCACATGCACACGAGCGGCGTGCAGGAGCGTCTCCGTCGGTTGCTTCCCTTCGGTGTGCACCGGGAGCTCATGACTGTACACCACGTGGCCACCACTGCTCAGCGTGCGATCGAGTTGGCGATCTATGATGGTCACCACGACGCGCATACGGCCGGGACAAGTAGGCTGATGACTCCATGAACTCGGCGCGAGAACACTCAAACTCGCAACGAGCATGCTGGGCTCTTCACCACTCTTTGGGCTGACAATGTACTGGAGAGGAAACAGTTCATAATCGCGCAAAGTAAATCCAAAGTCTAAAGCCGCTCGCAAGGAAGAGTTCAAGACCTTACTCATCTCGAGCGCGATCCAAGGCGTGATGATGCACACACGCACTGATCTGGGAAGTGCTGAGACGTAAACGTACGGTGCAGTATCACCAAGCACGCCTTGATCTTCCACGTACACGTCTTCATTGCCAACGCTCAAATCGCTCGCGTCACTTCCATGCCATTTCACCAACGGCGAATGACACGCTGGAATCACGGAAACGAGTGATCCAATACTGCCTTGCAATTGAACCTCCATGAGAGATCGATCGTGAGCGTCTCGCGGATTCAACGTCGCCGTCGCGATGTCCACCGTCAGGAGTGCGTCTGCGGTGTTGAGCGCGAACTTGCCACCGTCAACTAAATCTCTCATCACAGCGTCCGATTTTCTCAACTTACGCCTCGGACTCATCTCATTCGCGTTAAACGCGTATGGATCACCGATGCACGTATCTTCTCCTTCGTCTCCAAGCTCGAGCGCATCGTCTTGCGGCGTCGCCGCCGGCGTCACGCCGCTCCAACTCGGATGAAACGGCGACAGCGCGGCGCTCACGTAACTCATGTGCGTCGCCGCGATCGCCGTCCCCGGCTTCACGCTCGCCGGCGACGGCAGTACCGTCACGCAGCACTTCTTCGCGATTCGTCCTCGTCCATCTCCATCCTCTCCTCCGTGCCTGCGCGCCTCCCCGTGCACCACCAGCGTCGAACGGTCCCAACTCTCGCACACGTGTACCCGCACGTTCGCCTCCGTCGGCGCATCCGCGAAAGCCCCACCGAAATCTTCGGACAATCCGCGCATTCCGCGTCCGAAATCGCCCATATCGCTCTCGAACAGCGGCGTCGTCGCGAGCAAGCGCGCGCGCGCCCCCGGTTGAAATTTCCAAATTTGCAGCTCGAAGCTGAAATTCTCTCCTCCCTCCGCGCTGTAACTCACCAGATGATCGCCGTCCGCGGTGAAGCCGAGCAGGACGCACGAGAGCATCTTGCGAGCGTCGTCGATGACGCGCTCGACCGGGATCGTCAGCCGCGGTGGGATCGACCGGAAGATTTGTTCGGGCTTGGCACCAGACGCGGAGGTGAATTCGCGACGCGCGAGCCTGGACTGCACCGTGGACGCGCGCGCGCGGCGTTCGGCGCCGACGCGATCGTCGGAGCGTTCTTTTCGAATCATTCGTCGCTCATGCGGTGCGCGGTGCGGTGGTCATGATTGTCTGTTCTCGGCGAGGGCGATTGTGACGCTCGAACGCCGCGCGAGCGACGTGGACGCGACGCGCGACGCCCGATGACGATGCGCGTTCGTACGAAGTTTTGTTATATTGAAATTGTCGAAATCGACGAACGCTCGCGATCGCGCGCGAGCGTTTACGTGGGATTGGAGAAGTTGAATATGCGCGCCGTGCAGTCGTCGCTCGCGGTGATGACTCGAGCGTAGTCGGGACTCATGGCGAAGTCTAAGATCCCTTTCGTGTGACCGTGCGCCTCTCGTTGACACGTAGACGTGCGGGCATCCCAGAGTCGCACGATGCCGTCGACGGATGTGCTGTGGGAGTGGAAAATAGATACTGAACGTAAGTCGAAGGAGCGCGGCGAAGCGAGTAGACGAAATGTCGCCAAATCGACGGCTTGAACGATGGAGTTGAGGTCTCAAAGCTCGGTGTCGCGTCGATGCGAGGCGAGTGATATATGCAAGCTATGTCCACCACCGCGCGTTACGTGCAAACGCGCGAGGCCCTTATGTTGCGAAGTCAAACGACCGAAGCGACGCTCGAAGACGTACCTATACAAACACATGGTGTTCGGAATCCATCGAAGCTGGCTCACCGCACCACCGTGCGAGAGCGTACCTCTGGCTTGACACGAATTCGTGTCCCAAATGATAATTTGCTTATCCAGCGAGCCGGTGGCGCACACCGGCATGATGTCGCTGAATCCGACGGCTTCGATGGTTTCCGTGTGCGCCACGAGCGGCGCCAGAACTTTCCCAGTCGTCGTGCTCACCAATCGAGCGGTGTTGTCTTCGCTCCCGGTGATGGTTAATCCCAGCGTCGATGGATGAAACGCGACGCACGTGAGCGGACCGTCGTGGAACGGATGCCCGCGGAACGCGTGTTCGCACGCTCCCGTTCTCGGTTGCCACACTCGCAACGATCCGTCGTAAGACCCGGTGACGACTTGCTTACCGTCGGGCGTAAATCCACCGCACGACACGCGCTCACTGTGTCCACTGAACACTTGCATGAGCGCACCGTCGTCGCCGTTCCACATCCACGCCGTGAAGTCTTCGCTCCCCGCGAGCGTCACGCGTCCTCGCGGATGCCACGCCACCCACTCGATTCCCCCGCCCGGTCCCTCGAGCGCGCGTTCGACCGCGCCCGTCTTCCCATCATAAATGCACACCTTTCCATCGAGTCCACCCGTGGCGAGCAAGCCACCGTCGGCGCTGAACGCCGCGCACGACACGCTCTCCCCGTGTCCTCCCAGCTCTCGCGCCTCCCCCGCGCCTCGTCTCAAATATCCCTTATCGTCCCCCCCCCCGCTCACCACCGTCGCCTCCGCGCCGTCGTTCGACCACGCCACCGCGTACACCGGCGCGTCGTGCGTCGCCGCCACGCATTCCGCGTCGTCCCTCGGCGGCGCGATCGTCGTCGACGCCGCCGCGTCCCGGTCCTCCGTCGTCGTCCCGTCCCCATCCATCGCCTCGTCCTCCGCCTCGTCCTCGTCGTCGCTCGACATCGGCGCCTCGTCGTCCTCGTCCAGGTCCGCGACCTCCTCGTAATCGTCCGCCGCGGGATCGATGAAGGCGTCCTCGACGTCGTCGTCGTCGTCCTCCGTCGCCGCCGCCGCCGCGTCGTCCATCGCGCTCGAGCGCCGCGCTCTATCGCCTCGCGCGCGCGCCGCGCGCTCGACCGCGGGCGACGAAATCGTCGCGCGCGTCGCGTCGACGGCGTCGGTCGCGATCGACGCGCGCGCGTCGTCGAGTGCGGCGGCGGCGCGACGGATGGTCGACGGATGGTCGACGACGCGCGCGCGCACACGACGACGCGCGCGATGCTGCGCGCGATGCGTCGGCGCGCCGGCGCGCTCGCGCGAGAGGCGCGCGCGCGCGCGCGCGCGACGACGACGACGACGACGGCGACGGCGACGGCGACGGCGACGACGCGACCGCGAGGCTTGATGACGTTGTCGACGCGCGAGACGATTTCGTCGCGCGCGGCGCCGTGGACGGCGCTGACGACGACGACGGCGCCGACGACGACGGCGCCGACGACGACGACGCGCCGAGGCGCGCGAACGATGTTCATTCAGACGCAAACGACGCCGAATCCGATGAGCCTGATGTTTCAGCCCGGGCGCGAGGTGTACGCGGAGGGGTCGAAGAATTTTTCAAACGCGAGGGAAGCGATGGCGAGCCCGCTGGCGAAGCGGTTGTTCGCGATCGAAGGCGTCACGAATGTCTTCTTCGGGATCGACTTCGTGACGGTGACGAAGGGCGAAGACGCGGAGTGGGAGACGGTGAAACCGCAGACGTTTGAGGCGATTATGAACTTTTACGCGAGCGGAGAGACGGTGATGGACGAGGAGAAATTGGCGGCGAGCGGGACGGCGATCGCGGAGGACGACGATGAAATCGTGGCGATGATCAAGGAACTCCTCGAGACGAGGATTCGACCGGCGGTGGCGGAAGACGGGGGAGACATCGTGTTCAAGGCGTTCGATCCCGAGAGCGGGCTCGTGACGGTGCAGTTGCAAGGCTCTTGCGACGGGTGCCCTTCGTCGAGCGTGACGCTGAAGAGTGGGATCGAAAATATGCTGATGCACTACGTGCCCGAAGTCAAGGGCGTGGTGCAGGCTGGGCAAGACGACGGCGAGATGGATTTGCTCGACTTGGCGGATTTGCATCGAGGGCGAAAGTAGCGACCCGCGCGTGTATCACATCATAACTTTCAGTCGGCGCCGTATAATAACTGAATTTCCACCATTCATTGATTTAACGACGCCCGCGCGCGCGGTCGCACGTCGAGCGTTCACATTCTCGGGTGCGCCGACGACTCAAAGACGCCGCTCGAAGGGTGCGCGTGAGCGGAGCTCGGTGTCGTCCGTCGTCGAGACATTTTCCCCGACAGACGTCTCGAGCGACAAAGTGCAAGACACACAAGACATCATTTACCACTACAGTATACTGTACATTAAACGAGAATCGCGGCACCGGCGCCGGCGCGCGCGGCGACCCGCCGGACGGCGTCCGCGTCGTGTAATAATTCCACGAATGAACAAAGAAATCATCGTCGAGCTAACTTGCGTTCGTCGCTATCGATCTTGCCGCCGAGAGCCTCTTCGAGTTCCGAAACGCCCGCCGCATCGGTGTCCGTTCGCCCGCTTAAGAGGCTCGAGAACCAGTTGTACGTCGACGTTCCGAGTCCGAGTCGACTTTGTAAGCTACATTTCGAGTCAGCCATTTCGTCCGTGAACCGGTCGGAGTCGCAGTGACAGCTGTGACCTTTCGGTTCGTTAAAGTTCAACACCGACGTCTTCACCGGGCACAACCCAAACGTTTGATCGAGCAACGTCTTGAACTTATTATCTCGCGCGACGGCAACGATGGTGAGCTCGATCCCAGAATTCGGTGTGGCGAAAATATCATCCCACGCACCGTGATCGACTCTCAAGTACGCCGTCGGCGTGGCCTTTCCATCGGCATCCGCGCTCGCGCCCGCGAGATAGACTGAGTACCCGTACTGCGCGACGAGCTTAACTTCCCCCAGTAACGCCTTACGCTGCGCCTTGCTCGTAATCTCACGTCGCCAAATAATCGTACTGACTTTTCCACTCGCCAAACCTTTCTTGAACCGCGCGAATTGCGAGCGAGAGCGCTTCGCGTCGTTGATCAAAACCGTCAGCTTCGCCTTGGGCGACGTCTTCGCGATTTGCTCAAACTCCTCATCGAGCTGTCGACTCACTCGTCGATCGTTCCATAACTTCTCCACTATCGAATTGTCGTGTCCGAGATCCTTCAGCGTCGCGCTCAACGTCTCCACCGCGCGCTCGTCCACGTACGTCCTCGTCTCGCACTCAAACGCTCCCGCGTTCGCCATCGCGTTCACCCAAAATCCCATCTTCGTCGCCATCCCCGCGTCCACGCTTCCCCGCCTTCGCATCACTCTCGCATCGTCGCCCTCGCGTCCGGACCCTGGTTCCGGCAATCCGATCGTCATCACCACGCACGGTCCCGGCGCGTGTCTCGCTCGCACCGTCAACGCCAGCTCCGCCGCGATGAAATCCGCCCGCGCCTCCCTCGCGCTGTAGTGACACGCCCGGTGCTCGAACCACGATCGCTGCGTCTCTTTCAGCGTTCGCACGCACCGCGCGTCCAGCGCCGGGTCGTACGCGCCGCCCAGCGATACCTGCGCGAGTCCGAGCGCGAGCGCGACGACGGTGGCGAGCGCGACGCACGCGGCGCACGCGCGGCCGCGCTTGACGCCCTGGCGCAGCGCGCGCGAGCGCCGACGAAGTTGCTCTTTGCTCAGCCCCATCTCGGCGCGACGAGGACGCGCGCGCGGGCGTCGACGAATGCGGACCGATCGATCGATGTAATCGCGTCGCGACGCTGTTACAGGACGAGGCGCCGGGACGGGACGAAGAGACGCGACGCTAGACCGGACGGAGCGCCTCGCCCCTGAGCGCGGCCTCGCGCGCGCGACGAGCGATGCGAGGCGTTAAAAGCTCGCCGAACTCGCACCAAAACTTGCCCTGCTCGCGCTGCGCGAGACGCACGGCGTCGCGCTTGGCCCAACCGGCGCGCCGACGATGGCGCCGCGAGCGACCGCGCACGGGCAAATCGCCGAGTTTCAACCCGCCCAGGGGATCGCCGGCGTCGACGGCGTCGATCACGCGATCCTCGATCGTCTGTCGGTGGCCGATCTGCTGCAAACCGACGAGCTCGGTGAGGGTGTTCAGATCGAAGACGCCCGGATATCGTCTGCCGCCGACGCGCCACGTCGGCGTCGTCGCGCACCGCGCGCACGTCAAGCACCTCGACGCGTTCCCGCAATCGACGTAGTGCTGTCGCCATCGCGTCGGGAGGAGCTCGGCGAGGAGTTGTTTTTGTTGCTTGCACTTCTCGCACCACGGCGCGCCGAGGAGCGCGACGTCGAGTCGACGCAGCGCCTGGCCGAGCGCGCGGATTTTGTCCCCATCGGTGTCATCGTTCGCGCGCGTCGCGCTCTGCGCCTCCGCGGCGCGACGCGCGCGCGCGGAGAGCTCGGCGTCGTCCTTGCGCGCGTGTCGAGGCTCGCACGCGCGCGTGCGCGCGCGGAGATTGATCGCGAGCGCCATCGCGGCGTCGAATGCGGGTTCGAACTTTCAAGCCGCGGGGACGCGCGCGGAACTTTGCGACGCGCGCGACGCGCCTTCGCGAGCGCGCGCGAGAGAGAACGTCCGTGAGTATGATTAGCATCGCACGGCGCGAACGCGCGCGTCGTTGAGCGCACGATGACGCGTGGAGAGCGCCGCGCGCGCGGCAACGCTGGGACAACGGCCGGACGACGCGCGCGCGGTGCTCGAGCGCTGTGCGCGATCGCGCTCGCGCGCGCGCTCGTGGGTGACGTTTCGCGCTATTTTGTGCTCGCGCAGACGGTCAGCACGGGAGCGCCGCTGGTCGGGGCGACGAACGGCGCCGCGCAGGCAGTGCTGGACTTCGCGAGCGCGCCGGGCGGACGGTGCTCGCCGAACGACGACTCGAACACGATGGCGTGCGAAAAGCTCGAACCGCCGTCGACGAAGAATTACGCGTCGTTTGACTTTTATGTGAACGACGTCAACGGCGCGCGGTGCGATAAGTGTGGGAGGGAGTGTAGTTTGGACGGCGCCGCGTGGGCGTATTGCGGCGCGACGCCGGTGTGGTACTTTGGGTTGTCGTACGGGCAACACCAGTTCAAGGTGCGAGGACTCGGTGGAGATAACGTCGCGGGGACGGCCGTGGTGTATGACTGGATGAATGAAGAACCGTTGAAGGTGGAGTGGGATTCGGGATATTCCACGCCTTCGTCGTACTTGAATTCAAACGCTGTGTTGACGTTTCATTTGGCGTCGTCGCGGCCGAGCTCAAATTACGTGCAGTTTGAATACAGTACGACGAATGATTACATCAAGACGTTCACGCGATTATCGATTGGGGTGACATCGGTGAGCGTGACACCGAGTTATGGGTCGAATAGGTTTACATTCAGGGCGATATCCATAGAGTCGTTCACGGGGAAATCGCTCACCGAGTCTTCGGTGAACGAGATTGAGCTTTTGTACGTCGCCGATAACGTCAACCCCTCGTTGGCCTTCGTGAGTGGACTCGCAAACGGAGGAACGACGCAGAAAGGATCGATGGAGTACGTAATTAGCGCTTTAGACGTGGACCCAACGAATGGATACGAATCTGGATTGGCAACGCTCGACGTGCAGCTCTTTCGGCTGGATAACGGGGCAACGTCGCCGTCGCCGTTGCGCGCATGGACGACGTATCACACATTTAGTGGCGCTCCTGTGGACAAAAACGTAACGGTGACTTTAACAAACATCGCGTCGCTGGCGGACACGACGTATAAATTAGAGATTAGAGCTACAGATCTTGCAGGAAACGTCGCAACAACGATTGGTAGGACTTTCGTCGTGCAGTTGTCAAGCTTGGTGAACGTTCCCGATTCGTCTGGTCTGAGTGCGTCGACCACAGAGCGGCTACAGACGACGTCTGGGGCGATTAAACTAGCTTCACAGCCATCAGATGGATCTCTCGTACCCGTTGCGTACGAGGTGAGCGCAATCGTCGGCGGCACTCTTGTGCTTGAATCAGCGACGAGCGTGGCTTTGGCCAACAACACGCTTGTCACGGCATCAGATGCGCTCAATGGTTTCAGGTTCACGCCTACGGCTGGATTTTATACGAACGATCAGTACGCGAGTACGTTTGGTTTTGATTTGAAGCCTTCCACGAGCACGTCAGACTTGTCTCAAGTCGTCAATTTACCTGCGCATTCCACCATCACCGTCACAGCGACGAATGATCCACCCGTAGTGAGTGTCACAGCGCACTACAAGTTGACCCCAATACACGTGTCGGACGGTGCGAACATTGGAACCGTGGTACGTGATATTTTAGATGCTAACGTCATCGATTATGATTACCTCTCGTCGAACAACACTGTTCCTTACGGCTTCGCCGTTGTGGGCGCCGACGAGACGCGAGGCGCGTGGCAGTTTTCAACGAATGGTGGTTCTTCATGGACAAATTTCAACACTGCTGGTGCGTTGAGTACGACGAATGCATTAATGCTCACGGCGACGACAAACGACCGAGTGCGATTTGTACCCACGGCAACGACTCTCCAGGATCAGTTCATCGCTTCCTTTGCGTTTAAAGGTTGGGATGGCACGACGAGCGAAGCGACAGGAGCCACTGGCATTGACATCACAACGAGTGGACATACGGCAACGACTGGATCGATTAGCGTTTCAACCGTCACTGCCACCATTCTTGTGCGTGGTCTTTCTCATAGTTTATTCGAGCAAGCTGCACAAACGACAACAGCGAGCTCACGACAAGCGTACAGCGCAGCACTTTACAGTTGCCCGCCGACGCACCGGCGAAGTATTCGTATCCCCGTCGCTGCAACGTCGAGCACGTCCTCTTCTTGTGCGGGCACCACGTCAACCGCTCAGCCTAAGATAAAGGCTTCGTCGGCTCTTACGGTCTCACCTCCTTGGACGATCGAGGCTTGGGTGCGTCGCGATGCTTGGCTCAGCGAACAGACGTTATTTCAGAATCCAAGCGATTTGAGTGCAGTCATGCTCGAAATGAGCGACGCAAGCGGGAAGGTTGGTGTCGTGCCGCCGTCGGGTGTGAGCGGTGGTACATTTAACTATGCAGCTCCACTGGGGACTTGGGTGCACTTGGCCTTCGTCATGTACGAGAACAATCATCCTTCCGCTTACAGCGCGCCTGGGGCGAATTTGCGCCTCATCGTAAACGGCGTCTTTCACAGCGAAATCACAAACGTCGGTTTCGCCATGCCACATGGCATCATCGGTGGTTCTGGTCTCGCTGGATTCTCGATCGATGAGGTGCGATTTTGGTCCATCGCCCGATCGACGGAAGATATTTACACCAACATGAATCGTTTTGTCGCGGGCACGGAGACTGGGCTCGTATCGTACGTTCCCTTTGACGCGGGATGCGGTAGCACCGTGGTCGACAGAGACAGCGGAAGCTCGACCACTTGGACGCTCGTATTTCACGAGTGGATTGATGCGCGCATATTTTCCTGCGCTTCGTTGACCTCCGTATCGCCTGCAAGCGTGAATTTGTACAACACTTCAAATTTGCAGCTCACTGGCGAGCGCTTTACTCGTCCGGCTTTGGGTTGGGGATCGAGCTCTGTCGCATCATTTGACGGCACCAACGCGGTTTGTATTTTCGGTTCATCGACTATTGGAAATATGACTACAGTGGCCACAGTTGTAAACGACGGTTTGGTACAGTGTGCGCCTCCGGACTCGACGAATGGCATCGCTGTGGTAACGCCAGTGTTTTGCGACTATTCTCTTGGTTGTTGCACGAGTGAGACCCCTATTGATTATTATCTCGCAGCGAGTCGACCTTACGACTCGAATTACGTTTCTTACGGTGTGAACACACCACCGATGTATGATCAACCGGCGCTCAGGTACAGTGTTGGAGAAATCACATCAGTGATGCCTTCGACGATAGACTGGGCTCTCGGCGCCGTTGTGACTCTGGCTGGTTATGGATTTTCGACGCCGATGGATACGAATTTTGGTGCTCAACCCCCAAAGTGCGTGTTTCGAGCTCGACTTCCGTCGAAGACTGCTTGGGCTACCTTTCACGTTACAGATGCGGCCGTGCTGTCGGATAGTGTGGCCAAGTGTGAGTATCCTGGTTCTGCTGTGACTGCTTCGCTTGAAGCGCGATATAGCGTCGAGGTAGCGTTGGCATACTTCTACGACCACGTGGATTCGATCCATCTCATATCAAACGGATGGATCACAGTAGTAGTTTCAAGTTATACTTTGTACACCGGACTCGACGAGCCGCTCACGGAGATTTCGGACTTAGGAGGCAGTGTGGTTTCGATCACCGCGATATACACCAAATCTGACACGGCGGGGGAATTTGCAGATCACACCTCTGGACGGGTATCGTCTCTGGACGTGGCGTGTGCTTTCGGTACAGTGCACCCCGTTTCAGCTCGTTACAACGCATCTGAGACCTTTGAGTGCGTCGCTCCAGCGGCACCGAGGGCTGTGCCCACAGATGTCCCGCTTTCAGTGACTTTGTTTGCGTCGTCGATGTTCACTTCGTATTCGCGTCTCGAGCTTCTCACTCAGACCGGAGACATTTCTTACGTCGCGCAACCGGTGGTTTCAGCAATATGGCCTCTGAAAATCTTTTCAGTGGCGACGAATGCGCCTAATTTTCAGGTCATTGGGTCCAACTTCCCGAGTTCGAGCACGACGTGTCAGCTCAACAACAAGTATTACTCGGCGACGTGGTCGAGTGCGAGTCGAGTGCAATGCAACACCGTCACGAGCGGTGGAGCATCACCTGGTTTCCAAGCAGTTTACGTGGGTAACAATTTACTCAAGATGGACGAAGCTTTCTCTCCAGGTGACGCTCACGTGATGATACGAGATGATGTTTACGTGGGCGCCGTCGTATCCGGCGGAGCGGCAGGACCTCTGTACGGAGGGTGGGCGCTCACCGTCTCGGGATCCGGATTCCTTCCTGGGGACGGGTGTTCGTTACACGCCTATCCAGGAGAGCTCAATGGAAGTGGTGATGATCCCACAGCTGGAGAGTTTGTAAGCAGCGCTTTGATGAGGTGTCTCGCTCCGAAAGTGGAAGAAAATTCGGTGAATTGGGATTTAACGTCAGACGGCGGCGGTTGGGCGACGCACCTGGTCGCGCGTCTCGCCATTCAGACGTTTTCTGATGCACTCGATAATAATGCAGTGGTCATGAAAGTAGTAGACGGTATCAACAACGTTAGTGCGGTGGCAAATTTGTATGCTACCATGACGTCTGCTGAGCTCATATCTACCGATCCCGTGTACTTGAATGTCGATGGCGGCACCTCCGTCGCCATCATTGCAAAGAATGGAACTGCTTCTCTTTTGAGTACTTCGTGTCGATTTGGGACTATCCAAGTCTTGGCAGATTGGGGTTGGTCGAACACTTCTTCGACGACGCGAATGCGATGCGTTTCACCCTCTTTCGGCGCGTACAGCACAAACGGAATTCGACTATCAGTGTCTCAGGGCGACCCTGGACATCACGGTGAAACAGTCGTTTCGGCCGCCTTGACAATGATGAGGCCGTTAGATGATCTAACTTCAACGCTCAACAATGGTTTGAACATCGTTGGGCCATTCTCGTCGGTGCCAAGCGCACAGTTGGCGTTGTACGAGTGCTACATAAAGGGCGACCGGAACTTCGTGACGGGGTCGTTCGAGTTGGCATCCTCACAGAACGAGGGCAGTTGTTCCCTGAGACAGGCTTCCATGAATCTCGTATCACGTTCAGATTTCGCGTTTTACACTACCGCGATTGCGATAAGGGGTGGTGAAGATGTTGCGTTACCCATCACGCTTCAATACATCGCGCCGCCGATTGTGTCGTCCGTCACGGTGAGCGCCCGCCCGCCGCCTTACGGTTATCGACCGGCGTTTGCTACCAGTAATTGCACGACACTCGAAGATGCACCATTGCTGACGTACGATAACGCTCACGGTGTGTACGAAGGTCGACCCCAGACACCGTACGAAGTGGAAAAATTTGCCTTGTCCTCTCTGCCAATTTTCGGCGGCGCTTGGTGGCACGTCTCGAACGCCATCGGCACGCCCGTGAACGTTTACGGTCGATTCTTTCGATCGCCACAAGACGGAGGAGACATTCGTATCTTATTTCAGCACGCCGGTGAGATCGCTTCGACCTCTGCGCACTTCGTTTCGTCAGCACTCGTGCGCGTAGAGGTGCCCATCGACGTCGACGCCGAGCACGAAACCGAGGTTCGCGCCTCCGTGGACGACGGCGCATCTTGGTCCAGCGAGCGCTTCACGTTCATGATTCCAGAATTAGATTACGTCAACCGTGACTTGCAAACGGTCGAGCAAGGATGTGCGGCGTAATGAGCAGTAGAACCCATAGCTTTTAGTAATACTAGCGCGAACTAAGCAAGTTGTGCGAGGGGACTTTGAAGGTGGGGGGGGGCGGATCGGGCGACGAAGAGAGAAAAGAAACATTATTTACGTGAGTTCCCATAACAAACGGACATGAAGATTATGTTCTAGTGAAAGAGCGTTTTTACTCTCACACCGCCTCACGTATCTCTTACACCGGCCCACTCAAGACTCGGGGGAATCGTACTTCAGCGTGGTCAAATTATACGTACACAAAAACCGACCCTTCGCGAAACGCACTTAGAGGTCTTGGCTCCACGTCATGCGGAGTTGGACGTCGTCCGGGTTCACGCCACCGTCCTTGGAGAACGGCACTCGGAGCTCGTACTTGTCCTTGGTGACGGAAAGCTTACCGTTCACATCTTGGTCGACTTCAGCCTTGACGCCGACGCCTTCAATGCCAGAGTAGTTGACGGTGGCCTTGTGCGTCGCCTTTTGGGAGTTGACGTTGACAACAGACTTGACGCCGAGGTTGACGTCGCCGTTCGTGTAACCCAAGTTGACGGTGGCGTTTTGGCTCGGCACGTCGTATTCGACGGACGCGGTGACGTCGTTGACCTTGAGCACGTCGGTCAAGTTGACCTTGACGGAGGCGCGGTCGGCGCCTTGCGTGTCGCCGTCGACCTTGGAGCCGGCTTGCGCGAGCGTCACGGTGACATCGCCGAGCTTGTCGTGGTTGGTGGAGATTCTCAAAGAACCAGCTTGACCCTATTCATTCAAAAAGTACATCGCGTCGTCGTCAGTCACCCAGTCGTCGCGAAATAGAGTCGAGAATTCATCTTCGCGCGCGTTCGCCGCGCCGCTGACTGTGCGCGTGCGCGCGCGCTCGCCCTCGTCGGTACGCACCGACTTGATGTTTTGGATCCCGAGCGAGACGTCGCAGTCTTGGCCCGCGAGTTCCGCGGACTTGTTCACGGTAACATCGTAATCAGAGATGTTGGACAACCCAACCAAGGAATCGGCGTCGATGTTGTGCGACACGCCATTCTTGGAAGAAATGCTGCGTGGGGCAAAAAGGACACGCCAGGGTCAGTCGCTGAATTGCGAAGGATTTCTTCTTCCCCCTCCGCGCGCGCGCGCGTTCGCGCCACCGCGCGCGACGCGTTCGAAGACGCGTAATCTTTATCATCGCATGCGACATCCCTCGTCCGCGTTCCACCACCGCGCGACGCAACACGCGCGGCATCGATGGCGCAATTAATCGCTAAACGAGAAAGAATCCTCGCGTCGGCGCCCCCGATCGCGCGCACCTCGGGCGGTAGTTCGGCTTGGCGTTCAGCGACACCGAACCGGAGCCGTTGCAGATCGGCGCGGAGGCGGAGATTTTAAAAGAATCTTCCGCGCACGAACCGTTACCGCCGACGACAATCTGCGCGCGCGCGAAACCAGTCGAGACAAAGTCAGTCGCTGACGTGTCGATGCGTCGCGAATCCCTATAATTCCCATCGCGCGATTCATCGCTCGCGTCGTCGCGTCGCGAGACGTACGCGACCGGACATGGACATGGTGGCTTCGTTCATTTTGTGAGTGAGTGTTTTTGTTTTGCGTGGGTGCGGTGGCGTGAGTGCGTGTTCGAACCGTGCGGACGAACGACGACGCGTCGATGAGTGCGGGCGCGATCGTCCCCGTCGTGTCGACGCGATCGGGATCGATATAAATCGTCGGGGGGTCAAATCGCGTATTGTACTTGTTTTTACGCCATGTACGTCGAAAATGATGCCCTCGAAGATTCCCTCGACGGCCGCGCGCGAAATGCTGACGCGGCATCGCGCGCCGTCGCGTATCTTTGATAAATGTTTTTTATCTAGTACAATTATTGTTATTATACGTATATTTGTGCCAGCGCATACCCCCACCCCGTCGTCCTCGCGAAAAAGCGCGTGGGGGGGTGGAAAAAGGCGCGCGCGGTCGGTCGGCGTCCGAATGTCCGAATGTCCGCCGAGCCGTCCGTGTGTGCGTCGCGTCTCGCGTTCGCGCGACGCGACGCCCTCGGCGCGCGACCGCGCGCGTCGGTCTTTTGTCGTCGCGCGACCGCACGAGTCATCATGGTGCGTTCGCGGCGAAGCGCGCGATCGATCGCGCGCGATGGCGCGGACGCGCGACCGCGCGCGCGACCGCGCGGCGTCGGTCGCGGCGCGGCGTCGCGCGGAAGCGCGGAAGCGCGATGATGGAATAGGGTTTTCGTGCGCGCGGTGGCCGACGACGACGACGACGACGACGGCGCCGGCGACGCGCGCGAGCGGTCGGCGATGGACGATACGGACGGTGGTGGATGTTCGCGTCGCGCATCGCGCGTCGATGGGGCGCGAACGGCGATGGAGGTGATGGAATCGAAGGATGAATGACTGACGACGGATCGATCTTCGCGGTGCAGGCTGAGAAGACTGAGAACCCCATGCGGGCCATTCGCATTCACAAGCTCGTGATCAACATTTGCGTTGGGGAGAGCGGTGATCGTCTCACGAAGGCGGCGAAGGTGTTGGAATCGATCACTTCTCAACAACCGATCTTCTCCAAGGCGCGATACACCGTGCGTACGTTCGGTATTCGACGTAACGAAAAAATTTCCTGCCACGTCGCCGTCGGTAACCGCGACAGGGCCATGACGATTTTGGAGAACGCGCTCAAGGTGAAGGAATTCGAGTTGCTCAAGAAGAACTTTAGTGCCACGGGTAACTTTGGCTTCGGTATCTCCGAGCACATTGATCTCGGTATCAAGTACGACCCGTCCACGGGTATTTACGGGATGGATTTCTACGTGGTGTTGGAGCGTCCGGGCTACCGCGTCGCCCGTCGCCGTAAGCAGCAAAAGAAGATCGGCAAGCAGCACAAGCTCACCAAGAAGGATGCGATGTTGTGGTTCCAACAAACCTTCGAAGGCGTCATTTTGAACAAGGCGTACTAAGCGATTGCAGACGCTTCCCGTAGCTGTAGCCCCAGTTCCCGCGACGCGCGCGCTTTGTAACGCCACGTCACGTTCGTTCTAAAACCCTCTCACCGCATCGAGCGCGCGCGAATCACGACCCGTTCCGTCTCGCGCCGCGGATCCCCGCGCCGACGCCGCGCGCCGCGGCGGACCCGAGCCTCGCGTTCGCCCCGCGTCCCGGTCTCAGACACCCGGAAAACGCCCGACCCCATCTTGCGCGCGCGCCCGCCGCCATCCGCCGCCGCACCGCGCGTCG
>Ga0209666_1001297_pt1 | contig 19235 bp, 13 predicted proteins | sample SaaInlV_125m_DNA_FD_184679 | JGI IMG/M metagenome (GOLD analysis project Ga0209666, IMG submission 184679) | Marine microbial communities from expanding oxygen minimum zones in the Saanich Inlet - Saanich Inlet SI037_S3LV_10m_DNA (SPAdes)... | ecosystem: Environmental > Aquatic > Marine >...
GCTCGGGCGTCGGCGTCGGGCGTCCCTAGAAACGAGAACGAGCCCACGTGACACTATTTTGAAAATCGTCGCACCTTTTTGAAACGACGCCTCCACTTTCGCGCGCGCTGAACCCGCTCGTCCCACGCCGACGCCGCTCGCATCCCGCGCGTATCCCATCGCCAACATGCCCCCGAAGAAGAGGGCGAAGAAGACCAAGCCCCTGCAGAAGAGCGGAGGCGAGAACAAGCCTCCCGCGAAGAAGCGCGCCCCTCCCGCGAAGAAGCGCGAGCCTCCCTCGAAGAAGCGCGAGCTCGCGGGCAAGACCAGCGTTCCCCTCGACGGGTTTCCCGGAGGCACCGGGCGGGACATCTCCGCCGTCGACGAGGTGTTCGGGAACAGGGAGCTCCTCGAGCACGTCATGCTCTTCCTCCCGACCAACGCCGACCTCGGGCGTGTCGCGCCGGTGAACAAGATATTCAGGGACGCGGTCAAGTCCTCGAAGCTGTGGGACGAGCGTGCCAAACGCTTGCCGACCCTCACCCCCGAAAACACGGGGCTCGACATGAAGCTGCTGCTCTACCAGACCGGAAAGGCCATGAAGGCTTTCCTGAGCGATTACCCGTTCGATGACGGCTATGGGCCCATTGTAAGGTACGACCACAGCCGCGCAGGCAAGGTCCTCATCGAGGAGTACCTGAGGTTCATGACCTGCCGCCGCGATACCCCCTTTTCTGCGGGCTTGGTGTTCCAGCCCTCTCCCTTTGTCGATCAGTGCTGGCACGCGCACATCCTGTGCACCAAGGAATACCACACCTTCTGCAAGCGAGTGTTCGGACACTATCTCCACCACACCCCCGGGAACGGCACCAGCGGTTTCGACCTCGGCAACTACAGAAACACGCTCGTCGCGTACCACGAGAGGTTCGGCGTGAAACTGTACGATTGTGGTAATGTTTTTTCGTCGCTTTTGTTGCCGACTGACCGCCAAATGTCGGCGATGGTGGGACAGAACGATGATGACATCGACAGCTTCAGTGGTGACATGTGCAACACCGGTTGCAACTGCGGCTGAGCTCGTGTGACGCGGCGATACGTCTCGCGACGACGCGAACGTCCGTGGACGCTTTCGGCGTCGACGCGCGTTTGTCTCACGAGACGAAAACCGAGCCGAACCTCGAGACCTCGCTAGCGAGCGCGTTTCGTGCAATCGCGCCTCACTGTCTGTATCCTGACGTATTCTTACAAGCGCCGTCGACTCGACGGCTACCCCAGCCTCGCCTCCAGCGCCGCGATCTTCCCCTCCACCGCGCTCTGCATGCGCGCCATCGCGGCGAGGATCTGCGTCGCGCTCGCGTCTGTCCCCGGCGCCGTCCCCGTCCCCGGCGCCCGCCTCGCGTCCCGCCCCGCGACGGCCGCGCGGAACGCCCCCCCCAGGTCCGCCGGGAACCTCGGCCTGTCCGCGCGCCCCCCGTCCGACAGCGACACGGCGAACTCGAAGATGAGGTCCGCGCGTCGCTTGACGGCGACGTCCTCCAGGGACGCGTCCTCGTGCAGCGTCTCCGGCACCTCCGGCGAGCGCCTGTGCCCCCTGAGCACCTGCCTCCACGCGTGCTCCAACGCCACCATCGCGTCCTTCATCATCCCGCGGCACCCCGCGACCCGCAGGCGCGTCTGCATCACCGGGAACGCCGAGGCGATCTCGTCGATCTCCCTCCCCTCCAGCGCGAACACGTCGCAGTACGTCATCGCGCGCGCGGTGAACGCCGTGGGCGCCTCGCCGCCGTTCAAAACCTCCTCGCCGAACGTCTTCCCCGAGGTGAACACGCGTCCCTTCCCACCCACCACGCCGCGCTCCACGATGTACAGGCGCGTGGACAGCGCGCCCGCGCGCACGATTTCCTCTCCCTGCGGGAACGTCATGCTCTTGAGCTTGAGCGCGACGTCCACCACGAACAGGTCCGGCGCGCCGCGGAAAAACGGCACGTTGTTGATCCACTTCCCGCACTGCCGCATGGCGACTTCGCCGCGCAGACTGGGCGACATGCGCTCGAGCATGGTATGCCACTCGTCCATGTTCGTGGACGTGTGCTTGTACCTGAAGTAGTCCCGCAGGCGCATCTGCAGCGCCTCCCCCAGCCGCAGCTCGCGGGACATCGCGTTGAGCGTGTCCATCAGGTCGTGGTGCTCGGCGCTCTTCTTGTCCATGCTGGCGACGATGCCGCACACCGAGCCGACGACGTAGGCAAAGACTGAGGTGCCGATGAGCATGGCGAAGATGATGTAGAAGCGCTCGCCGGTGGTGGTGGGCACGATGTCGCCGTAGCCGATGGTGGACATCGTGACGATCGCCCAGTACAGAGCGCTGACGTACATGTCGTACGGATCGAGCTCGAGGCACGCCAAAAATTCGGCGCGGTCGGCGCTTCCCGCGTGGCACTCGCCGTACTGTTGAGACTCGACGAAGTTCGCGTAGTAAAATCCCACCCAGTCATCCTTGCTCCCGTTCGTGCGCGCCAGGAGCTGCCACATGCACGCCAGCCAGTGCGCGATCATGAGCGTCCCGGTGACGAACTTGCACAGCGTCAGCACGTTGTAATCGATCGCGATGGAGTCCTCCAGCCGCTTCAGGATGCGCCCACTGCGCAGGATCCGCAGCAGCTTGAACAGCCTTAGGAGCCGTAGCAGCTTGAGCGCCTTGAGCCCCCCCATCTCCATCTCGTGGTACGGGATCACCGATAAAAGGTCCACCACGAAGAAGCCCCGCAGGTACCGCCGCGCGATGCGACGCCGGTCCGTGACGTACAAACCGACGCTCGCGCCGTCGTCCGCGTACATCAGGTTGAAGTTGAACAAGAGGTCGACGAAGAACGTGACGTCGACGAGCAGGTTGAAGAGGTAAATCGGAAACGTCGCCGCGTCCGCGGTCATGCGCGCGCTGCTCCTGGTGTCCAGGAACGCCACCTCGTACGGCGTGATCGTGGCGGTGTACACCAGCGCGACCGCGATCAGCACGTCCCACCGCCGCATCATCCGCGACCGCGGGTCGAGCAGATACGGCGACGCCTCGTACTTGCTCAGGATCGAGTCGAGCTTCTTCTCGCCCTCCTCGAACTCGCGGCGCTCGCGCTCGTCCGCGAAAAGCATCTCGCCGTCGCTGTCGCTGTCCTCCCACGCCCCCGGGGGGGGTGGAGGGGGACGCGCCTGCGCGTGAAAGGAGACGAAGAGGAGGGTCAGACGGCGGCGGCGTCGAGGGTGGCGCGGCGTGAGGGAAATCGTCCCAGAGCTCGACGAACGCCAATCGCGGTCGCATCGCGCGACGGGCGCGGGGGGACCCACGCGGGTCGCGAGGGTCCCCCGCGGTCTCCGAGCGGAGAACGCGATGGCGCGATGCGTCCGCACCGCGGACGCCGCGCGCGGTGGCCGCACACGCGGCGGAGGCGCGCTCAGCGGCGGTACCCCGGGACGCGCTCGCTGCCGGGAAAATGTGCGTTGTGCGAAGACGCTCGAGTCAACATCGGCGCCGGCCTCTTCGGAGACGGGGACGTACCGGCTCCACCTTGGCCATCGCGACCCGGGATCGACTCTATCGATCCGCGCGGAGCCGCTTCAGGACACGCGCGCCCCTCGCTCGGCGCGCGACGCTCGACGCGCCCGGCTGTGCGCGTCTCCGGCGTCTCGCCGAACGCGGTTTCCCGTTGCAGCGTTTCGCTTTTTCCCTCAACTGCCTCAGCCTCAGCCAGTCAGCCTCACCACCGAAACGGGCCACTTGGTTTCAAAAACGCACTTTCACGCGTTTCACCTTTGAACGAAACCGCCCGAGGTCAAACGCGAAACTCCGCGCTGAGTCGCGGAGGCGCGAAACTTGGTGAAACGAACGAACGCGAGATTTGTGAGGGTAGACAGGCGGGACCCGCTCGCGGCACACGAGGCGCGCGCGGCACGCACACGACCGCCTGTCTTGTTCGTCTCCATCACCGGGACGTTTTCGGGATCGCCCGGCGAAAGGTACGTCCCGCCACCGCCGATGCGACCGATCGAACCGCCGATCCCTGTCCGTCGGCTGCCCTCCCTCGCCCCGGTGTGCCAGCGGGGAAATTGATCCCGTCTCCTGCAGCCGGTCGCGGCGGGATCGCGTCGCGGATCCGGCGGGGCGCGCGCCGCGACGCTCCGCGCACGCCGCGCTCGTCCAGCGGCGCGATCTTTTCCGGCCGACCGAGGATGCGCACCGGGAAGCCCTCACGTCTTCGCCTCAGCGCGCTTTCCCCGCCTCGTCCCGCACAACCTGACCAATCTTGTTTTCGCTCCTGCGTCAACAGAGTTTCTCGTGTTCGGCTTGGCGCCGCGAACGTTTTTGAACGATGGCGGGCAAGCAGAAGATCTCGTACTTCTACGACCCTGATGTGGGCAACTTCTACTACGGCCAGGGGCACCCCATGAAGCCCCACCGCGTGCGCATGACCCACAACCTCCTGCTCCACTACGGCATCTACAAGGAGATGGAGGTACGACGCACGGTCGATAACCCTGGTTTTCCCGAACCGATTCCCGCGCGCCGAGTCGAATCGAGCCCGGCATTTTCCCGACTGTTTGCAAGTGGTTCGATCGCCGGTTTCAGTTTTTTCGCATCTTCCATACCGAGGAGGGGAAGACGCGTCGGGCGGAGTCGGCGCCGAGTTCGCGCGACCGCCGAGAGCGACGAGACTGACGCTTTCGTGCCTTTTCCACCGCACCGCACCGCGCCGCGCAGCTGTTCCGCCCCGCTCTGGCGTCCGCGGAGGACATGACGCAGTTCCACAGCGACGAGTACGTAGAGTTTTTGCGGCTGATCACCCCCGATAACCAGCACGAGCACATGCGCCAGCTGAAGCGGTTCAACTGCGCGGAGGACTGCCCCGTGTTCGACGGGTTGTTCAACTTCTGCCAGATCTACACCGGCGGTTCCGTGGGCGGCGCCGTGCGTTTGAACCACAAGCAGACGGACACCGTGATCAACTGGGCGGGCGGTTTGCATCACGCGAAGAAAAACGAAGCCTCCGGGTTCTGTTACGTCAACGACATCGTGTTGGCCATCCTCGAGTTGCTCAAGGTGCACCAGCGCGTGCTGTACATCGACATCGACATCCACCACGGTGACGGCGTCGAGGAGGCGTTCTACACCACCGACCGCGTCATGACGGTGTCCTTCCACAAGTTCGGCGAGTATTTCCCCGGCACCGGACACCTGCAGGACGTCGGCCAGCACAAGGGCAAGTACTACTCCGTGAACGTCCCCCTGAAGGACGGCATCGACGACGAGTCGTACAACCTGCTGTTCAAGCCCATCATGGCGAAGGTGATGGAGATGTACGCGCCCGACGCGGTGGTTTTCCAGTCTGGCGCGGACTCCCTCACCGGCGACCGCCTGGGATGCTTCAACCTGTCCATCCGCGGGCACGCCGAGTGCCTCAAGTACATGACCACCTTCCAGGTGCCGCTGTTAGTGCTGGGCGGCGGCGGGTACACCATCCGCAACGTCGCGCGCTGCTGGACGTACGAGACGGGCTGCCTGCTCGGGCACGAGCTGGAGGACAAGATGCCCGTCAACGACTACTCCGAGTACTTTGGCCCGACGCACACGCTGCAGATCCAGCCGTCGAACATGGAGAACCAGAACACGCCGGAGTACCTGGAGGGCGTGCGAAACCGCATTTTGGAGAACCTCTCCAAGATCCCGCCCAAGCCCTCTGTGCCGTTCCACGACGTCCCGCCGGACGCCATCACGCAGGACGCCATGGAGATCAAGGAGGACCCGGACGCAAAGGGGGGCGGCGCCGAGGCGGAGGCGGCGCGCCGCGCGCACCCGGACGGCGTCGAGCCCGACGAGGGGGACAGGGACGATAAGCCCTCGCGGCACGACGGCGCGGCGGCCGAGGAGGGCGGCGACGCTAAAGCCGGGGACGCGAAGGAGGAGAAGAAGGCGGCGGAGGGCGCGGACGCCGCTGTCTTGTCCTCCGCCGCGGTCAAGGCGGAGGACAAGAAAGCGGAGGAAACGGCGGAACTGGGCGACGCCGCCGTCGCGGAGGCGCCCGAGGATGCGGGCGCCGCCGCCGCCGAGGGCGCCGCGCCGGCGCCCGCCGGGGGCGACGCGATGGACGTCGACGGCGCCGGCGGGGTGGTCTCCGACCTCCCGCCGCGGTCCCCTTCGGGCCCTGGCATCATGGCGAGCGACCACGGCGACGAGCAGTGAGACGAGCGGTGAGACGAGCGGGCCTCGCGTTTTCGGCGAGGCTCTCTCGAGGGGCGCTCTCGAGATGAGCGGCGCGTTTCCGATCAGGCGTCTTTTCCGCGCGAGACGACGAAAAGCCGCCATGAGCGTTTTCTTTCGCGCGGCGGCTCTCGCGAGAGTGTTATACGACAGTACCATCATACACGACTCGAAATTCTTCTCGCCTCTCGTCATCGCTCCAGACGTCTGTTTGTTCGCGCGCCGTCTTCGTTCGTCTCAGCTCGACGGAGCTAATGGCGGAAAAAAAAAAACGACGCCGTCCGCCGAATCGCGCGACATCGGAAAATCGCGCGGTGCCGAGGGGTGGTGAACCGTCGCGACCGAGCGGTCGTGCTTCGTCCGGGGTGTCGTTTCCAGTTGGCAAACGATAACGCGTCGGCACCCATGGGAGCCTTGACACGAACACCTCCCCGCGCGGGACACGCGCGCGAGCGACCGGCACGATGTCGGCGCCCGCGTTCGACGCGGCGGCGCGTTGCGTCTCTGCGTCTTCGTCCGGCCGCGGCCTGGGCGCCGCCCGCCGCGTCGCCTCCGCGCACCGCGTGGCGCGCGTGAGCCATCGACGGCACGCATCGTTACGGGCGGCTCGCGCGGAGCGCGTCCGCCGGCGCGGTGCGGCTGCCGCGCCCTGCGCGGAGAAGTACGCCGTGAGCACGGAGGACGCGACGGCCATGTTCGACGCGCGCTTCCCGCCCGGCTCCGTGCCCGTGGCCTTGCGCGAGACCGCGTGCGGGCGCGGGCTCGTCGCGCTGCGGCCCATCGACGAGGGGGACCTGCTTCTGTCCATCCCGTGGCGACACACCGTGCACGTGTTTGAGGATGGCGACGACGACCCCGACGACCTGCGTCTGGCGCTCGAGCTGCTGAGGGTCCTGGACGACGGCGGCGACGGGCCGGAGGACGAGCGCGTCGGCATCTGGCGGGACTACCGCCCGATGTTGCCCTCCAGCACCGGCGCGGCGGCGTTTTGGACCAAAGAAAACGTCGACGAGCTTCAGCACGCCGACGCCGTCGACGAGACGCACGCGTTGCGTGCGCGATTCGAGGCGGGCGCGACGAGACGCGCGGACAAAAAACACAGCAAAAAAGATATTCTGTGGGCGCTCTCGTTAGTACACTCCAGGTCGTTCAGCGTCGCGACCCCGGAAGGCACAGCCAGGGCGTTGGTGCCTTTCGCGGACCTGTTCAACCACAAACCCGAGTCGCCCGCGCAGGCGCGACAAACGGACGCTTTGTTACAAGCCGCGCTGCGCGAGAATAAGGACGCCGCCGCGCACGCGCGGAGCGGCGAGCCTTGGTCGGTGACGTTCGACGGAACTTCCGATTCGAACTTCGAAGCGGCAAGCGCTTCGTTCGAGATGCGCGCCATCTGGCGACACGAGCCGGGCGAGGAGGTGTTCATCACGTACGGCCACGAAACCAGCGCCGAGCTCTTGGCGTCGTACGGGTTCTTCCCCGCGCCAAACGCGGGTGATTTCGTGCGGCTGTACAGAGATATGCAGGACGTGTTGGACGACGACCGGTACCTCTCACGCGACGGCCTCGTTGCCGCGATCGCCATGGAGCGCGAAGCCGTGATGTGGAACGCGCTGGCGGTGGAGGCGCCGCTCGCCGTGCGCCCGGGCGGCGTCGCGAACGCCGCGCACCTCCTAGGGTGTTTGCGGCTGATGCACGCGCACGGCGCGACGCTCGGTTTGGTGCGCGACGAGGACGTGCCTCACATAGGGCACAGCACGTTCGTGTGGCAAGGCGACGCGCCGTGCGGGCTGTGGGCGGAGTCGTGCGGCGAGGTTTATGAAAATGAGGACAAAGCGCGATCGAGCGTCGCCGTCGCCGAGCGTCCGGATGTGCCGCGTTTGGAGGAAGACGAACGCGACGCGGTGGACCGCGCGGCGCTGGGCCAAGCCGCCGCGCGGTGCGTGGAGATGTTAGCGGAGTTCCCGACGACGCTCGAGGAGGACGAGGCGACGCTTTTAACGGTCGCGGACTTTCCGTCTTTCTTTGTCTCTTTCCGAACTCACGAAGAGGACGAGAGTCACGAGCGCGAGAGCGCCGAGCAGTACGCCGTCGCGGTGGCGTACCGCGCGACGGTGAAGCGGCTCTTGGCGGGGTTCGTCGAGGAGTGCCTGGAGATGGGCGTCGAGCCGAGCGAGTGGTAATTTTCGCGTTTTAAAAGAATTCGCGTCTCGTCGTTTGTCAAAACGCGCGCGTCGCGGTTTCCCGCGCTACCTGCCCGCGACGGCTTGTCCGATTTGGTTCACCGCGGAGAGCCCCGCGCCCACCACACCGTACACCGCCATCGCCCTCGGGCCCTGCATGCTCTTGTACAGCGACCCGGCGCCGGCGCCCGCCGCGACGGCGGTGAGCGCCGGGTACTCCTGGTCCGCGTAATACCCGACGAGCGACTCGATGGCGGCGTAGTACAGACCTATGCACCCCCAGGCGTTTCCCAGCGCCGCACCCCGCGCACCTCCCGAGTTGAGCACGCGGTTCAGCAGCAGACGTCTGCTCTCGGTCATGCCCCCCGCGGGTTTGTGTATCAAGCCCTGGTACGCGCCCACGCCCCCCCCCGCGAGCGTGCCGCCGAGGTACCCCACGCCGGTGAGGAACGTGAGATTTTCGCTCCAGCTCCTGCGTTTCATCGAGCGCTCCTCGTCGAACAGGAACTCGGGCGAGTCGCTCAGGCTGTACAGCGCCTTGGACATGTTCGGGTCGAACGGGCCCCCGAGCCCGGTGTACGGGTTGTACGGCTGGTTCGCGATGGCGCCCCGCGGCGCGACGCGGCCCAGGTCTCCCGCCATCGCCGCGGGCGTCGCGAATCCGGATGACACGGGCTCGTCCATCCCGCTGCTCATCGGCGCGTCATCCGACAGCACGTTCACGGACGCGCTCACCTCCGCGGCTTTCTTCGCCTCCGAGCGCTTGCCGACGCCGAGCAAATCGCGCAGACCCATGTCCGGCGTGCGCGCCTCGGCGGGGACGACGCGTAGGGTTTTTTCGGCGTCGGTTCAGCGACGACTGACTCGCGATCTCAGACGCGCGTCTCGCACCTGCGCGTCCACCTCCACGGACTCGACCTCGGGTCGGAAGCGAAACGCCGCGTCTTTCCGTGCGGTGAAGGGCGGCGTCCTCGGACGAAACCGCGCCGCGGTGCTTCGCGAAGTGCGCGCCGAGGCGACGTCGAGACGGGATTGTCGATTCCGTCGATCAGATCTTCCAGCTTGGCCAAACTGGCGGCCGTATCGTGGTCGCGTTCTAGGTGAGGCAGCAGTCTCGAAATTCGCGAAATACCGCAGTGCTCCGACACCGCACGAAACGAGAGCCGCGGGTCCGGCGCCTCGTTCGCCTCTCGCGAAACCGAACGAGGCGCGCTCGCGCTCCTCCCCTTCTCGCACTTCAGGGCACGCCGAGAGAGTGCATGGGCCAGCAGAGAGGTATGGCGCCGCGCGGGGGAGGACAGCGCATGGGCGGCCAGGAGATCCTGGTGGAGCTCCTGGCGGGCACCATCGCCGCGAGCCTGGCCGCCGTCGCGCTCCACTTTTCGTACAAGCTCCTGGATCCCAACCGCGCCGCGCGCGAGGCTGCGGCGGCTAAGAAGAAGGAGATCGCGCGTCGCCTGGGCCGACCCAACATCGTGACGAACCAGTACGAGGACATCATCGCGTGCGACGTGGCGAACCCGATGGAGATCAGCACCACGTTCGACTCCATCGGCGGGCTCGGCGAGACCAAGCGCGCGCTGCAGGAGATCGTCATCTTGCCGCTGCTCCGCCCCGAGCTCTTCGCGGGCGGCAACCTGCTCCGTCCGGTCAAGGGGTGCATGCTGTACGGTCCTCCGGGGACGGGCAAGACGCTCCTCGCCAAGGCACTCGCGAAGGAGTGTCGCGCGTGCTTCATCAACGTGCGCACGTCCACGCTGCAGAGCAAGTGGTTCGGCGACGCCAACAAGCTCGTGGCGGCGGTGTTTTCTTTAGCGTGGAAGCTTCAGCCGAGCATCATCTTCATCGACGAGGTGGACTCGTTCCTGGGCGCGCGGAAAAACAGCGAGCACGAGGCCAACACCTCGATGAAGACCGAGTTCATGACCATGTGGGACGGGTTCCAGACGAACGAGCACGCGAGGGTGATGGTGCTCGCGGCGACGAACCGGCCGTGGGAGGTGGACGACGCCATCCTGCGACGACTGCCGCGCTCGTTCGAGGTGGGTCTGCCCGATTATAAACAGAGAGTGGACATCCTGAGCGTCATACTCCGAAACGAGCCGTTGTCTCCCGGATTCCTGGGGCCCGCACCGGACGCCCCCGTGTTCCAGATCGCGCGCGCCACCGAGCGGTACAGCGGGAGCGACCTGAAGGAGCTGTGCAAGCAGGCGGCGTACGGACCGATAAGGGACCTCCTGGACGCCGAGCGCGCCGCGGCGATTGCCCGGCAGCGCGCGCGCCTGGAGAAGGCGCTCAAGCAGCAGGCATCGAAGGCCTCACGCGGGACCGGGACCGGGACCGGGACCGGGACCCATCCCGGCGTCGGGTCCGGGGTGGACGACCTGGATGGCGACCTGGACGAGTTCTTCGACGCGGAGGAGGAGCGGGATGAATCGGGCGCGCGAAACGACGGAAAACCGCGTCGGAAGCGCGCGATGACGCTGGCGGATTTCTCCGCCGTGCTGTCCAAATCGGGCACCTCGGCGGACGCCGCCGCCAAGTACAGGCACGCGGACAACGAGCGCCGCTTCGACCGGGACGCGCGCGCGGCGCACAGCGCGTACGGCGGAGGGGGGGTTTCCCCGAGCGGGTCCTTTCTTTCGGGCGTCTCCCCGGAACAGATGGCGGCGCTCGAGTCCGTGGTCACGCCCGAGATGGTGGCGCAACTGCTGGGAGCGATGGCCGGCAAGCCTGACGGCGCCGCGCCCGCGCCCGCGCCCGCGTCGCCGGCGGAGATCACGCCGGAGATGCTGGCGAAGATGATGGAGCAGTTCATGCTGCAGAGGTCGGCCGCCGTCCCGGGGGGGGGAGGCGCGTCCCCCGGGAACTGATCGCGGGTAAACGTTCGCGCTTTTTCGTGTTTTCTTCGACGTTTTATTCTTCGCGACGGAATACCTTTGTATCCTATTTGAAACGTTCGACGTCGCAAAGCTCCGCGCGTACGCTCATACTTGTCTCCGCTCATACTTTGTTCAGCCTGGTGACGATGACGACGCGTATTTGCTGATCGAACGACCCGCACACCGCCAGCCCCTCTTTGTCCGGCGACCAGTCCCACGACGAGATGGGCTGCGTGCTGACGTTGCGCTTGTTGAGCAGCTCCATCGTGCCCGCCACCCCCGCGTCGCGCCCGTCCGCATCCTTCACCACCCGCTGGTCCGGGTACCGGTACTTGTACAGCATCAGCGTCCCGTCGCCGCCCAGCACCATGGACACCTCCCGGTTCTGAGGCAGGTGCTTCGCGCCCCACACGGTGGCGCCCACCGGGATCTTCTCCGTCACGGACGCGAACCCTATGTTCGGATTTTGCGTCCGCGCGTCGTACACGGAGAACTGCGACTCGAGGCATGTGACGACGAATTTGTTCATCGCGATGTTCTTGCGGTCAAACTCGACGCCGCACACGCCGTTCCCCACGTTCGTCTCGCAACGCACCGTCCCTGTTCGCAAATCGAACAGTTTCACGTCGCCGTTGTCGTACCCCGCCAAAACGCACCGCTCGGTGTCGTTGAACGAGTTCCCGAACGCCACGGACCAGCAGTCGCGCGGCGCGACGCCGTCGGCGGGTTCGAACGACGCCACCGGAGCGTCTTTTTGCCGCACGTCCCACACGCGCACGCACCCGTCCCTCCCGGCGGTCACCAGCTCGGGCGCGCCGTACCCTTTGTGCGCGCCGCCTACGCCGTCGATGGCGTTCACGATGGACGTGTGCGCCTTGACGTCCATCAGCGGCGTATCGAAACGCTCCAAATCGTACATCTGCAGGTAGCCCTCGAAGTTTCCGGTGGCGAGGTGCCGCTCCGCGAGACCGCTCGCGCCGAACGTCCCGCACTTGATGCTGGTCTTGGTCTCCACCTCCTTGTTCAGCTTCAGGTCAACGCCGTCCAGCTCGTACACCTGCAGGCACCCGGTCGCGCGCGCGAACGCGCCCATCACCACGAACCGCGCGCTGCTGGGGATCCACTTGACGTCGTACGACGTGATCTGCACGCTCTTGCTGATGTGCTCCAGGATCTGGGGGCCCACGGAGACGTCCATGGCGCGCGTCGGGGGCGGGCGCACGAGGCGACCGAGGGCCCGGCGAGGGAGTCGGCGCGCGTGGCCGACGGAAACGCGCGCGCGCGTGCCCCGTCCGACCCTCGCGGACGCTCGAGACCGCGTGTCAACCCGCGTTGACCGCCCGATCGAATGACACGAGAGCGGAAAGAGAAGGACGCTTTTTCGAAGGCGAACAACGCGAGTCCGCGTCGTCCGTCGTCGAGCCACGACGAGCGGCGAATGCGAACAAATGTTTATTAAATCAGGTGCCGATTTCAAAACGCACACAACTCTGTTGTGTGCGTTTGCACGTATCGATAGTCCGTGATGTACGTAAGCCTCAACTTCGGCTTTGACATGCCGAAGAAGGCGAAGAAGCCTAAGAAGGTTCCCAAGGACAGCTGGTTCGAGCGCCTCACCAACGACGAGCTCAAGTCGTTGTGCAAATCCGCGAAGCTGCGATTGAGCGGCACCAAGCCCGAGCTCGTGGCCCGCCTCCAGGAGAATGAGGGCACGGCTCGCTTCGGCGTCGAGTCCAAACCGGGTCGCTGGAGCTTTACAGCCGAGGACTTCAATCCCGGGACCGTCGGCGTCACTCTGGACGAGCTCAAGTCGGAGTGCAAGGACGCGGGCATCAGCTCCACCGGCACCAAGTTCAAACTCGTGGAGCGTTTGGTCCAGCACGCCAACGGGACCGGCGCGCCTAAGCGAGCCGCGAACGTGATGCTCAACCCCGACGGCTCGACGGCGTACGACGAGAACGGGAACGCGGTGGTGAAGAAGCGCAAGCCCAGCACGGTGAGGCCTGACGTCAATAAGGTTGAGGCTCGCATGATGAGCAAGATCTTCGTCGACAAAAGCAAGTGGAGCAACATGAAGTGGAAGGAGCACACCAACGCCGTGTGCGCGGCGGGGGAAAAGATCATCACCGCCGAGGTTGTGAACAAGCCGCACTTCAAGCTGCGCGACCCTATCGCGTACGATGTCTGCATTATGGTCCTCGCCCCCATCAGCAGCGCGTGGGACGGCCAAGCGCTGACCGGGCAGGGCCGAAGCGCCTACGAGCTCAGCGAACTCGTCAACACTGTCGAGCGCCTCGTCGAGGACGGCAAGCCGGCGGGGGACATGCCCGCGCTCGAGGAGGAAAGGAAGCGCGAGGAGGCGTTCTTGACTTCTCGACGCGAAGCGGATGCCTTATGCGAAACGCTGAGGGCGAAGTACAAGCGGTACGTCGGGGAGGAGCTGCGCTAGTACCCAACATAGATGTCAGCTGAGATGTCATAAAAAACGCGCGCGCGTCCGTCGTCATCAACCAAAAAGCGCTTTTGTCGCACTTTGTCACTCTCGCGTCGGACCGCCGTCCTTTCCCGGTGTCCCCAGCCCCATCCCGAACGAGGTGGCTTCTTCGCGAAGCTTTTCCAGCATCTGCCTCTGCTCCTCGGTCATGGACGCCACCACCTCGGGCGCGAGCTCGCCGGAGAGGTTCGGCGGCGCGTCGCGCGCGGCGCCGCGAGGATCGATGGCGCCCAGGTACTTGGACCACTCGCTCCCGAATTCCAGCCACTGCTCGCGCGTGGTCTTCGCCTCGAGGTGCCTGCGGAACTCCTCGCGCGCGTACCCGTCCCCGAGCACGCGCATGGGCGTCGGCAAACGCACGCGGTGCGCGCGCAGGATCTGCCGGTACAGCGTCAGGACCTGCTTCAAGCCGCCGGCGGCGCGCGTCGTCGAAGCCGTCATGGCGTGTTTTCCGATACACGGACCTTTTTCGACACGAACGTCGCCTTCCGCGTCTCTCGCCGAAGCTCGACGCGCGCGAGTAGCCCTACGCGTCCTTCGCGAATACCTCCTACGCGGTCGCGTTGAAGTAGAGCGCCGAAGAGAAGGACCCGCCGGAGGTATCGATCGAGTCGGAGTCGTGAACGATACGCGCGTCGTCGCGACTCGACCCGCGCGTCTTCTATTTTCTATGTGTCGCTCGCTTCGATTTAGGGTTGGCGAAAGCGGTCTCGGCGCGACGGGTTCGATGTCGTTTTCGTCGCCCCCCGGTGTCGCGTCGGAGGCGCGCGCCTCGTCCCCCTCCTCGAAGGTTCTTTCGGTGCACTTCGCGAGCGTTCCTTACTTGGCCGGCTCGGAAGAAGCCGCGGCGCCGCCGGAGTTGAGCACGGAGAGCTGCTCCTGCTCCAGCGCCATCATCTGTTCCTCCCTGTGCAGCTGGATGATGAGCGGCACGACCAGCAGCAGGAAGCTCGTGCCGAAGGTCCACGCCGCCTTGCCGGTGTGCCAAGAGAGCTTCTTCGCCACGCGCGCGGTGTCCGCGGCGCTGAACGAGAAAGGCTTGTCCGAGGCAGCCTCGGCCGCGGGGGTGATCTCCATGAAACGCGCGAAAGCGATCGCGCGGGAAGGTGTGAAGAGGCGCCGCGCCCCTGCTCTCTTCTCGATCGCCCGTCGAAAAAATCGCGCGCGTCGACCAACAGCGCGCCGAGGCTGACGCGAAACAGGTCAGCTCCGTGTGAAATTTCGCAGGAGCGAAAAAGAGACTGAAAAACCCTCCTCTCGTTGGAGACTTTTCCGGAAACGCCAACGCGTTTGTCTCCGGCGCTCGCCCCGCATACCAGCTCGCGCGTCCGTGTCCGCACGTTCGTCGCCACACCGCGCGTCGCAGAGAGCTCTTCTCTCGTCGGTACCTTCGCCGAACGTCGCGCGCTCGTCGGTCGTTGACGACCGCCTCCTCGCTTCGAGGAAAAAGTGCTCTCGCGGAACGGGACTGCGCATCGAAAGCGCTCGCTCGTTCTCCGGCACTCACCGCGACTCGGGGCTGTGTATGCGCTGAGGTCCTACCAGCCTACCACGGCTAAGTAAACGTCTAGGGCACCAGACGCTCCCCGAACGCTCCGTTCGAACCGAGAACCATGGCTTTCTCCGGCGCGAACATGTTCGCTCTCCTCGACGACGAGGATGGGCCCAAGCCCGCCGCTCGCGCCCCCGCGCAGGCTGCGGCTAAGCCCGCGGCGGCCAAGCCCGCCAGGCAGGCCGACAAGTCCGGTGCGTGCTCGACACCTTTGCCGCATCGACGCGATCGACCCCGATCGAATTTCTCGATCGGGCCGCTCGCGGCGACCCGGACCCGAGACCCAATGCGAGACGAACGAAATGCCGGTACACGCGAAGCGCGACGGATAACATCGAATCCGCGTTGATCACCCAAACCCTGGTAGTCGCCTCCGTCCGTCTCTGACCCTCCATGTCTCCCCTGTTGATCGTATTCAGGCCCCGCCGGCGGTGCTAAGCGCACCGGCGGTGCCCGCCAGCCCCGCGCGCCTCGCGAGTTCGAGGGCGAGGTCGTCGGCACCGAGGGCGGCCGCGGCCGTCCCCGCAACTCCGATCGCCGCAAGCCCCGCGAAGGCGACGGTCGCCCGCGCGACCGCGCGGACCGCTCCGGCAGAGGGTGCGTTTCCCGCCGTCTCCCGCCGTATCGCGCGTACAAATCGAAATGCGACGCGCCCGCCGATGCGAAACCCGACGTCCCGAGGCGACGCGCGCGTCCGTCCCGCGCGCGCCGCTCGGCCGCGGCGCCGCGGCGCGTCCCCGGCGCGCGTCTCCGGCGTTTCATCCTCGAAAAACGCGTCTTCTCGCGCGGTCCGAAAGCGAAAAAAAAACGCAAAACGCGACGGCGCGCGTCTCTCGCCGCGCGCGGACTCTAACCGCGTGTGATCGATACACTCTCTTCCGCTCTCCCTAAATTTTCCGAAACGCGAAACAGCCACGAGGGTCCCCACCGCGGCGGCGCCGGCAAGGGCGGCTGGGGCAAGCCCGGCGACGAGGCGAAGGCGACCGCGGACGCCGGCGACGCCGACGCCGACGCGCCCGAGCCCGAGCCCGAGGAGATCGTCAACGAGGTGTCCATCGACGACTACGAGAAGGCCAAGGCTGAGAAGAAGGCGGCGATCGCGGCGATGATGAAGAAGGGCGACTCCGCCGCCAAGGTGGTGGACGAGTCCGCGTTCGCGTCCATGAAGCTCGGCGGCGACGCCCCTTCTGAGAACCAGTTTGGCCTGACCAACGGCGCCGCCAAGGCGAAGCGCGAGCGCGAGCGCGCGGCGAAGGAGAAGAAGACCGTCGCCACCGGGTTCAAGACGGCGCCCACCGTCACTGACGACCGCGACGACCGTGGCGGACGCGGCGGACGCGGCGGACGCGGCGGACGCGGCGACCGCGACGGCGGACGCGGACGCGGCGGACGCGGCGGACGCGGCGACGCGGCGCGCCCCGCCGCGGGCGGGCGCGGCGGCGCGGGTTTCTCCGCTAAGATCGACGACGCCTCCGCGTTCCCCACCCTCGGCGCGTGAGCCTACGCTCGCGCGTTGAGGCGAGACAAATGACGCGCGCTGAGGGAAGAGACTAAAAAAAATTGTCTCAGAGCGCGTCTGTCTCGCTTTTTGCCGCGTGACGCGAGTCCATCAACGCGCCTCGACGTTTGCGCGCGTCGAGCGCGAGAGACTCGCCGAGTCGGCATTTACGACAAACAGGAGGAGCGCGCGGCGTGCGTTCGTTCGCTCGACGACGAACCCGCCGCGTTCTCCACCGACACAGCGCCATCGACCTAGTCGAATCGGGAGGCGCATCGGCGCGATCGTCGGCGTTTGGACGTCGGCGTCGCGGCCGGCGCCGTAGGGAACCAACTCACTTTTTGGCATCGCGTGAGTCGAGGGACGGCGGTCGCCACTTTTTAGCGTGAAGCGCGCGACAGTTTTTTTATCAAGCCAACTTGATCGCGGCGCTCTCGCCTGTTTCTCTTGACGCTTTTGTTTTTCGCAAGTTTTGACGCGTATGGGCTTTCAGTCAGACTGCCGCGACGCGACGCGTCGAGTGGAAAAAATCGCTTCGCCCTTCGCCTGTTTGAAAAGAGGATGCCCTCGCGAACCCGGGGCGCCTAACCCGGGGCGGCACTCCTGCGCGCGGCGGCGACACGCATGCGCTCGCGCCGTTGAGTGATGTACCTGTGCACGAGGCCACACGTCGGCGAGAGGAGTTTCGCGACACCGAGCACCTCGGGCGGGGACCGACGGGGCGCGGCGGCCGAGGACCGGAAAGCCTTTTTCGCCGGGAGACGCACGGGACCGGGCTCGATGTCGCTTCGAGGCGCGACGCGCGCGCGCGCGATCGTGCGCGCCGCGCGCGTCGCGCTCGATCCCCGCGCGGGTTCGGCGTCGGCTGATGCCGCGTCGTGCGGCGCCGCGCGCCGAGGCACGCGCGGCGCGCTCGGCCTCGCGGCGCCGTCGCCCGCGTCGGCCACCGCCGCCTCGTTCGGCCGCCCGCGGTGGTTCCGCGGCGACGCGCTCGCGTCGCGCGGCGCCATCGCGGTCGGGGACGAGGACGCGTCCACCTCCTCCGCGGACGCGGACATCGAGTCCGCGAAGCGCGCGGCGAAGGCTGCGGCGGCGGTCGCGACCGGCTCCGCGGAGACGTACGGCGCCGGCTCCATCCAGGTGCTCAAGGGCCTCGAGCCCGTGCGCAAGCGTCCCGGGATGTACATCGGGAACACCGGCGCCAAGGGGCTGCACCACATGGTGTGGGAGGTGCTGGACAACGGCGTGGACGAGGTGCAGGCTGGGCACGCCTCCGTGATCACGGTCACGCTCGAACCGGACGGGCACGTCTCCGTGGAGGATGACGGGCGCGGGATCCCCACGGATGTCCATCCCGCCACCGGCGTCTCATCGCTGGAGACGGTGCTCACCGTGTTGCACGCCGGCGGCAAGTTCGGCGGCGACGAGAGCGGGTACCACGTCTCCGGCGGCCTTCACGGCGTGGGCATAAGCGTCGTGAACGCGCTCAGCGAAAACACGCAGGTGACGGTGTGGCGCGGCGAGAAAGAGTACTCGCAGTCGTTCTCGCGGGGCGCCGCGATTGGAACCATGGCGGAGACGAATCAATCAGAATCGCACGCGCGCAAAAAAGGGACGCGCGTGCGCTTTAAGCCCGACGCGCTCATCTTCAAGGAGAAGCGCGAGTTCGACCCGAACATCATCCTGAACCGCATGAAGGAGCTGGCGTTCCTGAACAGCACCGCCACGTTCAAGTTCCGGTACTGCGCGGAGTCCGCGAAGAAGCTCAAGACGCGCGGGGCGAAGAAAGAGGAGGGCGACGACGAAAAAAACGCGACGCCGCAAAAGCGCGCGACTATCTCGAGCGACGGCGTCGAGTATTTCGAGGAGACTCTGTGTTACCCCGGGGGCTTGAAGGACTACGTCGCGGACCTGAACGCCACTTCCGAGGTGCTTCACGACCCGATCACGTTCCGCGCGGAGGTGGACGGCGTGCAGGTGGAGGGCGCGCTGCAGTGGACCAAGGAGGCGTACACGGACACGCTCCTCGGGTACGCCAACTCGATCAAAACCTCCGACGGCGGGTCGCACCTGGACGGACTCAAGGTTTCGCTGACGCGCGCGGTGAACACGCAGGCGCGCAAGGCGAAGCTTTTGAAGGACGCGGACGCCAACCTCGGCGGCGACCACATCCGCGAGGGCCTCAGCGCGGTGCTCGCGGTGTGGGTCCCGCAGCCTGAGTTCGAGGGCCAAACGAAGACGCGGTTGGGCAACCCGGAGGTGCGGAGGGTGGTGGAGGGCGTGATCGGCGAGCAGGTGAGCGAACACCTCGAGTTTTACCCGAGCGTGCTCGCTTCTATTTTCCAGAAGGCGTCCTCGGCGCAGAAGGCGGCGGAGGCGGCGAAGCGCGCGCGTGAGCTCGTG
>Ga0209666_1001304_pt1 | contig 19165 bp, 7 predicted proteins | sample SaaInlV_125m_DNA_FD_184679 | JGI IMG/M metagenome (GOLD analysis project Ga0209666, IMG submission 184679) | Marine microbial communities from expanding oxygen minimum zones in the Saanich Inlet - Saanich Inlet SI037_S3LV_10m_DNA (SPAdes)... | ecosystem: Environmental > Aquatic > Marine >...
GCCAACGACGCCGCCGACGTCGCCGCCGTTGACGCAGTAGAACAACCCGTCGCTCCCGTCCTTCGTCGGGTCCTCGGAGGCGTAGCAGTTGGCGTCGTACACGAAGACGAACCGCTCGACGGCGGCGAGCTTGGTGCCGTCGCTCGAGGACGCGACGCTCACCCACGGTTCCGCGTTCATGGACGCGGCCGCGCTCCACGTGGCTCCCGAGTCGGCGGACGTGTAGACGTATCCGTCCGACACGACGGCGACGAGCCGTGAACCGTAGTCCGAGGACGCGATGCTTCTCCAGGCTTGCGTGCTCCCCCCGGCCGTGCGCTCGACCCAGTCGTTCCATCCGGCTTCGGTGTTGGTCCATATGTTTCCGCCGTCGACGACGGCGGCCACCTTGGAGCCGTCGCTCGAGCAGGCGATAGCGTGCCAGTTTTGAGCAGTCGAACCGTCATGCGAGGGGACGAGCATGTCCCACGTCGCTCCGTAGTCGGCGGACGTCCAGACGTGACCGCCGTAAACGACCGCGAAGAGCGTGGAGCCGTCCTCCGAGGAGGCGACGTGTTCCCAGTTCTGCGGGCCATCGGAGATCGTGCGCTCCGTCCAGCTCACTCCGTAATCGTCGGACGTCCATATGTTCCCACCCAAGACGACGGCGACGAGGTTCGCGCCGTCGCCCGAAGACGCGACGGCGTGCCAATTCTCGACGCTCGCCGAGGGAAAACGCTCCGTCCACGCGATTCCGTAGTTGGCCGTGGTCCAGATGTTTCCGCCGAGGACGACGGCGACGAGCTTGGAGCCGTCGCTCGAGGACGCGATGCTCCTCCACGCTTTCGCGTCGCCCGTGGAGGTGAGCTGGTACCAGTTGGTTCCGGAGTGCTCGGAGATCCAGACGTGGCCGCCGTCGACCACGGCGGCGAGCCTCGCGCCGGAGCTCGAGGAGGCGATGCTCGTCCAGTCCTTCGAGCTATCGATGGACGTGTCCCCGGTCCATGTGCCCAGCGGCGTGGCGCAGTTCGCGCCTCCGAACCCGGCATCGCAGTCGTCGCACATACACGAGCCCACGACGTCGCTGACGTCGCCGCCGTTGACGCAGTAGAACAACCCGTCGCTCCCGTCCTTCGTCGGGTCCTCGGAGGCGTAGCAGTTGGCGTCGAACGTCCACACGTTTCCGCCGTCGAACACGGCGGCGAGCTTCGTGCCGTCGTTCGAAGAGGCGATGGCCGCGAACGAACCGGAAGTTCCCGTGACCGTGACCTCGACCCACGTGGCTCCCGAGTCGTCGGACGTCCACACGCTTCCGCCGTCGGCGAAGGCGGCGAGCCGAGATCCGTCGGCGCTACTCGCGACGGCGCGCCAGTCGATTGCGTCGGCGAAGGCGCGCTCGGTCCAGGATTCGCCGTAATCCTCGGAAGTCCAAATGTTTCCTCCTTCCACCACCGCGGCGAGCTTCGCGCCGTCGTCCGAGGAGGCGATGCCGTGCCACTGCCTGAACCCGGCGGCGTCGCGCCGGGTCCAGTCCGCGCCGTAGTTGGCGGAGGTCCAGACATACCCGCCGTTGTGCAGGGTCGCGAGGCGCGCGCCGTCGCTCGAGGAAGCGATGCTCATCCATCGCGCGTACCACGACCCGGAGGGGTACCGCATGGTCCACGACACGCCTCCGTCGGCGGAGGTGTGGATGCTCCCGTCGTAAATCACGGCCGCGAGGTGAACGCCGTCGCTCGAGGAAGCGATGCTGTACCACTTATTCCAGATGCCGTCTTTCAGCTCGGGCTCGCGCTTGGTCCAGGTGACGCCGTAATCCACGGATGTCCAGATGGATCCCCCGTTCACGACCGCGGCGAGCTTGCTGCCGTCGCTCGAGGAGGCGATGGATTGCCACACCTTCGGGCTATCGTCGGGGGTGCGCTCGGTCCACGAGACGCCCGAGTCGTCCGAGGTCCAGATGCCTCCACTCCAGACGCCGGCGGCGAGGTACACGCCGTCCGTGGAAGAGGCGACGGAGAGCCAATCTTGGGTGCTTCCCACGGAGCGCTCGATCCAGGTGGCTCGCGCGGGGGACACGGCGCACAGGATGAGGGTCACGAAGACGAGGGCATGACGGAGGTTCCCGCCTCGGCGAAGCATCTTAGGCGCGTTTCTCGTGTCGCGTGCCGCGCGCGCGCCCTGCGCGGCTGCCGATGCGGCATCATCAGGGTAACAATTGGCGTTGCCGGAACGACAAAAAAGTTTTTAGACGACAAAAAACAGAAAAAGCTTTTTCGAATCGTCGTGTCGATTCGCGTTTTCGCGTCCTCGCGGCATCACAAACGTTCCTCCTAAAGCGTAATATGCGTAACTATAAAAACGACGACGACGCGAAGACGCGGCGAGGAACGCGCCGTGTCCGTCACCGAGCGTCTCGCGCCCCCCCGAAACTCGCGCTATGCCGCGGCGACCCCGCGGGGGTCGTCGCCGCCGATTCGCCGCCTTCGCTCTCGCCCGACGACGAGTCTCCGGCTTCGTCCATCTCCATCGCCTCCTCGGCGTGTTTGACCCTCGCGAAGCTCGCCGCCGCGCGCTTGGCGAGCTCCGCGCGCACCTCCTGCCGCATGTCCTCGGGGAGCGTGTTCGTCCGTATCCCCATGGCGTGCCTCGTGAACGACATCAGCGCGTCCTCGAAGTGCACCCACTCCGAAAACTCTTTAGGCGCGAACTCGTCGATGTCCAAATTTTTCTGGAACCGCACCGACGCTAAACGCGTCGCCGTGACTCCGCGCATCCCGAGCGGCGGCGGGACTTTCCGAATCAGGCTCGATAGATCCGTGCGCGGGATGTACCCCGTCCTGTTCTTGTCGATGCGGCACCAGCCGCGCTCGAACGCGCGCACGTCCGCCTCGTCCACGTCCTCGCCCTCGACGTCCTTGGCGTTGTTCGAGAAGTTGTCGACGACGACGGCGATGAGCAGGTTGAGCGTCACGAAGGAACCGAGCACGACGAACGCGATGAAGTACGCGGGCGCGCCCGCGACGCCGCAGCACGTGCCCGGGGCGCAGTCCTGAGACGGGTCGCAGTCGGACTCCTCCTCCGTGACCATCGCGTCGTACATGATGCTGTTCCACGCCTCGCCGGTGACCATCCGGAGCAGGATGAGCAGCGAGTTGCCGAAGTTGGTGAAGTTGGCGTGCTCGTTGAGGTTCTCGCCGAACGTCACCGCGCCGAACAGGTTCATGCCCAGCACGGCAAACACGAAGCACAGCAGGAACAGCAACGCGCCGATGTTCACGAGGCCGGGGAGGGAGATCACCAGCGTGTTGAACAGCATGCGCAGCCCTTTCAGTTTGCGCACTAAACGAAACACGCGCGCCAAACGAAGCACGCGCAACACCGACGTCGTGCTTCCGACGTCCGCGGCGAGGCCGAGCACGCTCGTCGCGACGCAGAAAAAGTCAAACGCGTTCCACCGCGACGCGAAATATTTCCGTCCCATCGCGAAGAGCTTGATCAAAGCTTCCGCGATGAACACCGCCGTACACGCGTAGGAGATGCCGCTCAGCGTGTCCGTCCAAACTTGTGTCTGACCGTAGTGCTCGCACGCCATGGCGCCGGCGTTCACGACGATGACGCCCATGATGCCCGCTTCGAACGAAGCGCTGTGCGAGACGCGGAAGAGGAATCGGCGCGCCCTTCGCACGCCGCGGCGAAGTTTCTTCCGCGCGGCTCGCGGAGACGCGGGGGGGGACTCGGCGATCGTCAAGTGCGGCGCTTTCTTTCCCGACGCGCCGTCGCTCTTCACAGTCGACGGCGCGTTTCGTCCCGAAACACCCTCTCCGCCTTCGTCGTCGTCGTCGTCGCTTGCGCCCGTCATCAACGAAGCGTCCTCCTTCCCGTAGTCCTCGCCGACGTCGAAGAAGTTGCGCTTGCGCTGCGCCCAGAGCTGCTGCTCCTTGGTCATCGTGGCGCTCCCGCCGTCGCCGCTCTCCTCGGCGATCTGCGCGAAGTTGTCCAGGATGATGCCCACGAACAGGTTCAGGATGAAGAAGTTCGCGAGGATCATGAAGACGATGAAGAAGAACGCGATCGCGGGGTTGTGGTCGCGCTCGGGCGCGAGCTCGGGCGAGCGCGAGTCCACGCCGTCGTACATCACCGCCGTCCACCCCTCGGTGGTGGACATCTCGAACAAAGTGCGCATCGCGTTGAAGATGTTGTCAAAGTTGTAGTGGTTGGAGGCCCACGTGCGCTCGACGAAGGCGCTCGACGCGTACGAGCCGACGCACGTCGCTTCGCTCGTCGGCGAACTCAGCGGCAATTCGCCGCCCTGCGCGCTCGCGAGCATCAAAGACCACCCCGCGCAGGACTGCGAGACAGAGTCCCACGCGACGTCCAGCGTCTGGTTCACCCACCCGTCGACGCACAGCGCCTTTGTATCGACGCTCTCGTCCGAGCACCGCGAGAACGCGCCCATGAACAGCTGCATGCCGAGGATCCCGAAGATGAGCCAGAACAGCAGCGCCACCAATAACACGTTCCCCAGGCCGGGCAGCGATCTTAGAAGCGCGTTGACCACCACGCGAAGCTCGGGGACGCGGGAGATGACGCGCAGGGGACGCAACACGCGCATCGTGCGCAGCGCGCGCACCCACGAGATGTTCGTCCCGCTCAGCGCCTTCCCTAGAATGCCCACCAGCACGATGGAGCCGTCCATGACGTTCCACGCGTCCCGGAGGTACGTCCCTTCCGGCTCCTCGAGCCACACCCCGAACGCGGTGAGCTTCATGAGCATCTCGAGCGTGAAGAGCACGGTGAAGCACCAGTCCGCCACCTCAAGCGCGCCGGCGAAGGAGTCGTCGAGCATCGCCTTCGGTGACTCAAACGCCATCAAAACGGAGGACGCGGCGATGCAGACCATGATGAACGCGTCGAAACGCTCATCGTCGACGATCGCGTAGCACGTCTTCCGAACCACGGACGTTTGTGGGTTCAGAAAACGCAACCCGAACGCGTTCCCGACGTACCGACGAAGCGGTTTCGGCGCCGCGCCCGGCCGAGGCGTCGCGAACGAAGACACAAACAGCGCGACGCTCCCGAAAAACCCGACGCCCTCGTACTTTTTCCGCGCCGCGCGCGCCTGGTCGACGCGCGCCTGGCGCTCAGCCTCTTCCTGCTCGAGGATCGCCGCCTCTTCCCTCCGCTTGGCTTCCTCGGAGGCGAGCACCAGGTCGTACACCTTCTCGCCGAACGTCGCCCATTTCACCGCCACGTCAAAACGCATCTTCTTCTCCGGGAGCGCGTCAACGAGCGCCTCTCGTCTTCGGCGCGCCGCGATTTCGCGCGCGCTTTCGTCCACCCCGCGCTCTTTCGCGACGTAGGTGTTGAAGAAGGATACGCTCTCCAGTAGCTTCTTGGCGTCCTGCAGCTCATCCGCCACCTCCTGCGCGGAGAAGTTGGTTAACAAAATGGCGATGAACAGGTTGAGCACCAGGAAGTTGCCGATGACCAGCAGCGCGACGAAATACAGCGCGGACCACGACCCGGAGGCGAGCGTCGCGTCGTACATCACCGCGTTCCAGTCCTCGCCCGTTAAAACCTGGAACACCGTGACTAACGCCCATAGGAGGGTATCGAAGTTGTGCCTCGGGATCGTAGGGTCACCGGCGAAGGTGTCGCTCTCCGCGCACATCTTCCCGCCGAACATCTGCATGCCCAGCAGCGCGAAGATGAACACCGCTAAAACGACGACAAACGCAAACTCGCCCAGCGACGCGACGGTAACGTACATGGTGTACAGAAACTTCTGTAACGTGCGCCAGCTCCGGATGAGCTTTAAGATGCGCAGAATGCGGAACGAACGCAGCGCGGAGAGCGACCCGGAGTCCGCCAGGAGCAGCTCCACGAGCGAGATCAAAACCACGAGCGCGTCGAAGGTGTTGAAGGCGTCCCGGAAGTACTCCGTTATACCGAGTCCGAGCAGTTTCACCAGAAGCTCTGCCGCGAACGCGACGGTGAGCGCGACGTTCACCGCGGAGAGGCCGCTCTCGTACGCCGAGGACATGCCGTCGAACTCCATCGCGAGCACGAGCGTGTTCAGCAGGATGCACGCCGTGAAGAACGCGCCGAAGAGACGGTGCTCGACCACCGGCTTGACCGAATCCACCCGAGCCGTCGCCATCGAGCGCAGAAACGTCATTCCGTCTCGTCCCGTCTTATAAGAGCCCGCGGAGCTCTTCGACGAATCGGTTCGTCCCTCACGTGACGTCCCCCCCACGCCTTTACCTTCGTCGTCGCCCTCGTCGTCGTCGCTGTCGCCGCCCCTCCGTTTCGAACCGTCTTTCCCGTTCAGGTACTCCACCAGCGCCGCGCGCTTCGCCGCGCGCGTCTCGGCTTCCTTCTCGGCGCCGGACTTCTCCGCCGCCTCCTCGGCGTCGTCCGCCGCCATCTGCGCCTCGGCGCTCTCCTCGTCGTACACCTCCGTGATGACGGCGAGCGCGAGGTTTAGGAGGAAGAAGCCCCCCGTGAACACGAGCAGCACGAAGTAAAGCACGGACCAGCCCGTGACGGCGTCCATCGCCGCGTACATGATGGGCGTCCACCCTTCCAGCGTGATGCACTGGAAAATGGTGAGCCAGGCGTGCGCGACGTCGTCAAAGTGAATCAAGCCGCCGTGCGGGTTCCGGTGCTTCAAGCACCTCTGGTGCTCGGGGCACGCGTACCCCGGCCAGTGCGCCGCCTCCCACTGTGCACAGTACTGCTCGGTGTCTGTAGACAAGAGCACGTACGACCCGATCGTGGAATCGACGACAGAAAGCGTCGCCGCGTCGACGCAGGCGACGACGTCGTCGTTGGCGACGTGCGCGTCGCATCCCACGGCGCTCGACGCGGTGAAGCACTTGTTCCGGAACGCGCCCATGAACAGCTGTAAGCCGAGGATGCCGAACACGGTGAAGAAGAAAACGCAGAAGAGCATGACATTGCCGATCATGGGGATGGCGCGTATGACCGTGCCGATGAGCGTGCGCATGCCCGGGAGCACGGAGAGCGTTCGCAACGGTCGCAAGACGCGCACCACTCTCAGCGCGGAGGCGTTATTCCCGACGCCCGGCAAGAGAGACACCAGAGACACGACCACCACCACGAAATCCATCACGTTCCAGCCGTCTTTCAGGTAGGCGCCCTGTTCGAAGTACACGCCGCTGGCGAGCATCTTGATGAGCATCTCGATCGTGAACACCGTCGTGAACACGAGCTCGGAGTTTTCAATCGCCGCGTTCCCGGCGCCGCGCGTGGAGGTGGCGACCGACGCGCATCCGCGGCCCTCCAGCTTCGAGGGTTCCATCATGCACAGCACCACGGCGTTGGCCAGGATGGTCAAGAGGATGAACGTGTCGAAGTGCGAGCTCTCGCTGACGCGTATGCACAACGAACGCAGGGGGTTCGTCCGCGACAGAGTCCCGAAACACGTCGTCGGCGCGTCGTCGCCGCCCGCAGCCGCGAGGCTCCGCCTCGCCCGGCGCGCGCGGCGGTACGACTTGAACGACGACTTGGGCGGGGGGGGGTCGCGGCCGTTCGCGGAAACGCCCGCGGCGCCGCTTTCCGTCTCCGCCCCGACCTCCTTCGCGGTTTCGGTCTTCACGGGAGGCAACGGCCTTCGCAACAACCGCGCGATCCGACTCTGCTGCGCGGCCTCGTCGGCCGACCGGTCGCCGGCGGCCGGGAGCACGGTGCCCTTGACGCGGTCGATCAGGGACCCGAGGCCGAGGCCGAGGCCGGCGCGCCATCCCGTCTCCGCCCGGGACGGACCGGGCGCGCCTTCGACGGAAGGCTCGCGAGGACGCAGGAAGGAAGCCATCGCGACCGGTGACCCGACCAATTCCAACGAGAAAGGCACCGCGCGCTTCAGCTCACGGTCGGCTCACGGTGAGCCCCCCCCGGGGGAGCCGCGACGCGCGCTCGCGATCCGCGCGGTCCCCGGCGCGCCGACCGGTCGCGCCGAGCCAAGTGCGCCACTCGGGTCCGTCGGCGCAACCGTCGTCGAGATCGCGGTAGGTCTTCGCACAAGGCATCGAACGCAGCGTGACCGAAAAAGCAAACTCACGTCTACGCGGGCGTTCGTCTCCGGTCGATTTCGGCGCGCGGCGCGTCGAGGTTTCAGCACGATTTCCGCGATGCCAAGCGTGCGGTTAGCCGGTTTCGAGTCTTTCCCGAACTTTTCCCGAAGTAACACCCCTTCGGGGGATGTTTCTGCGCGCGCCGCGCCATAGGAACAGGCACGCTCGTCGTGCTCGTTGCCTCGGCGATGGCGACCCTCGAGTCTGAGGTGGCGCCCATCCTGCGCGCGGCGTCGCGGCAGGAGCGCGCCGCGCCCGTGCGCGCCGCGCGCGCCTCCGCTTCGCCCGCGCTCGACGGCGGGTCGCGCGAAGTCTCGGGATGTGCGTCGATGTACGGCGCGCGCGAAACCGACGCGGCGCGCGGCGAGGCGCCCGCGTTGTCGCGAGGCACGTCCGGCCTGTCCCGCGGCTTGCGCCTCGCCGCGGTGACGTCGTCGCTGGCGCTCGTCGCTCTGGCTTGCGTCGCGCTCGGGCGGGGCGGCGTCGCCGCGCGGCTGGGGCAGGCGGATCCCGCGTCGGACGCCGCGATCGTCCCCACGGCGCCCCGGCTGAGCGAGGAGATGATCTCTAGGGACAGCGAGGGTCGCATGTTCCTCCGCATGACCCCCGACGAGGCGTCGCTGGGCGTGCCTTACGAGGCGTCGCTGGGGATGGACCACCCCCTCGGGGACGAGTGCGAGACCGCGGTGCGCGATCCCACAAACTGGGGAGATAGCCCCGCGTTCAGCGAGACGCTGCTCGGTCTCCTGCCGTACGCGGACTGCACGTACATCATCTGCACGCACTGCGACGACTTCGTCGTGCCCGAGCAGCTCCGCGGGAAGATCAAGATGGTGCACGGGCTGGAGGTGGACAAGTGCCTGAGCCTCGACTCGCAGACGCACTGGGTCAAGGCGAGCGTGTCTCACGGCGCCGCCATCTCGCACGCCAAAAAGTACGGCTACGCGTCGGCGGCTGTGCTCGAGGAGGACGTGACGTCCGCGCCTGCGCCGTACGCGTGGCATGACGTCGACTTCCAGGAGTTGAACGCGTTTTTGGCGACCGAAGGGCCGGGGGAGAAGAAGTGGCACGCGATCCGGCTCGGGTACCGTCCCGTCGACCACGAGTCCAACTCGATGGTGCGTTGCGCTAAAGAGTGCGAGTGCGAAGCCGTCGGAACCGCGCTGTGCTTTTTGAGCGCGCCGCAGTGCCAGCTGCACTCGAGCGACGGGTACATTTTGCGGGACACGATGTACGACTACATGCTGGGCATGGTGAGCGCGGGCGGCGTGATCGACTACGGCGTTTTACAGGGCGTGCCGGGTCAGATTGTGCTCACGCCGCAGATCACGTTCCAGACCGGCTACGCCGACCAGGCGGACCACACCGACATCCAGACGCAACTAGACACGACGCGTAAGTTTTACGACTCGTGCATGAAGCCGGCGGCGGACGCAGCGGCGAGGGCGAACGCGGGCGGAGCCTCGGCGCTGGGCGGGCTGGAAGAGCAGATGCGCGCGTGGAAGGCGATGACCACGCCCGAGGCGGTGGCGAAGCTCCACGGCTCGTGGGAAAACGGGAACACGCAGGCTCTGCGTTCGGCGGCGGAGCTGGGGAGCGAAGCCGAGGCGCTCGCCGAGGGGGAGAGGGCCGGCGAGGAGGCGCGCGCGGCGGACGAGGAGACGAGGAGAGAAGAGGGGCAGAGGGAGGCGGAGGAGCGGGAGGCGCGGGAGGAGGAGGAGTAGGGTTGCGTGGGTACGCGCGGCGTCGGCGCATCGCGGTGACGTCTAGCGTCTTAAATAACGGGGTACCAAACATTGTACGCTTTTTTTTCGCAAAGTCGCGCGCGCCAAAAAGTCGCGCGTCAACACCGAAACGTGCGCAGGAACGCTCTCGTGTTCCGCAACTCCCTCTTTGCCTGGAACCATCCCCATTTAAGCTCTTTCGCGAGCGTCGCGTTGACCAGCGGCGCGGCGGCTTCGGCGGCGGCGACGTCCAGGAAAGCCAGGCGCGACCGGCGCGCTAAAAAGTCGCGCGTGGTCACGCAGTATTCCTCGCGCGCCGCGTGCACAACCTCGGCGACGAGCATCGGGTGCGTCGGCGCCAGCCTCTTGGCCAGAGCGTCATCCGAGCGCGCCAGGTCCACGACGCGACGCGCGCGGTCACCGTACGCGCGAACCAAGTGTTCGATGACGCCCGCGTCGTTTAGCGCGTCGCTTCCGTCGTTTAGCGCATTTTTTTTTTCGGTATCGCGCCGCGCGTTCTCCGTGAGGATGCTCTGCGCCAAACCAGCGCCGTGGCCGTGCGCGCCGAGCACGGCGACGTCGGCGGTGACGCACGGCTTGGCTCTCGTCGCGATCGACGCGTCGCGCACCGAGGCGACCCGCACAGCGGCGTCCACGGCGTGCTCCGCCATCAGCCGGTACGTCGTCCACTTGCCTCCGGTCACGGTCACGACCCCGTCGCGCTCATCCGCCACCACGTGGTCGCGCGACACGTTCTCCGTGCTCTTCTCATTTTTATCGGCGCCGTTAACTTTCGGCGGCTTCGCCAGCGGCCGGATCCCACTCCACGCGCTCACGACGTCTTCCTTTCTCGCCGGCGTGGCGAGGTACGGGGAGATAGCCTCCAGTATGAACCCCACCTCCGCGGACGTCGGCCGAGGGAGCAGCGTGACGGGCGCGAGCGCGTCGGTGGTCCCCGCCAGGACGCCGCCCAGCCAGGGGAGCACGAACACGACGCGGCCGTCCTTCGTTTTCGGGACGATCAACCCGCACGTCTTGGGCGCGAAGTGCGCGGGGAGCACGACGTGCGTTCCCCCCGCGGGGGTCATGATTTCCTCCCGCGCATCATCCACCATGCGGCGCACGAAGTCCGTGAACGGGCCGGTCGCGTTCACCACGGCGCGCGCGCGTACGGCGAACGGCGCGCTTCCCGGTTTTCGCGAGTCGCGCACCATCGCGCCGACGACCCGTTTAGGGCGGCTTTTACCAAGAGACTCTTTTCTCGGTCCATCAGAGACGTTACCGTCGTCCGTCGATGATGCGTTTTCGTTTTCGTCCGTAAGACGTAAGACGTCTTCGTCGAACAGCAAACGCTCGACGCGCACATAGTTAACCACCGTCGCGCCGGCGGCGCTCGCCGTTTGAGCGAGCGCGACGGCGAGCCTCGCGTCGTCGAATTGGCCGTCGCGGTACACGACGGCGCCTTTCAGTCGCGACTTTAACTCGTCGTCCGAGCGAATCGCCGCGATGTTCGGGAACGCCTTTATTGTTTGTTTCGCGGTCAGGAACGTGGACATCTCCAGGCTTCCTCCCCCTAACAACGCCACCAGGTCGTACGCCTTCATCCCCGCCCAGTAGTACGGAACCTCCCACGCCTTGTAGCACGGCGTCGCAATCGGGAGAGGCCACGCTAAATGCGGCGCGTTCCGCAGGAGTGTCCTGCGCTCGCGCAGCGCCTCGAACACGAGCTTGAGCTGTCCGGGGTCGAGCTGAAACACAGCCTTCTCCAGGTACCGCACGCCGCCGTGCACGAGCTTGGTCGAGCGCGAGGACGTGCCGGAGGCGAAATCCTCACCCTCAACAAGCGCCACGCGCAAACCCCGCGTCGCCGCGTCCAGCGCCGCGCCCGCGCCCGTCGCGCCGCCGCCGATGATCAGAATGTCGAAGGGCTCGTTGGGGGGGTCGGACTTCCGTCCGCGTCTGCCGGGCGCGCGCCCGGACGCGCGAAGCGCCTCCAGGTGCGCGCGGCGCGAGCGCGGCGCGGACGAGACGTCCGCCCACGGCGCGTCCGCGAGAGGCGGCTCGGGGGCGCCGAGCGCGACGTACGCGGAACCGATGCCCGCGGTCGCGGCCGCCGCCGCGGAGACCCCGAGGAGCGCGCGCCGGGCGGCCATCGCGCGTGGTCTCTTCGCGAGGGGTCGACCGAGAAGAGCCCAGACCGAGGGGGGCTGTGCGGCCCTGGGTGTGAGGGGACGCGCGCATGGAGGGCGGCGTTTCGATAACAACAAAAAGGAACAACAGTGCAGACCTGCAGTCGACGCGTTCAATGCACCGGTGATCGGCTGATCGCGCAGGAAGAACTCGGTCGGGGAGATTTCTGTAAACGTGCCATCTCCCTCGGGCCATTCTCCCGGCGCGCTCGTCACGAGCCATGGCGTCGTACGGAGTACCCCCCGCGCTCGGCGTGGCCCCGGAGATGATGGAGGAGATCTCCACGGGGGTGCGTGCCCGTTCCAGCCCCGTTCACGCGTTCTCCCGCGCGCGATCTCGCCAGACTCGTTCAAAAGCGCCCCCGAACGGACGCTGACCCGAGTTTCTCCCTCCGCGCTCCCCCGCAGACCACCATCATGGCGTGCCAGTACGACGGAGGCGTGGTCCTGGGCGCCGATTCCCGCACGTCCACCGGGACGTACGTCGCGAACAGGGCCTCGGATAAGATCACGCAGGTCACGGACAACGTGTGGATGTGCCGATCGGGTTCGGTACGTCGCCTCCTCCTTTTTTTGTGTGTCTCGTCAGATCTCATCATGTCTCGACGACTCGCGCGCCATGGCTCGCGACGACTCACCCACCTCTCCTTTCCCGCGCTCATAAAAACTCAGGCTGCAGACACGCAGAACGTGTGCGCGTACGTCAAGAACCTGGTGGAGGAGCACAACATGCAGCGCCGCGGGGACGAAGACCCGGGCATGGCGGATGTGAAGCTGGTGGCGACAATCACGCAGCAGCTCGCGTACCGGAACAAGGACAAGCTGAGCGCGGGCATGATCATCGGCGGTTGGGATCGCAAGCTGGGCGCGCAGGTGTACGGCATCCCACTCGGGGGTTCGATGCAGAGGGTCCCGTTCACCGTGGGCGGGTCGGGGTCGGCGTACATCTACGGCTGGTGCGATAACACGTGGCGAGAAAACATGTCGCGCTCCGACGCCGAGGCGTGGGTCGCGCGCGCCATCAGTCTCGCAATCGCGCGCGACGCGTCCTCCGGAGGGGTCGTGCGCCTGGTGACCATCCACGACAAGGGCTCGAGCAGGCAGATGCTCGAACCCAAACACCAGTCGCTGTGCGAGTCGGAGTTGCCGGTGATCCCGAGGGGGTAGAATCGAAAGCAAGCGCTTCTTTTTTTTCACAGCGCGACGACCATCCGTTTCAAGCGCGACGGAAGCGAACGGACGCGTATGAGGCTCTTCGAATGACGATTCGCGTAAGACGCGTCGCGTCGACGCGAACGCTTCACCACAAAACAAACTCTACCGTAAGGCACTCCGCGCGTTATCGTTACGATCGGCGCTGTTCCCTACACAGAGACGCACAGAAGCGCCTTACGCGCCTTCTCGTTGCCGATCGCGCTCCCGGTATAGACATCCAGACATCGTCGCGCGAAAAAAAAACCTCCCTCAAACATCGTCAAAAAAGCGTTCACCTCTGCTTAGCGTCGTTGGCGGCGCGCGAAAAGACGGCATCCGCGTTTTGTTCGTACATCGCGAGCTTCTCGTGCGCCTCCCTGAGCTCCTCGCGCGCGAGCAGCAGCTCCTGCAGCGCAGCCTTGGTCATCTCCTTGGCCTTGTTCGCCTGCACCTTCAAGCCCACCTTCTCCTTCTCGGTCATGATGAGTTTCACCGCGAGCTGGTTCTGCGCTTCTTTGGTGAGCCCGCCAAACTGGTCGTCCACGACGAAAACCGAGTCGTTCGGTACGTCCCAGGGCTCCGGGAGCGCGAGCAGGTTGTTGGCGCCGTCCTGCCACCTGTGCGTCCCGTCCGCCTGCTTGACGACGTACTTGTAGAAGAACACGCCGCCCGCGGGCAGATCCACCTCGCCCTGCCACACGCCGCCCTCCGTCCACGTCATCGGCGTCGCCGATTCCATGCGCCAAGCGCCCAGCTTCTCGTGCGACCCGATCACGAACAGATCCTCACCGAGCTTGGTCTCGTAGTGCACGCTGAAGCGGCACGTCATGTTCACCTTGGTGCCCACCAGGTCCAGCGCGTTCTCCGCGGTGGGGTCGATGGCCAGGATCTCGCGCGCGCGGCGCATGCTCGAGGGGTTGCGCTCGGCCGCGAGGTCCGAGCGCGTCGCGATGGCGTCCGACGCGCCCGGCGCGCCGTACTCGACGTGGCCCGGGCCCGCCTCGGGGCCAGCCTGGCACCGCGCCGCGAGGCGGGGCGCGGCGCGCGCGGCGCCGGACGCGGCGCGGCGCGAGGCCACGGCGGGCGCGCGGAGCGCCGCGGCGGACGTCGTGGCTGCGGCGGCGAGCATCTCGTACTCGGGTCTCTTCAAACGCCGCGGGAGCGTGTTCCTCCGGACGGTGTTTCACCCAGGCGGCGGACCGGGATGCGCGAGATACTTTTCCTCGGCGCGAGCGTGGGACGCGCGGGGTGCGACGCGGGCGGGACGGAGAGGTCTCGGCCTTGTCGGGGACGTTCGCGCGTGCGGCGCGGACGGTTGTGCGGGGCGAGCGGGCGGTCGCGTCCGTACGAGCGCGCCTCCTCGACGGTCGACGCTTTCCCGCCCGAGGGGTACGTGCCAGTTTCGTTTCTTTTTCGAAGCCGAGATGCCGAGTTGGCGGGAACGCCGCTCGAAAGCGCGAAAGCTGGGCCTCAGGATCGCAACACGTGGAGTTTGAATTTTTTTACGGAGCGGGAAGGCTTGAAGACGACAGCGGGGCAGTCGGAAAATATCGTCCTTTCGACACCAGATTTCGACACCAGATCTGGCGTCCGTCCAGTCGATTAAAAAAGGGAAAAAACGCGCGCTCTTCTCTTCTCTCCCGCTTTTCGGAGAGTTCTGCTCCCGCTTCTCTTCAAAGCACGACGCACGACACGCCGTCGTTCACCCGACGCGTACCATGCCTAAACGCGTCCTCTCACCGTCCGCCGACGCTCTCTCAATGAGCGATATGCCGGAGAACATCCTCGAGCGCCTGGCTCTCGAGCTCTCGCCTTCCGACGCCTTCGCGTTCGTCTCCACGTCCAAGAGACTCTTCTGGAACTCCCGGGGGCGAGGGGCGGGCGCGCTCGGAGTGAGGATCTTGCAGGCTGCGCTCAAGCGCCACCTCGACGCCGTACTCGAGGGCATCACCTCGCCGAGTGCTGACTCTGTCGCCTCTCGGAGAAGCGTTAAACTCAAACGCAACGCCTTGTCGTGCGAGGACTTGTTTCCCCCACACCTCGTGGTATCTGGACACGGCGAAAAACCCCAGGTGCTTCTCTCGGGGTCGCTCGCGGTTCAGTCCGTTCTCGGCATATCGCCCGACGACGAGAAGTGGAACGCCGCGGACGTCGACATCTTCTGCACGTGGAGAGCCGCGGAGTTCGTGCGTCAGCGGCTCATGGCGAAGAACATGATATGTTCGGGAGTCGACAACACGTACGGCCAACAAGGACGGGATTTGAACGGCGATTTCGAGCACTCCGCGTTCGCCGTGATCAGCCACGTCGAGAGCTACGCCGCCCGACCGACGACGGGCGTCGCGGGCGAGCACGGGTACTACCCCAAGGACGTTGAAGACGTCCCGTACGATAGCGACGCGTACTACGCGAAGGCCAAAGCATGGGGTGCCACGGCTGTCGCAAACATGCCCAAGTTTGCGAGTGTGGGGGTCCTGTACGGGGCTGGGATTCCTGGCGGCAGCGCCGGGGGCGACTTTCTGTACGACTACCACTTGCGCGACGAGAGCTACGTGCAACTGATCGTCGGAAAACCGGGCGTCAAAGATGCGCGAGAGCTTCTCGAGTCTTTCGACCTCGAGATCTGCAAGTCGTACTTCGACGGGAACACCTTCCACGTCCCCGCCGCGCGCGAGAGCTTCGCCGGCCGCACGAAAGTCACCCCCGCGCGTCGCGCGCTCGTCGAAGAGTTCATGCAAAACGTGAAAAAGTACGCCTCGAACGTGGAGTACGTGAGCGGGCACGACAGGGACATGGCGAACGTCCTGAAGAATATCAAGAAAGAAACGTGGGCCGCTATCGGCGCTAGGCCTTACAACGACGAAGGAGAGGGGGAATTGATGTCCCGAAGCTGGTTCGATTTCCAGCACCGGTTTCTCTTCCTCACCAAGCTCATCGAGCGAACGCAGAAGTACGCCAAACGGGGCGTACGGATCGTCGACCCGCCGCCGGGTGCGCTCGAGTGGAACATCGCTCACTACTGCGTGTTTTAGCCAGCGAGCAACCGCCGCTACGGTGAGATAGGCGGTAGACGCCCGTTCGCGACGCGTCGAGACGCGTGAAAGAGCGTACGATGCTTTCGACCTTCGAGTGTCATTCGAGTTCCATTCTATACGTAGACTAAACAACCGACAACCGACAACCTAGTAGTAAAACAAGTCACCCCCACTTCACCGCTCTCTCTGCACGACAGCCACCCTGTCGTTCGCGAGGTCCAGCACGACGTCGCATCCCCGGAAGAGGTCCGCGCAGAGCGCTCCGTCGACGTGCGGCGAGAAGCCCAAATCGGGCGGATCCCCGTTGGTGTGCGTTAACGCGCGAACCGTGTCGAACGACGCGCCGCGAAACTCCAAACGCGCGAGGCGACCGGTGACCACCTCCTCGTCGACGCGCGCGAAGCGCGCGCGCTCGGACCCCGCCGCGGATAAAACGCCGCCCGGTTGCAGCCCCACCGTGCGTTCGATCATGCGCCACTCCACGGCGGCGCGGTGCGCGACGATCGCGCCCGTGCCGCCCGCGCCCAGCGCGAGGCGGAACAGACGCCCGTCCAACGCGTCGGTATCGTTCTCCTCCTCCGGATTCTCCGGATTTTTCGACTGAGAAAAACGCCTCGGCTCCGCGGGCGAGCGTTTCCGCTCGGCGGGGGGTTCCGGGCTCAGGCTGTCGTCCGCGACGAACACGCGCGCGCGCACGTGCGGCGCGCCCGAGATCCAGGTCACCCTCTGCCACGCCACGGCGACGCGCGCGGGCGTGTTCGCCGCGAACGCCGCGGGGTCGTGCGCCAGAATCTCAAACGTCGGCGGCTTGGGCGACCCGGGGACGCGTTTCGGCGCGCGAATCTCGAGCACGCAGTGCTGCAGGAAATCCGTGCCGAGCGTGCCCAGCAGCCTCCCGGAAGACGATGACGCGTCGGAGACGCCGGACGGAGACGAACCGCCACTCGTGAGCGCGGGGCACCGCATCGCTCCGGCGAGCGCCTGCTCCATGAACAGAGGCGACGCGACTCGGCACGCGCCGACGTCGATTCGGTCGGCTCGCCGGAACGCGCCGGCGAGCGACGCCGCGGCGGCGCCGACCACGGCGAGCCTTCCGAAGGCGGGCATGTTTAACGCATCGGCGTATTCCGGGTCGATGGCGTTTCCGCACGATGACGTGTCGATCGCGAACCACCCCGGCGCGGGAACGCCGTTGACGGAGGGGCGGAGCAAGACGTGACCGCCGTCGCCGCGGCCCGCCGCGACGGTCAAAGGCGGCGCGTTTGTTTGTTCTTCCTCCGCGAGGTTTTCTTTCGCGAACGCGACGCGCGGCCACCGCGCGTCGAAGCCACCGCGGTAGCCCTCGGGCGGCGCGTCGAAAGTATCGTCGAAAGGTTCGTTTTGTTCCTCCGTGACTGCCGAAGAAGTTTGTTTCACGCTCCTCTTTGTCCGCGTCAACTCGAACTCGCAGCGGTCGCCGCCCGGGAGCGTCTGGTGCGCGACTTTTGCGTGCGCGACTTTCGCGTCGTCGTCGACCGCGTACGCGTCGAACACCCACGTCTCGACACCCTCAGGGAGCGCCAGCTCGAAGCGGTGCAGGACCCACCACGTTTGTTCCAGCGCGCGCGAGAATTCTTTCTCGGCGGAGGGACCGTCGCTCAAGGATTCGGATTCGGATTCGGATTCGCGTTCAGAAAAAAACGCCTCTCGGAACGACGCGACGTCGTCCAAAGCGGAGGCTCCGACGCGGCGCAACCACGCGCGCGCGCCGATTTTCCCGCCGCGCGCCGCGAGCGCCACGAGCGCGCCCTCGCCCTCCGGGATTCCGGGGGGAACCGGGGGAGGCAAACACGACGTCTTAAACGAAGAAGAAGAAGAAGAAGCGTCTTCATCGGCGTCTACGTCTCCGTCCCTTTTGCTTTTATCTCCATCCCACGGAAACGCGCGCGGTCGGCGCGTCGCCTTTTTCTTTCGCCGCCCGCGTTTTGGTTTCGTCCGCGTCGGCGCGCGCGGGCTTCCGGGCTCGGGCTCCACCGCCTCGGGGGGTACCTCTTCGGGCGCCATGGAGTGCTCGTCCACGAGCACGCGCAGAGGTACTCCGAGGCGAAGGAGCTTGACGTTCAGCCTGCGCCGGGCGAAGGGCAAAAGCCACTGGCCGGTGCGCGCCCACGAGGCGAGCGTCGAGCGGTGCTCGCCGTCGGCGCCGGGGCACTCGCGCTTTGTCACGCCACCGCCCATTATCTCCGCCCACGCCGCGCCCTCGCCCTTGTCGAGTTTAGGATCGAAGCCCGAACGCGCCTCGAGCGGCGTCGCGGACGCGCCGGGCGCGCCGTCGGGAACGAGCGCCACCTCGTCCGCGAACGCGAGCGCGGCGGCGCCGTCGGTGTTATCGGCGAAGGCCAGGCGCCACGTCGAGCGCATGCCGAGGTGCGTGCCGACCCCTTCCAGGAGCACCACTTGTTTGTCTCCGGCGCCCGGCACGACGCCGCCGGGCCTGCGCGCGGCGGCGGCGCCGGCGAGCACGTCGAGCACGCCCTCTTCGGCGCCGCCGGAGGCGCGGGGGACCGGAGGACCCGGGTGTCGGCGGTGCCGAGACGAGGGGCGAAGCGCGGGCGAGCGGCAAGATGAGGTGGGTCGCGCGAGTCGGTCCCGCGGCGCGAGGCGGGCCCCGGAAGGGTTGATTTCGCGTGGACACGTCCGTGGAGTCGCCATGGCGCCGTAGAGCGACTCTGCGCGCCCGCCCCCTCGCCCCCGGGGCGCGTGCGATGTGGCGCGCCCTCTCGAAACCCTCACCCCGAAAACGACGATCGATGTTCACGGCCGCGAGAAAAGCTCCTCCCGAGCGAGGAAACGCGCAGCTGCTTTTCTTGTGCCGGTTCGGTCAATTTTCCTAAACGGGCGCGTCTCAGTGCCAGGCGCGCCCCGGGTGGGGGACGCTCGCCGACGGTCTGCGACAACCATGACGGCTT
>Ga0209666_1001316_pt1 | contig 19062 bp, 17 predicted proteins | sample SaaInlV_125m_DNA_FD_184679 | JGI IMG/M metagenome (GOLD analysis project Ga0209666, IMG submission 184679) | Marine microbial communities from expanding oxygen minimum zones in the Saanich Inlet - Saanich Inlet SI037_S3LV_10m_DNA (SPAdes)... | ecosystem: Environmental > Aquatic > Marine >...
TGGCTCCCAAATAAAAAGTAAAAGATACAGCAGTAAAAAGGTGCTTTCGGGCGCCTTTTTTTTCACCCTCGAAACGATCAATATAAAAGATGACCTGTCCAGACTATCAATAGATCAAATGCTTTAGAGATTTGGTCCCCCTACACTCCGTCTGGAGCCAGTGGCACCCGCGATCTAGCCCTGATTTGACTCGGTGGGGTATTGAGTTATGCTTGGGTAATCAATGGCATGTTGTGTACTAATCTTGATCGTATTGGACTCACAAAATATAAGCTATTGTCATTTTCTTATTGGTATCTCCACGGGAGGACAAGTTGTCTAGAGGAAAGCAAAAGACAGTAGGTATCCACGAGTTGTATCGCAAAAACCCAAAAGAGGCTGACGAGCAATTGTGGGGCCGAGTGGTCGATCCTCATACGCGACGAGGGTTTCTGAAGAAGAGCGGCCTTGCGGCTATGATGGCCTTTTTAGGGTCAAGCATTCCCTTTGCCAGCAAAATGCCAGGGGGGTTAATTCCGGCTGCTATGGCTGATGCCTCAGTACCTTTTGGTATCGATGGCAAGGAAGGCTTAAGAATACTAAATGACCGTCCTATCAATGCCGAGACACCACCGCATCTACTCGATGATGATTTGACTCCAGCAAAACACTTTTTTGTTCGCAACAATGGCATTCCGCCTGATGTTGAGCGAATTGGAGATCCTGAGAGTTGGGTGCTCGAGATTGCGGGTGAATCCTGCCTAAAACCAACAAAATATACGCTTGCTGAACTAAAACAAAAATTTAAACACTATAGCTACGCCTTGACTTTAGAATGCGGAGGTAATGGACGTAGCGAATATGATCCGCCAGCGAAGGGCAATCAGTGGTCTACTGGTGCCGTCGGATGTGCTAAGTGGACGGGTGTCAGATTGAGAGATGTGTTGGAAGATTGTGGGATTAGCGATGACGCAGTTTATATTGGCTATTATGGGGCCGATATGCATCTCTCGGGAAATCCAAATAAGCAATCCATTTCACGGGGCGTGCCAATGTCTAAAGCTCTGGAGGATGAAAGTTTGATCGCCTGGGGCTTTAATGATGAGGATATACCCTTTCAAAATGGCTATCCCTTACGTTTGGTAACCGCCGGCTGGCCCGCCTCAACGAGTGGTAAGTGGCTAAAAAAGATAGTAATAAGAAATCAGATTCACAATGGTGCGAAGATGGCTGCTCCCTCATATAGCATGCCCAATAGGCCCGTTGCGCCGGGGGCTAAGGTTGCTAATGAAGATATGCACACTATTGAATCTATGCCGGTTAAATCGTTAGTTACCTTCCCAAAGAGTGGTGTTATTCATCCTTTAAAAGAGAGATTCTCCTGCAGAGGGCATGCCTGGGCAGGTGATCTCAGCGTAGAAAAAGTTAAGGTGTCAATTGACTTTGGTGCAACCTGGCAGCTCGCTCACCTTAAAAAGCCCGTCAATAGGTTAGCATGGCAGCGATGGCATGCAGAGCTGAGTTTTCCTCAACCTGGATATTACGAGGTTTGGGCGCAAGCAACGGATTCTCAAGGTAGGGCTCAACCGACAATAATCCCCGGCTGGAACCCCAAAGGCTACCTCAACAATGCGAGTCACCGCATTGCCGTGCAAGTGGTGTAACCATGGGTTTAGGCAATAATGATGGGCTTTTAGCCCGCGTTTTAGCAACAGTGTTTTTGGTGTCACCGATTATTTCTAGCTCGGCAAGTTTCGCCGAAATTGACCCAGATAGCGGGTTAGTCGTAGCCGAGGGCTGGGAGACTGTGCGCGCGAATTGTACTGCTTGCCATTCAGCGAAATTTATCACGTTACAGCGGGGCGACCGAGATACCTGGGAATCAATGATTCGGTGGATGCAAAACACCCAAGGCTTGTGGTTATTTGATGAACAAACGGAGGATACTATTTTGAGCTATTTGGCCGTTAATTATCCACCAGGAAAATCTTCTCGGCGCAGAAATCTATCGCCAGCTGAGTTACCGAAAGACTAAGGCGCTACTCACAATTTTAAACCCCCTAAAACCCTTATCTTTTCTCTCTTGACCCCTGGTCAACGAATAGCCTCTCATTCAAGCTGCAGCTAGACTAGGGTAATTCCACAAGATTCAAACGGATGCCTCTTGTTACTTTGAAAAGATAAACCATATTTAACCTTAACCTCATAATACTTCTGTACATACTCGCAGAAGCGAACTATCTCATAATCTAAGCCTTTGCCATCATTACTTCTGCGCAAAAAATTACTGGGACCTTCTGAGCCTTTTGACCTGTTCACGCCCCCGCAAGAGGGCACATGGTTAGACTTATCCCTAGCGAAGATTTTCTTCTTCGATGTGCTCCAATAGGCAGCACCGCTGTCGTATGCGTCCTTGAGGCTGACGATGTGGTCTATGTTTATATAGTCGCAGGTTTTGCCAGTGTAAAAGCCTATGGTGGTGTTGGGCTTATAACTACGGTACTTGAAGTCTTTGCGATCGTACCCTTCTGCAAATGATGCTGAGGTCAGCATAATTGCTGTTAAGCTGATAAGACATAGGAACAAGGTTTTGATGTACGGATCTTCTCTACGCAAATTCGTATCCAGCCTAAGGCTTTGGAGTGTTGGTAGACGCGTCTTTAGTATCGGCCTTAATAAGAGCATCAGCTCTCGCTTTTTCCGCCGCTACGAGCTGATCAATTTCATTAACCATGGCTGTCTCCTCTTTCTCTTGAATAGAAGGGTCACAACTTGCTAAGAATATCGCCGAAAGTAAAAGTAATCGTTTCATGCCGAATTTTGTTTTTTTATTTCGTCTCGTATTTCCTTGAGTAATTCAGTGTTCTCTTGCTGTCTGGTTACAAAGAAGTAGAGAGGGTAAATACCCAGAGTAACAACGCTGAGAATCAAGAAAATGATAAAGTTTCCAATACGCGCGGCCATTTGGCTATCCCTATAAGTTTTGAGAAGTGAATCATAACTGAATACCTCATCCAGTCAAATCATGTAAAAGCAGAACGTAGGGTTAGAGATGAATTGGCCAAAGGGTACAAGAGAAGGTACAGCCCCATAAAAACCTACCTATGAGTAAGAATAATAACTCATAAAATCAGCGGCTTATCCTAGATAAATAGGATCTCTCAATGAAATATGCAATGATTGTAATGCCTATCAAATCTTGGCTAATGCAGATTACTGATCATTAAAAAAGTGCATTATCAACGGCCACGATTGAGTTAGGTTGTAGGTATGGCCCATTTCACTACCCCGGCAATCAAGAATCGGAGGGAAAGTATTGCCTCCCCCACACAAAGACCAGCCACGACATTCAAGACTAGATGCAATATTTTGATCAACAAGTACTGGAGGGTTAGAAATATCACAACCGAGTGCGTCCCCCCAACTTTCCACGATTGCGCTAGCTCCTGTGTAGTAGTACTCCTCACCGTTGGAGGTGGTGGTGAACGATTTGTCATTCCAGTCACCCGGTGGAACTGTGGTATCCCGCATTCCGGTTATTAAAATAGCCGGAAGACCATTAGTGCTCTTCGGCTCTTTTAAATAACCTCGATGAGGCAGCCCAATAATTGGCGCAATTGCGCGAAATGTTTGAGCCGTTCGCTCATCCTGCCCCAATTCCCACACAAACATTCCACCATTTGAGCCTCCCGTGGCAAATATGTGTTCATTATCAATGCAAAGATTTTCCTTTGCTTCAGCTACGAGTCTAGCAACAAAGCTGATATCGTCGTCTAGGCAGTGAGTCCAAGAGCAACTATTCTCAGCCACACTCTGACAGGATGGGTAGGTATAATCTGGGGTTACACTGGCATTACAAATTGCGTCTGAGTCATTTGGCACTGCTGAGTTAATTCCATCTCCATCCAAGCCCGTTGTGGACCCGCTAAAGGACCAAGAGGAATAGAAACCTCCTGGCTCCTGAGAACCAAGACCAAGAGGAGAAATCATTATGTAGTTGTGCTCGTTAAGTTCACTCTGGACGGTTTCATTGTCAAGAAAATCATTTTGGTCTCCACCCCAGCCATGAAAACCAATTACTAAAGGCGATGGTTCATTGCTTTGGTAGTTGGTAGGAATATGAACTCGGAATTGTCTCTCAACGCCATAGTGGTCTATCGTCCTAGTGCCAGAACTCCACGTCGTTTGAGGGCACTCTAGGTTGCCAAGGATAGGGCTCAGGGACGTCAAGTGGGTCTCAATAGTCTCTGCATTATCTCTAACGGCATCATCTGCTGTTACTCCCTGAATAAGCGTTTCTCCTTCCAGACCGAATAGATAACGCAAGATAAGCAACCCGTCTGTCAGCGCATCAATTTGCCCATTACCGTCGATATCAGCCAGATCACCTAACATAGCAATACGAGATTCAATATCGGTTGAAGAGGAGTAGACCGCAGTAGAGGACACAGCTCCTGTAACCAACGTACTTCCCTCTAACCCGAACATTCGCCTAAGTAGCAAAAGACCATCAGTTAGGGCGTCGTACTGACCATTTCCATCGATATCTAACGAATCTGAAGGGGTCGTTCCTGCTAAGAATTCATCTAGTGCGGTTACTCCATCGTTATTAAAATCACTCGAGGCATCTGATGGATCATTTGGATCAAGCCCAAACATAGTTTCCCAAACATCTGGGAGCCCATCACCATCAGTATCTGTGGAGTAAAGCTTATTCTTGGGGAATGCATCATCGACATCTAAGACATCATCATTGTCATCATCCGGATCACAAGCATCACCTAAGTCATCACCGTCAGTATCTATCTGATCTGGATTGGGCTCTGAAATACAATTGTCTAACGCATCATCTACACCATCCGAATCAGCATCAATCAAAGTGCCAAGGGAAGTTATACCGGCTAGGCAGTCTAATCTTGGGAAAGTTCTACCTGCATCATCTTGCACGATGACATCGCTGGTTTTGAGCGCACTCTCAATTTGATCAGCAGTTAACTCAGGACGATATTCCGTGAGTAGGGCAGCACACGACGCTACCAAGGGCGTAGCCATTGACGTCCCAGAGTAAATAGTGGTGCCACCACCATTGCGCGTTGCGCTAATCGGACTACCGGGGGCGAAAATATCTAACGAGACACTGGAGTTACTAAAGCAGGCCATTTGGTCTGCCATTGGATTGGGTTCAGCACAGTAATCATCGTTCCAATATGCCGGGCTTGTGTCCCATACTGCCCCCACAGCGATAGCTGAAGATATGCATGCTGGCGCAGCAATAGAATTTGCAGAGGCTTCGTTTCCACTAGCAACAAAACTAACTGTACCCCGATCCCTCAATATTTTAATGGCGGAATTAAATGCTCGGGTGTATGCATAGGTTGAATCACAGTCACTGCTAAATAATTCATTTGTACCTAGGCTCATATTAACGATAGCTACATTTGGTAATTCATTTATGACATGATCTAAACCGGCTATAACAATAGATGCTGCGCTGTAACTATTTGAACTATTAAGCACTTTAATAGCATGAATTTTGACCCCTGGTGACCCACCCTCTGGGGCAGTGCTACCTTGGGACGCTATTATTCCAGTGACGTGCGTGCCATGACCATTATCATCCTCTGCTCTATTTGCTCCGTTGGGACAACTATCAGCAAAACATTTTTGGGTAAGAAGAGCCCCTTCAAGATCCACGTGATCGGTATCAACACCAGTATCGAGAACAGCTACTTCAACATTTTGACCAGTTAAGTTATAGGTCTGTTTGATTAAATCTATATTCACCTGGGGAATCGCTTGATACAGAGAGCCATGACCGCCTGTGTCCAATCCAATTCGAGCAACAGACATGTCCTCGGCCAGTTGCACAAGGCCTTGTAACGAGACGTCTGCAGCAACAGCATTAATTGACCTAAATTGGCGTCTGATTTTAAAGTGAGTTCCTGAGTCGATGATAGACAAGACTTTATCTGTGTTAATTGCTACTCGAGCATTACGGGCTGTTAATGATTCGTTTGTATGCTGAATTGGGGACTCCGCACTTGCAAGTATCAGTACCTTGAAATTCAGTTGGCCTAATTTAACGGTTTTGTCGCTGATGATCTCTAGTAGATCAGGATCAAGTTTGTTGCTAGCTTTTAGGAGCATTAGTGAAGGTTCGTCAGCCATTGTTGCATTAGCGCTCAAGGCGGCAAAAACGAGTAGAATTGGAAGTAACAGTCCTTTCATATCTATTTGATGCAGGTTACCTATCAGTTGGGCCGCCGAATCTTAGCTGAATACCTCACCCAGTTAAATGGGGGGGAGAGCTTGTATGCAGTCGTGCGTTTTTATATTTTAAGCTGGTATTTTACCGATCAAAATATCCTTGAGCATAATCCAGTCGCAAAGTTTGGCCCAAAGAGGGTTTGAAAATGCAGCTGGAGTATTTTTTTCAAAAAAGTAGTGACCACTCCATGCAAACGGATAAACCACTACTGGGCTGAGCACAAGCAGTAACCAGACCTCAAAATAAACTACCAATATCACATAGCTTATTGTGCAGCACTGACCAATAACATGGAGTCTTCTGTTCCATTTGTTTTGATGCAACGTTAGGTAATTTTGATAGTATTGCGAGAAGTTCACTTTTCAAAAATGCCCTTTGTGGCTATCTCTTTATCTAACATTTCAATAAGCTGATCGCGGCTATAACTATGGGGTCCCCATTGATTCAATTCAACTAATTGACGTACCTTGGTACTAATAGTGAATTCCTGATCTGCTTGACTGGGTGTTACAACATAGCGGCGCAATGGTTTCTCGTCGAACAATGCATGCATGTAGGCAGCTGATACTTCATCTGGTTCTTTTAACGATAATTCGTAGGCGGCAGTCTGGTCGTATTGTTTTTGCATTGCATCGGTTATTTCCCCACCGACAGCTTTGATTTGAGCAAACGCACGTAACATGGTGCTGCGCCTAATCCAAGATTGATAGTTGCCTGGTTCAATTACACTGACCGACACTCCTGTTGATGCCAGCTCTTCCGCAAGCCCATCGGTAAAGGCTTCAATCCAATGTTTACTGCCACTGTAAGAATTAAATCGACTGGTAGTAATGGTGCCGGCAACAGAACCTGTTGTTGCAATCCTGCCAGTAGATTCAATAACTAAGGGTGCAAATGCCTTAGTAACGCGATAGACACCTTCCACATTGACTTGATAAAGCATGTTGTGGTCTGCAATTGGAGTTGATAACACGGGGCCACCACCACCTATACCGGCATTGTTGATTAACCCATAGAGTCCAGTTCCTGATTCTTTGATCCTGCTTACGGCAGCATCAATCTGATCTTGTTTCGTAACATCTAACCGAACTGCGGTAACGTTTTTAATGGCATTTAGATCAGCCATCTCACTGTCAGTTCTTGCACCTGCGTATACATGATGACCATGTTTTGCCAGAGTCTCGGCTAAGTTTCTACCAATGCCAGTTGTCGCACCAGTCACTAGAATCGATTTCACTTGGCTGTCTTGCGTCTCCGCAGCATTTATCTGGGCAGGCAAGACTATTAGGCTTGCAACGAACATGCATATTAAAAGTTGTACTCTAAACATTGTTTTTCCTTTTAGGTCTTCAATGAGCAGCAATCGCAAGACTAATTTCTATCTCGTTACTTAGCGATACCACTGCTGGATGGGCATAACTATTTGACCCTGTCGCGGCTATCATATTGAGTTTTATCATCGAAGCCAACTTCTTGAGCAAGGTATTGAATTCATAGTTGGTTAGGATAATTTTTAATATTTGTTCCCATTAAGGTTACCTGATGCTGAACTATGCACTATAGTAAACAGACTACTAATCATATTTGTATGGAGAACTGTTATGTTGAAACAAATTTTAATTGTCCCTATTGTCGCTCTTTTAGCGAGTTTTAGCTTTGCTGATCATCATGAGGAAGTTGATGCTGGGCCAAGCGCTGAGGGAGCTGATAATCTTCGTGCAGAATATCAATTTTGCACGTTGAATAAAGGTAAAACTCTGAGAGATGTTGAGAAACATGCGCAAAAATATGGTGACTTCGCAGGGGAGCGTGGCGTCAAATATAACCAGAGCCTTTTGATACCAGTGCATACAGGCTCTGGTATGGGTGATTTTACTCATGCAATTGTAGGGCACTGGCCTAACGGTTCAGAAATGTACAAAGATTGGGGCGTTTATTTGAATGATTTTCAAGAGGCATATCCAAATCTCAAGTCACCTCAGACTTGTTCTGAAAGCTATGCAACATTTCAGTTAAAGGTCGTTCAAGCATTTAATGACACGATGGAGCTGGATATGAAACGACCTGTTCAATATGCGGACTGCTCGTTAAATGAAGGTAAAACCATTGAGGATGCTGTGGCTGCAGAACGGGCGGCAGCCGAGCTAGTTGCTTCGGTTGGGTTAAGTGGTTATTCGGTGAATTATATCTTCCCATATTTGGGTCAAAGAGATCCGGATTATGATTTCATTAGCCTGTTTTATTTCCAGAATTATACTGCCAGAGGTGACATGGCATTTAATTACTACAAGGTTGCTGAAGAGGCCGATGCAATAACGGGTGAAGTCTACAGCTGCGTTAATCCTAGAAGTTTTGCTGTAAAAAACTTTTATACTAATTGGGAAAACAACTAAAGTTATTCTGATATTGAAAAATATCGCACGTTAAATAAAGCGTGAATTGATCTACGTTTTATCAAGCTTTTTTTTAAAGGAATCTTTGAACAATTTACTCAAAGGGGAACAATATGAAAAATTTTATAAACCTTGGCCTTTTGATGGGGACCTGTCTATTTGCCTTAAGTAGTTTTGCTGAGCATCATGAAGAGTCGGATGCTGTTGTTATTGGCGATGTAGAGATGACTGAGGTGGCTCACAGTGATGGTTTTAATCAGATGAAACAGATGCTAGGTAAATGGGAAGGAAAATTAACCCAATTTACTGGAGCGGTAATAAACACTTCGTCAGAGTTTAAATTAGTTTCAGGTGGCAATCTCATTACTGAAACATTAATTGAAGATGGTGTAGAGATGTTAACGACCTACTCGGACAATAAAGATGGAGAATTGGTTGTTAAGCATTACTGTGCATTGGGTACCCAGCCCGTATTCAAAGCTTCGAAAGTGTCCAGTGATATGGTGGCTGTTTCGCTTGATGAGTCTCAAGGTGGTTATCATCCGGAGCACCATAGCTATGTGAGCTCTATGAAATGGATGGTCGATGCGGATAATAAAGATTTGGCGGTTGTTGGTTCTACGCTTTATATCGATGGCGAATTAGTTGAACAACAGTCGGTCATTAGTCGAGTGAACTAATCGTGATGAATTGGTCTGCGCTTTAGGTTGGCCATATTTCTCATGCTATTTTTAGCCAAAGAGACGTTTGATTAAGTTAACAAGTGGTACTAAAAAGGGTTGCATAGTTTGCAGCCCTTTTTTTGCTTTAAACTATTGGACTGTATCTCCGCCGGACTACTTTGGCAACGATAAGCCCCATAATTATATAAAGAGGCGCAGTTAGCATAGCCATGATTGCTTCTCCAGATACCAAATCTACTGAGCCATCAGGCAGTAATTGACCAACACCCGTTTGGTATGGGATGACGTAGTACTTAATTAACAATAACGGCATGAGACATCCATAAACGATCAAAAAGCCTGGGGCCCAAAGGGTAATCCTTGTTTTCTGCAAGTTACAATCTATCTCAGGCGTACGATGCAAGTTCTCTCGATACTCTCTCTCTTCAGAACTCACGGTACCTTTCACTGACAAACCTATGATCGCCATCAAACTTAGAGCTGTACCGATCAGTGCAGGATTAAAATAACTCGGCAGATCAATTATTCCCACATATTGAAGAGCCGAGGGGATAACGTTACCAAAAAAGCCTAAAACAATACCCCAAAACGCGGCTTTTGCGGTAATGGTTTTACTCCAAATACTCATAAACCCTACAGGACCCCAAGAGGAAGCGAATACGGTACCAATAAATATCATTAGCCAAAATACGTTAGGTGGAAAAATGAAACACAGTAGCAAAACTGCGATACCGGTAACAAACATAGCAATGCGTGAATAACGAAGAGTTAGCTCTTTTTTGCGAGCAACAATGTCATTGCTGATGCTAAAGCCAACAAGAGATAAAAAGGTGGATGCGGAAGACAGGGCAGCAGCCATAATTCCTGCAAGTAACAGGGCGCCCAAAAAGCTTGGGACCAGGTTTTTAGCTGCCCATATCACCACAGTTTCGGACGGCGAAATATTTGGATTAGCGACATTAATCAAACCACCTATTCCATAGATTAGTATTTGCATGAGGGCGACGGCAAGACATGCGTAGACTGCTGCACGAATGACTACATGCTCATCTCGAGCCATCAAATGTCTGCTGGATTGCCATGGGCCAACCGCGTAAACAAATCCCCAAGACATATCTACAATCAGCGTCCAAATGAGATAATCCTTTGGCGTTGGCCACTCTGTGCCAGCTCCAACAGTGCCATGCCATGAGGCTATATCAGGCTTGCTTTCTACCGCTGTTAGATCTTCAATTCCCTGCGCTATGCCACCCATACCGTCGATAATATAAAAAACAAAAAATACGGTTGCACAACAAAATAGCAAAAACATAAGGGTATCAGTGAGAATGACGCCTTTTGACCCTGAGTACATCGTAAATAAGGTATAACTAAGCCAAGCTAGAATAACACCTTGCAAATAGCTCAAATCGGTGAGTTCAGTGAGTAATATAGCGGCGCCTTGAGTGACGACGACAAGGTAGCCTCCCAGACCTACAATAATGGTCATGCCTGCGGCCTGTTGCACGCGATGACTATTGAATCGTTGACCGAAAAAATCAGCCATAGTGGCTGCCCGACTGCGACGTAAAAATGTTCCAAAGAACAGGGCTCCGTAGACGTAGCCTATGACAGCAACACCTGGCATTAAAATGTAGGGGCCTAATTGCCCGTCATAGGTGAAGCCAGCCTCGCCAAGAAAAATGGAAGTGCTAAATACACTCGCAACCAACGTGCCAACAATTAATAAGGTAGGTGCTTGTCGACCGGCGACGAAATAATCGTCTAGTTTTTTAACACTGCGACCAGCATAGACACCGGCTGCGATAAAAATGGTCACGCTGACAACGATGGCAAGTGTAAAAATATCCAAGTTAGCTCTCCGTAGCAAAACACAAATTTAGACAGGGTTGGAATATACAATACCACTGTTGTTTAATCGTTGCGCCCTCTGGGAACAAAACTTTTCTTTTCTAGATGCCCTCTATGGAATTTCTGTTTGTTTCTATCTAGGGGCCAAAAAGCAAACACGGCGTAAAAGGTTTGATGTAGTATAGAATTATTCAAAAGTTTATAGTCGTAATGATGACGGCTTCAAAAATATCACTATTACTAAGGCGGTAACTTCTATGGACCCTCAGTTTGATCATGCTGTGATTTTCGTCTCAGATCTTGAGAAGGCTATTGCTGATTTTGCAGACCTTGGTTTTGATGTTGTTCGAGGAGGTAGCCATGGTTCTACGGAAAACGCTCTAATTATTTTCGCAAATCAAACCTATCTTGAACTTCTCGGAGTGAAGCCTGGTTGGTCTGGCCAGCTTATGAAAATGATGGGTATTCTTGCCATTCTGGAGTGGCTGTCGGCACAAAGAGGTACCATATTTTCTAGACTCATACGCTGGATTAGTGGTGAGTTAGGGCCGGTGGATTGGTGCGTGCGTGTTGAAAATCTTGCTACGATGACATCAGAATGGACCGCACAGGGTCTTGATGTGCTTAAGACTGAGGAGTTTTCTAGGAAGCGCCCGGATGGAAAAGTTGCTCGTTGGTACTTGGGTGGCACTAAAAATGGTTACCTACCGATATTACTAGAAGATATTACTCCGATGGTTGATCGTATGCCCTTGCTAGTTGCTGGGCAGCATCCTAATGGTGCCACTGAATTGTTACAGATAGGGCTTCGCGAAATTGACACTACGTTCTCGGGTAATGTTTTAAAGAAATTCATAACACCACACTCAAGCTCTAATAGTAAAAATGATGCTGTCATCAATATAGGGGGTGTTGGGGTGCATTTTGGCGGGGTCACCATGGCGACTAAAATGTCATTAACTCTGTCTTATTCGGGTGGGGGAAGCCAGAACTTAGACCTAGATAAATCTCATGGTGTAGCAATTAAAATGGTCCCACGCACGTAGCCAGTCTGTTAGAGATTCATCACTTTTGACTCGTTTGCCAATGCTCGTTTATGTAGACCGATGCGCGGTGTTTAGGTTGAATAGTACTTCCTTTGATGAGATCAGCGCCACGTTCAGCAAGCATCATGGTTGGCGCATTCAGATTGCCGTTGGGTATGGTGGGGAAGACTGAAGAATCGACAATTCTGAGCCTTGAAAGGCCATGGACCTTGAGGTCTGGATCTACAACCGACATTGTGTCAATCCCCATTTTACAGGAACAAGAAGGGTGATAAGCGCTATCTACCGCGTCTCTCACAAAGGCATCAATTTGATCGTCATCTTGGACATCATCTGCAGGTTGAATAACTTCACCCCGATACCGGCTCATAGCGGCCTGGCTCATAATTTCTCGAGTTAGACGCACACAATCCCGGAAGCCTTGTTTATCCTCCTCAGTCTCAAGATAATTAAATAGAATGTCAGGATGTTTTTTAATATCTTTCGAAGTCACTCGCACATGCCCGCGACTTGTTGGCTTGTTATGCCCTACATGGACCTGGAAACCATGTCCTTTGAACGCTACCGTACCATCATAAGTAATGGCACCAGGCAGGAAGTGATATTGAATATCAGGCCACTTAACGCCGGCTTTTGATCTGATAAATGCACAGGATTCAAAGTGATTACTACGGCCTAGCCCCGTTTTGAACAGCAACCACCTAGCACCAATCAGTGCTTTTTTAAACAGGCCTAATTCACTGTTGAGAGTAATCGGTTCTTTGCAGCGGTACTGAAAATTGAATTCGAGATGATCTTGCAAATTTTGGCCAACACCAGGCGACTCATGAATCACCTCTATTGATGCAGCCTCTAATACATCTCTCGGGCCGACGCCGGAAACCTGAAGAAGTTGAGGTGTTCCAATGGACCCTGCGCAGAGGATGACTTCTTTATTTGCTGTAAACTTTTTGATATCACCTCTGATGTCACATTTAACCCCCGTTGCAGTTTTACCGTCAAATAAGACCTTAGTGACTAAAGCATGTTTTACAACGGTTAAGTTGGGTCTTTTTTTCGCTTTTTTTAGGTAGGCATGACCTGTAGAGGCGCGTATGCCTTTGTCAACGTTCATGAACTTTTGACCAAACCCTTCTTGTCGAAAGCCATTATAGTCCTCAGTTTCGGTGTATCCTGCTTCGACACCAGCATTAATAAAAGCGCGATATAGAGGGTTACGCATGTTATTGCCGCCACTCACAGCAACAGGCCCATCATTACCGGTGTATTCGCTGGACAAACATTGGTGATTTTCGAGTTTTTTGAAATAGGGTAGGCAGTTCTGGTAATTCCAGCCAGTCGCCCCACTAGATTCCCACTCGTCATAATCCAACGGATTTCCCCTTACATAAACCATTCCATTGATCGATGAGGAACCGCCGACTACCTTGCCACGCGGGCAGTTCATGCGGCGGTTGTTGACATGGGGCTCTGTAATCGACTCAAAACCCCAGTTGTATTTTTTTGTGTTCATTGGGATTCCGAGTGCCGTGGGCATTCGTAAAAATATACTGTGATCGCTGCCGCCATATTCAAGAAGTAATACGGTACAAGTTGAGTCTTCACTGAGTCTTGAAGCAACAATTGCGCCAGCTGATCCGGCTCCAACAACGATGTAGTCGTAACTTTTTAGATTTTCCATTGGGCGGCCTAGCAATTATGGCTCCGAGTCGTTTAGATTTAAGATCTATATTCTATCGATAATCGAGTCTTTGAGGGGACTACTTTTTGGTTCTCTTTACAAAATAAGATCGAGCAAAAAACGACATAGCCATTCCTATCACCAGAATAACAATTGTCATTTTGTCACGATGGGGTGTCTCTGGAACCCAAATTTCATATTTTCCTAGGCAATACAGGAGGTACATCGATAGTATACAAGGGGCCAGCGCGGCTGCAATCTTCAGCCAAGAGCCAAATCTTGTGGTTAAATCAGAACTCATATGTCCTCCAATTTACTTGATTACATCGGCTGGATGCTATCACAATGATTAACAGGGATGCATCTTTCTTTACCGGGTTTGTGGGGTTTTAGAGAAAACCATCACCGGTGATAATTCAATCGTGTTTAATCAGTTAAGGGGGCGCTGGCGTCTCGTTTCCTATAGGCGGAGTAGTTCGGTAAACTGCGATAGTGAGACCATAATCGTGAGTGTTTTAATCTAACGTTAGTGGACAAAACATGAATCTAGAGTTTTCGAATCTACTCAAGCACAAATCTGTCAACGGCTGGGGCTTGTTTTGCGTTTTTTCCATCCCTATGTGTCTCGCTAACTACTTGGTAATGTTGGATACCGATACGGGTTCGCCTGAAGGCATTTCTCATATGATTGGCTACTCAGTACGTTGGGCAGTTCCATTCATTTATCTTGTGGTCGCTGCCTCATCGGTAAAAGTACTGTTCGCCGGAGTATTTTCAGCCTGGTGGATGCGTAACCGCAAGTATATAGGGCTTGTATTTGCGGTCGGTATGGCATGGCAAGCTTACTTTATTTTTATACTTTCAACCTTTTATCGAGATTATTATTTTGATGAGGTCTACTATTTTCGCGATGAGCTTGAGGGTAGTGTTGGGTATATTTTCCTAGTTGCTATGGTCATCACTTCATTTCAATTTGCGCGTAAGCGGGTAAATCAGATGCAGTGGAAGATGATACAAAAAGGGGGAGTGTACTTTCTTTGGGCCTATCCGTTTAGTGTCTATTGGTGGAACTTGTTTTATTATCCTTCCATTGAGGGTTATTCGGCCCCTGAGTTACATGATTACCTGTTTTACTGGGCGGGCTTTTTAGTATTTGCAATGCGAATTGCAGCCTGGGGGAAACTCAGGCAGAAAGCCATTAACAAAAACCAGTTCGTTCAAGCCCCTGACATAGTTACGAAGACCTTTGGAGTGGGTCTTGTCGCTCTTGGTTTAGTAGCATCAGCAACGGGTCACTATTGGTTTGACGGTGTTTCTGGAATCATAGCAGGACCAGAGTGGTCTGCTGAGTTAAGTCTATGGCTACCATTCTGGCCCCTAGAGCCTTTTATGCCTCTTATGGTAATGGGCTTGGGTACTTTTTTGACAACCAAGTCAAAGATTGTAATACAAAGCACTACTTCCGCTATCTAGCGCTCTATCAGACTGTTAAAAGCATTTATTGCTCTAGAGAGACCTGAGTGTCGTAGATCAAGTTTTTAGTCGTGAATTGTTCTGAATGGGGATCAAAAATATGGCAGGATACAATCGGCTTGGCGTAGAGGTGGAGTGAAAAAGCTCTTTGATCGCCGATATTTTGGAGGCTGTGGACACCCATAAAATCAGCCATATAGGTAAGTGTCCCGTCGCTCGCCGCTTTTCTTTTTTTAACAGCTAGTTTTGATTTCTCGATACCATAAACAACTTCTTCAAATTGGCCTTCAACAAAATACATCCAGCATTCTTCTCCACCATGATCGTGTATATCAGTGCATTGCCCCGGCCCCCAACATATAAGAATGAGTTCAAAACGATCATTTAGGGCAATGCAGTTCCTTGTATGGTGAGTCTTTGACCAAGTTGCGTATGGAAGCACATCGTTTTGAGAAAGGTGGATATGTTTGGCTACACTAAAAAACTTGTCTGAGGGCGCTGTTTGCAGAGCTTCGACCAATTGGTTGAGTTCGGTGATCGGTAAATGAATTCCGTCGTTATCTGTGGGCATTAAATCAGGCATAAGGTCGACCTTGTTCTTCCTATTTTGACGTTATTCAAAGTGACATAATATAGAGACTTGCATGGAGTTTGTATACAAAACTATGGATTCACTATGGGGGATTCCCCGATCAAACTTTAGACGCGAGACCCGCTATCCAATTTAACAAGTCAGTGTAGACCTCATCTCTATTAGTCTCATTGAGAGTTTCATGACGAGAATCTGGATATAACTTCATATCCACGTGCTGAACACCAGAGGTCACCAGCACGTCCCTCAAAATCTCTACCCCCTTTCCTTGTTGCCCAACTGGATCGTCTTTGCCAGCGAAAAGATAGATAGGTATCTTTTTATCCATTTTTGCCATCGCCGAAGAATCGACCAGCGCTGTCATTCCATCAAGGAAATCACACCACGACTGAGTAGATAGCGGGCCACCACAGTGAGGGTCAGCTATGTAGGCATCGACCATAGCATCATCTCTGGACAACCAATCACTTGGTGTTCTAACGGGTTTAAATGCATTGTTAAAGGATCCAAAAGACATCTTCTCTAGCAAAGGACTTGGGTTTCTGGGGCCTAAACGCCACCGTTCAAATTTTGCTATGTAAGCGGCAGATTTCCATGTTGTAGACTTTGCGTAATTTGAACCAGACAGAATTAACCCGCAGAGTTTGTGATCAAGGCTATCCGTTAGTTGTTGGCCATATTTTTGACAGAAGTGGGTGGCCAGAAACGAACCCATACTATGGCCCATAATGACCAAAGGCAGAGAGTGGTTAGTTTTTATATGATTAATCAGTTGCCATTGGTCATCAAGCATTTGGTTCCAGCCATCAGAATCAGCAATATGATAATTACTAGCCATGGCTTCACCGGTTTGACCATGACCTCGATGATCTCCAGCTGTCACCATAATTCCATGCTGATTCAAAAATTGAGCTAAACCACGATAGCGGATGCCGTGCTCAGACATCCCATGCATAATATGAAGCCAGGCCGCAGGATGTTCTGGAGTCCATTGGCAATAATGATGTTTGCCTGATTCTCCGCTGGAGAAGTCTATCGTTTTTTGTTCAAATTTGCTCATGGCATTGATCCTTTATCAAAAGAAAATAAAGACTGCTCTTACCACTTTAAACACAACCTTAATAATAGCATAGCCTATCAAAGTTCCTAGCTACCAGCCGTCTGAGAGGTTCTCGACAATATACTTAGGGCCGCAGCGTTAACGTTGGAGAGTAGTTTGTTTATACCTTAAGGCTTCTAAAGGCTGTATAGAAATAATGACGGAGTTGAAGAACACACCAGCTAGATACTGCTGGAAGTGATAGGGTAATACTTATTTCGTAGGTATTGAGGGGCTAGTTAAAGCCCCTTGCATAAGATCAGACAGTTGCTCCATATTTCGCCATGATCTGCCCCCGCTTCTTGGGGCATATGTTGACCTTGGATAAATCGCCTTGAATATGAGGGAGTCCTAGAACGCGTTTATCCATCACTTTGTACCAGAGCCAAGGAAAGTACGCGATGAGATACATACCAAAGTAGCCGGCGGGTAACTCCGGGATATCCTCAAAATTTCTGAGGCTTTGGTAGCGGCGAGCAGGATACGCATGGTGGTCTGAATGTCGCTCCAGATGAAAGAGTACGATATTACTGAGCACATAATTGGCATTCCACGAGTGATGAGGTTTACAACGTTCATAGTTACCATTGGCCTTTTTCTCACGCAGCAGGCCATAGTGCTCTATGTAGTTTGCAGAGGTTAATTGGAACCATGCCCAGAAATTATGGATAAGTAAAAATGGAAGAGTTATCCAGCCAAAATATGCGACAAGAGAACCTTGCAGAACCGCGCTGATAGCGTAGGACTGGAGTATTTCATTATGGATGCTCCATTTACTAACTCCTAATTTAGCTAAACGTTCGCGTTCTAATTGCCAACCTCGTTTCGCGGTGCCAGGAATTTCTCTCATAGCAAAGGCATAAATTGACTCCCCTAGCCTTGAGCTCGCAAAATCTTCAGGAGTAGAAACTCTTACATGGTGACCTCGATTATGTTCCACGCAGAAGTGGCCATAGGCGGGGACGGCAAGAGTTATCTTGGCGAGCCAATTCTCTAGAGTGGTATTTTTATGTCCTAATTCATGTGCGGTATTAATACCTATACCACTGGCGCCTCCTGCAACTATAGCCAATACAACAACCATGATCGGGCTCAAAGATTGCGTTCCCACGACCCATGTGCAAGCAACTAAAACAATGTAGTGCATTGGTATGGTGGCGTAGGTAAGGAGCCGATAAAACTTATCCTCCTCAAGCTGCGGAACAATTTCTTCTGGCGGATTACTGCTATCCGAACCAATCGCCCAGTCTAGTAATGGAAATATGACGTAGCCTGTGATTAATGGGAAAGCAAGTATGGCTTCGTTGCCACTTTGCAAGTAGTAATAGATAAAGACAAGCGGAACTAATGGATAAAATATCGAAGATAACCAGAGGTAACGTTTTTTGTCGGTGTAGTCTATTGGTCCCTTAGTCGGATGATTCAACGTGTACGTTTTCATTAAACAGTACTCCTTAGATTATTATTATCGAGAATCTTGCCCAATGAGGGTCAGTATAGTTGACATTTTTGGCCAAAACAGACTCTAATACCGTCACGTAAGGACTCTTTATTGGTCTATGTAGGGTTCTTTTCCGGTCAGTTTCCCATTCCATTTCCAGGGAGAAGGCAATTTTTTAAGGGGTAATCATGCTTCAGTATGTCACCGCAGAGCTCTTTTCTTTGTTAGAACAACAGAATATTGAAAAAGATCAAGTATTTTTAGGTAGTGGATTATCCGAGTCTGATCTGACATCGGTGAATATGTTATCCGCTAGTCAATCTGACCAACTGAGTAGCCAAGCACTGAGATTGAGCGGCGATTTTGCACTTGGGTTAAAGTTGGGGGTCAAGCTCAATATGCTATCACTTGGCATTTTAGGTTACGCGCTGATGAGCTGCGCAACCGTAAAGAAGGCCCTTTATCTCCTCAGACGATACAACCAAGCAGTGTTGCCTAGTATGACAATTAATATTGTTACTCATGGGGCCTCGGCGACTCTTGTGGGCAGCGGTAG
>Ga0209666_1001318_pt1 | contig 19055 bp, 3 predicted proteins | sample SaaInlV_125m_DNA_FD_184679 | JGI IMG/M metagenome (GOLD analysis project Ga0209666, IMG submission 184679) | Marine microbial communities from expanding oxygen minimum zones in the Saanich Inlet - Saanich Inlet SI037_S3LV_10m_DNA (SPAdes)... | ecosystem: Environmental > Aquatic > Marine >...
CCAAGCAAGCTGCCAAACCAAAAGCCAAGCAAGCTGCCAAACCAAAAGCCAAGCAAGCTGCCAAACCAAAAGCCAAGCAAGCTGCCAAACCAAAAGCCAAGCCAGCTACCAAACCAAAAGCCAAGCAAGCTACCAAGCAAGCTGCCAAACCAAAAGCCAAGCAAGCTGCCAAACCAAAAGCTAAACCTGCTACTAAGCCAAAAGCCAAAAGCCAAAAAATAAATTTAACCGATTGAGATATTGAAAGCAAATACTTCTCTTTATTACTAATCGGTTTTTAATGTTTTTGATAACCATGTTTCTCCATACAATTCGTATTCTATTTGCGATAATATGCAATAATTATCATTTATTTTCCAACTTACATATACAATCAATGATATATGTATTACCAGAGGCAAATGAATATAATGTATATAGTATTAAAAATATATGCTACGTAAATAATAAATATTTAATACAATCATTGATATATTATTCAAAAGACTTCTATATATATTGAACGTTCGGCATGTTTAAGCATATCAAAAGTTTCATCCACGCCTTTCAATTCATTTTTATCAGCTTGTTTGTATTGTTTAAAGGTAATATAATCATTTATATCAAGTATTGTATTTTGTGCAAATATAGACTTTGCTGTGCTTGACAATTCCAGATTATCATTTGTCTTATCAAAATATTCTTTCAAATTTATATTATTTAAATATTCAATTAATTTATCTATTTTTTGGATATTTATATTACTCTTTTTTTCATTATTTCTTTTACCAAGTAATTTAAAGTAATCAATAACTTTTCCAAATGATGTATTTAACAAAAAATATGATTCTAAAAATTTGTTAAAATTATTATTATATTCGTCGGCCATATTATTAATTTTATCTATATGACCAGCATCTTGTCTATATATATAGCCTGTCATATCTTTATAGTTTCTACTATCACTGCTGGGCAAGCCTTCATATTTGTCAATACTTAGTTCGCTATTAGAAAATTGAATTACATTAGTTTTTTCTTCTCTTGTGTATCTGGCCTTTAATGAAAAGGGTATATCATATTTTCCATCACTAATGTATACAATACATAAATTAATAATATAATATTTAGTATCCGGAATATATACCCATTTTTTCGTAACTAAATTATCTTTATACACTGATATAAATGTTTTTTTATCTTTATCATCGTAAATTAGTATTTTAGATTTAGTATATAATTTCTTATGACCTGATGTATCAATATCAAAATTAAATTTGTAATAACCTTTCTTTAAGTATATATATGATGAATAAAATAATGATTTTGGATTCGCCTGATTTCTAACTTCAAAACTTATCTTTGAATTCATTACATCAGATTTAGGTAAATATGGAGTTATCTGCGATATTGGCGGTATATAATAATTACATTTTGCTAGTTTATTAAAAGGACTATTAGCAATTCTAAGTATTGCAATACCTGAACCTCCGCTTCCACTTTGGTTATTTCCTGTCTTGCCACCCCCGCCTCCACCCCCTGTTCCATTCATTCCATTACCACCTTTTTGATTTCTATTACCATTAAAACCTCCATCGCCACCTCCGCCATATTTTCTTTTATTATCACTTATGCCTTCATAGCTATTTCCATATCCTACTCTACCACTATTCCAATATGTATTTCCCCCACCTCCTCCTCCAAAATATCCATTATCGCCTACATTTGATCCAAAATGATTACTTAAATTAATACCTATTCCACCGTCTCCTCCACCGCCATCATTTGGCCAGGTTCTGTATTGACGCGAAGATTGTACTGCATCTTCCCCGCTATATCCAGCACCTCCACCTCCTCCCGACGCATGATTAGGATTACCACCACCTGTTCCGTTTCTTCCTTTACCACCCGCGTTACCATAAGAATTCCAACCATTATAAGAATTTTTATTTGATGTTCCACCAATAGCCTGTCTTCCACTATTAGCATGTGAACCACCACCGCCAGAACTGCCATCGTTACCATTTACACCATGATAAGGATATTGTTTACGTGTACCACCGCCTCCTCCACCTTTCGCAATATATTCTTGATTATTAATTTTTATTGAACTATCTTTTCCATTATTACCATTTACACCATTATTATAAATTGGTGCACCATTACCGCCTTCACCAATACTAATAGTACAAATATCATTTGTTTTTAATTTCTCTGACTCTTTAAATAATACACCACCGCCTCCCCCACCACCCCCAAATGCTCCACCGCCACCACCTCCACCTACAACTAGAATTTTAGTATCAATATCTCTATTCGCGATTACATCGTATATAAAATCCGTGTTTTTAAACTCGTAATATATATCAACAGTATTATCTTGTGTTGTTTTATATAATAATTTATGTTCTCTTCCATCAACATATTGGCTGTTTCCTTTAATCGTGGGTATTTTTTTACTACTATTAATTGCTGGATTAATATTAGGATCTGTGTAAAAAATCCATGTTTTATTATTCCATTCTGAACTATATATTCTGTTACTATTATTAAATCTCCAAAATATTTCTAAGTTATCATTTCTATAATTTTCACCAAAATATATATCTATTTTACATATATCGCCTTTTTTAATAGTTCCATAATCTTTTTCAACTGTTATCATTTCATTTGGTCTATCATTAATTACAACTAATTTATCATTAATATAAATATATGAAGAAGTATTATCAGAAGTTGTACCAAATTTATAATTACCTGTTTCATGTACATAAAAATAGCCTGAAAACATCATACTATAAGTGTCTTCACTATTTGGATTTTGCATTCCATTCGTTAAATTATTTAGACCCTTGAAATTATTAATACCTTTTACCATCTTTCCTTCGAATTGATGTATTGATTCAATTTGATTTTTTCCTTTTATATAATTAATATCATTATTATAATAACCATCAACTTTAAACATTTTTAACCCTTCTTTGAAATTGTTTTTAATTCTTATTGTTACATCAACTATTGTATTATCAATTGTTGCATTAGCTGATTTAGTTAAATATTCTCTTTTATAATTGTGAACACTAAACTGATTTAAAAATTTGGCTTGTTCCCATATCTCTTTATTTGAATCAATATATGTTGTTAACTGATATTTTCTAATGACACTATCGTCTATAATTTCCTGTTTTATTAATGATAATGCTGTTGATGTTGCTTCATCTTTTTCATCCATCTCATCTTGGACAACTTTTCTTCTATCTTCTAATGCTTTTATTATTTCGCTTTTTTTGTCCGGTCTGCTTTTACTATTACTATTTTTATAATTATCCCATCTTATTCCTGGTATATTCGTATTGATATTGTCTGGTAATTGTATAATTTCTTCTTTATTAGATAACTTTAAAAAATTATTTAATTGTATTTTAGCATTTATTATGCTATAATTCTTTATCTGTGTGTTATAACATAAATAATTATAAGTAAATTTGTGCACTTTTATATCTAAATCTGGAAATTTAGATACTTTATAAACTTTAAACTTATTTTCGTTATGGTATTCTAACCCATTTCCATATTGTTCTATAAACTTAGATGCTGTAAATGTGGAATCAACTATGAAACTATTTTGCTGCGCATTAATACTTACCTTTTTAATATCTACCAAATTATTTTCTTTATCTAAGATAAACTCATAAAACTGTTTATATTTTATACCTTTTTTAATTGGCGCCGCGATATTACAAATACTATTGTCAATACTAAATGGATAAAAATCATTATATGTATAATAATTATTATCTATTAACATGATATTGTCTCTGCTTTTGTCATCATCTTTTTCTAATTTATAAAAACATCTTGTTTCTTCTCTAATATTTGCATAATCATCTTCATTTAGTTTATTATCAACATAAACTTTATGCTTTTTTATTGCACCATCTCCTATTTTATCTATTTCCTTCCAATTTTCAAACTTATATTTGCATGTATCTTTGTTATTTGCTGCATAGTCTCTATCGCACTTTTTTTTATCATTGGTAAAATAGACTTGACAATCCCTGAATTTTACATCATTATATAACATTTTATCACTAAATTTTTCTAAAATAATATTATGGTTGAAATATGTTTTAACTAGATAATATATCACAAGTATAAGTGTTATTAATGATAAAATTAATACAATTTTTTCGTAAGAATTTTTTAATACCATATAGTTAATCTATTAATATTGTTTATTTTTTAAATTAATATTAATAATGTGCATGTCTTATTCAAGATTTTTATTGTAATATATATATAATAATTTATATAGAGAACTTTATGCCTATCACATTATCAAGTAGTAATATAATTGTCGAATATGCATCAAGTAATATCATATTTGATACAATAAAATCTAATGGCAATTACAATGAATATTTTAAAGACCCTACATTTGAACAATATACATCTATCTCAAAATTTAATAGCGAAGAACAATTTCCCAGAACTGCTCCCGTAGGACTTCCAACTTCTGCTTCCAATGGTCAACAAAATTTTGATTTTAATTTAAGTACTATTATTGATACTAATGGATATTCTACATATATGAATACCATATCAACAGGTACTTACAATACAGCTAACACAATTGTAGGTTTTTCTCAAATTATTGATGGGTATTTATACGAATTTAGAACAAATCATTGTGGCGAAATCAATGGTAAATGGTACGAAGTCCTTGATAATAATAAAGCAAATAATTGGTATATTGAATATTATAATTGGATGTCAGATACTATTTATAATCAATACGCTTACAATAATCATGACACAACATTATTATCAGATGGAACAATGTATAAAGGTATATGGTTGGAAATTGGTACAAATAGAAAAATGATATTAAATAAATATTCATGGAGTCTTAATAACAGTAGCTCTGAACGTAGTCAACGCAAACCTGTAATATGGTTAATATGTGGAAGCAATGATAGAAATATCTGGACACCCATTCATAATGTTCCTAGTGATTTAGTTTCTCCTGACGTTATAGCTTCTACTCCCGCAGACCAAACTGATATATTTTTTCAGACATTTTCCGAACCACTACCTTATAAATATTTTAGATGGATAATAAGAAAGCTATCAAGTGATACATGGTTTGCTACCGGAACATTTAAATTATATGGTTACGAATATATTGAGCGCCCAGTTATAAAAAATTATAAAAATGATACGGATTACAAATATATCGCATTTCGTAATACTGGCGAAAATCAAACAGATTATTCTATTACATTTCCAGAAGACACGCAGTGTGATATTCTTATTGTCGGAGGAGGAGGTAGCGGTGGTACAAGAAATGGAGGTGGTGGCGGTGCTGGTGGTATTATATTCTCTAAAAATGTATCCATACCCGCCGGTACTTATGATATTAAAGTTGGTAAAGGTGGATCTAGTATTATTACAGATAATACAGAAGGTAACGATGGATATAGTTCATCGTTTTTAGGAGCTGTTTCATTAGGCGGTGGTGGTGGTGGTAGAGGCGAAGGTGAAGATTCTAGTGATGATCCTAATGGAAGAAATGGGGGGTCTGGTGGTGGCGGGGGTTATGATGAACCATTTAGAACTGATAATTATGGTTCTACAATTCAATCTAGTGATAAAACAAAATATGTGGATTTATACACATATACAAATAATACAGGAACTGATCTTAATATTTATGGCAATAATGGAGGATATGGTTATCAAAACTCGTCAGGCAATGAAGGTGCAATGGGTGGTGGAGGAGGTGGCGCAGGAGCAGCAGGTTATAATGGCAATTCTTCCGCAAATGAAGGAAATGGTGGTATTGGAATAGATTTATCTACAACATTTAGTAATGATGTTGGAGCAAATGGATATTTCGGAGGAGGTGGTGGAGGCGGTGGAGATAATACAGGAGGTAAAGGCGGTATAGGAGGTGGAGGAGGAGGTGGTGGTTCCAGAACTGGTGGACAACCATTTGCCGAAAAAGGTTACAGTGACACAGGTGGTGGAGGAGGCGGTTTACAATGGGGTGTGGCATCTGAAACTAATTATTCGGGTGCAGGTGGTTCGGGAATTGTTATAATACGTTATTTAACACTAAAAAATAATATTGATTTTGGAGCTCAATGGACATATAGTGATGACAATGGTCATACCTATAATATTGGAAATATTGGTATTGGTACCTACGCAGACGATACAAAAGCATTAACTGTCAATGGTGAATTTAATTATAATGGTAATTTATATAAAAATGATTTATTGATATCTCATGGTAAAAAATATATACCAAATGATGTCAGAGAAATTAATAAACCAAATGGATACTTTAAATATAAATCTGAAAAAATGTACCCTCCTGTTAGAAACTTTACTAGCGCGAACCACTTAGTGTCTGGTGAAAGCTATGGCAACGGTGTTTATGTAATATCAGAAAGCGAAAGCTATGATGGTGAAAGAAATGGATATTCGGCATTTAATATTTCTATGAATACTGGTCCTCATTTTAATGCAACTTACACAAGTGTAGGTATTTATGATGGTGATAACAGTATTGTATCCGGATATAAAGGCGATTGGATTATAATAAAAATGCCAGTTAAAATAAATTTATCAAAATATGCTTTCAAGCAAAGAGATTCATATGAAAATTATTCACCTGGTAAATACAAAATATATGGTAGCAATGACGGTATAAATTGGACAGAATTAGTTAATAAAACTACTAATATTATATATTTAGATTATTTCTATAATGAAAGCGTAATAACAGATAATGTTTATAATCATTTCGGCCTTGTTGTTAATAAATTAGTGGGCAATGTTACTAATTTGATTTTTGACGAATGGTATATTTATGGCAAAGAATATGATAATACTAATAATCAAGTTGATAATTTTCCAATTTATAATGACCAAGTTATTCAACAATATACTTATCTTAATAATGACGACAATACTTTATTATTATGGCTAAAACTTAATGGCGACATGATGGATAGTAGTAAATATAATCATACTTTATATAATATTCTTGGTGATGTATCATATTATAATACAAATATTATAGGTAGTAAATTTTTAAAAATTACACAAGATGCAAAATATGTCTTTGATGAACATCACACTATCATACCTGATGGTACTAAACTATTATCGTTTTGTTATTGGATAAGAAACGATGATGGTTCTGGGCGTATTTTCAGGTATCAACCGTTAACTGGCGATTTAATTATATTAGGAAGCTATTCAGATGGATATATATATCAATTTAAAGTCATGGGTATTGAAATTCAATATAGTAAATCATCTAAACGATTTGATACATATATGTCCGATGACTGGCATCATCTAACATTTACTGTTGATTTGCCCAATAAAACAATGAAGGCATATTTAAATGGTTTAGATATAACAGATGATTTTATGTTCAGCGATAATGGTGACGATTTATCCTCTGGATTTATAAATAATAATATATATGAAAGTCAAAAATTTGTACTTTTTAATTCAACAGCTCAAAGTAGTGTTGAAGCTTTTCAAGGTGATATATACGATTTGCGCATTTACAATAAAATTTTAACTATCGCTGATATAACAGCTCTTGCAAATAATTATGTTATTGTTCCTGGTTCTAATCCAATAACATATAATCCCCAAAATAATAAGACCACCGAATATCCTTATCTTGAATGTGATGTTGATAATTTAGTAGCTCATTATAAATTTGATGGTGATTTTGATGATAGTAGTGGTAATAAATATCATATGAATATATTATATTCATATAATGGTAAAATATCAACTACATCTGCGCGTAAAATATTTGGCCAAGAATCATTAAATAGTCATAATGAACTTAATTACAAAATAGAACTACCTAATACAATCGATTTGAGATACACTGATTTTACTATTAGTTTATGGTTCTATTCTCACGAAAGGTATAGTGCTGATTATCAAGATATTATCAAATTTAAAAATGGGTACACTAATATGTTTTATTTATATATTAGCGACAATGGCCATAGATTACGCACCACATGGAATGGTCCTAGTGGGGAATCTAGTACAAATCAAATTGGAAGTGTCCAAGGAAGTAGTTCTACCCAAGGCTATGCATTTCAAATAAAACAATGGAACCATTATGCATTCGTATTAACTAATACTGAAATTAGAGAATATATTAATGGTACTCTAATCGAAAGAAGAGTTCAAAATGTTAAACATTATACTAATACTTTTACTACTATGTATATCGGCAAAGACGGTGAAACTGCATTCTCTGGTAATTTAGATGATTTCAGAATATATAATAAAGCTTTAACTGATAGAGAAATATATGTACTCGCTGATGGTAAAATTAAGACTGATTATAAAATGTTAACATTCAAACATTCCTATATCAATTATATGCAATCAAAAGCAGAATATATATCCGGCGTAAATGGATGGATTATGGTGAAATATAAACCTGTTTCTTTAAGGTGGTGGTCTGGTAATGACAATTTGCAAGGTAATTATCGCATGAATGAAGGTACACGTTTAGAAACAGAAGAATGGGCAATGGCATGGGACGATAGTGTTCACGATGAATTATTATTTGTTAAAGGAGATTTTGTATCTTGGTTACGTGTAAGTTCATCAACTTTAGATTTAACAGGTTGGAAGGACTCATCTGCTTTGGATGGTAATAAATTAACAAATGGTAAATTTAAATATTATAGAGATTCTGATAATAGTTATACGGTAACATTTGCTACATCCCCATATATATGGGACCATCAAGTTTCTGATTATAACAATTCACAAGGTCATATGATATATCAAGAACATTCCGAATATGGATATAGTGGTGTTCCTGGAAATACATGGCCAGGTAATAATGATTATAAGAAATACCCACCAGAAGAATACAATTATTATATTTTTGTTAGAAAATCTAGTGATACTTATACAAATACTCCTAATATTACAGAATATACATTGAAATTTAATGAACCTACAATTTGTGATATATTATTAGTTGGCGGTGGTGGTGGTGGGGGTAAATATGGTGCAGGTGGGGGCGGAGGCGATGTTCAATATTTTTCTGATGTTACCTTTCATAGTAAAGAATATACTATAAAAGTTGGCAATGGTGGTCGGGGAAGCAGTTTATATGGTAATTTAACTCAAAATGCTGCAAATGGGTATAATTCTGAAATATATATTAAAGACAATCATACTCCATTATATATTGCAGCAGGTGGAGGTGGTGGAACATCTTGGGATGGAGGAGATACAAATAATATTGACCCTATGATAACATATACGGCTGTCAATAATGATTCTATTGGTGGTGGTGGTGGAGGTTCTACGACCCACATTTATGATGCTGGTGGTAACGCCATTATATCCTTACATTCTGGTAATGGTGGTGCCGGTGGTAAATTTGGCGATAATATTGGAGAGGGCGATATATGTGTTGCTTCCGGTGGTGGAGGCGGAGGTGGTAAAGATGGTTTAAATGGCCAAAATGCTTTCATGGATGGTACTTCTAATCGTTATAGTAAATCTGGTAAAGGAGGCAATGGTACATCCACATTTATTAGTGGAAATAAAGTATTTTATGGCGGTGGAGGTGGAGGTGGAGGCAAAGGCGGTTCTGATACATTGGAAGACATCCGCAGAGAAATTATACAAGATGGCAGAGGCGGATTAGGTGGTGGTGGTAATGGGAGCGATAACTTATATAATAATTATGGAGTAAATCATACCGGAGGTGGAGGAGGCGGAGGGTCTTCGAATAACGGTGGTGCTGGTGGTTCCGGTATTGTCATAATTAAGTATAAATCTACATATGACTATCTTACTTATGATATCAAAGAATGGACTTATAATATTAATGATATTTGTACTTATCATTTAGGTAATGTTGGGATAGGAACTTCGCGCCCTGATAATGCTCTTGATGTTAGAGGAACAATTACAGGATATTCTAAAAATTTCAAAATTAAGCATCCACTAGGTAAAAATATGTTTTTATATCATGGTAGCGTTGAAGGACCGCGATATGATAATATATATAGAGGAAAAAAAATATTAACAGGTGGATATGCAGAAGTATTAATAGATAATGATTGTAATGATAATGGAGGCATGACAATAGGGACATTTAATTCATTGAACAATAATTGTCAACTATTTTTACAAAATAATCAAACTTATGATTGCGTTCGCGGCAGTATAAAAGATGGTATAATTACAATTACAAGCGAAAATATAGTTGATGATATTGAAATTGATTGGTTAGTTGTTGCTGAAAGATATGATAAAGATATTGTTAATTCTAAATTGACAAATGATAGAGGCAATTTGATATGTGAACATAATATTGGTGGAAATAATAGTACACAAATTTATGTTAAAAATGAAAAGGTTTCTGGATTATATTGGGAATTTGTAGGAATATCTAGACCCATTAGAGGAGTTCCATTAATTAATGTTGAATTATCTATTGCACTTCAAACTAAACAGATTTTCACAGAAGATGAATGGATACAATTTAATGTTAATAATTTGAGACAGGATAATTATGTTAACTCTAACAATAAGTATTATAAACCAATTGCTGTAAATAACAATATTATATAAGTCTATACTTCATTTTTCTTGTGTATAAATATATATATTAATTTATATAGAGAACTTGATGCCTGTTACAATTAATACAAGTAATATTTTTATTGACAACGGTACAAGTAATTATATTGTTGATATGGTTAGAGTTAAAACCAAAAACAAAATTATTAAAAATAATACTCCCGATATATTACCCGCATTAAATAGCAAATATTCATACAATGACAGTTCTTATAATTATCTCAATTTTGTATATAATGATACTATATATCCTTTCATTGATGCCGATAATTCTGATTTAATTGTTTGGTGGAAATTTGACAATAATTCATTATTTTATAATTCAGCTCCTAATCCTATATTGTTAGTGGTAACATCTAGAACTAATACAAGCAATGATGGTATATTTACTATCAAAGATAAATATGTTGGCACTGGTTCTTTATATAAAAGCGATCATAACGATATAAGAGGTTATAATATAACTCCCGATAATTGGTTGAATAGTCTGTTAGATTTAGAGGTTACTTTTACTTTTTGGGTTAAACAAACATATAGTACGTCCACTGGTATTGTACAACATATATTTAGTCAAGATGATTCATTTATTATTAGACAATATGGTACAAAATTGCAAGTATATATTGCACCTGATAATTGGGCTTATTATGATTATGCTTCTGGATTTCATATGCCATACTATACATGGACTCATTTGGCTGTTGTTATTAATCTCAACGCAGGTACAGATAAACAAGATGTAGTTAATGTTTATAAAAATGGTATATTATTACCCACTATATTAAATACTACTGGTAGTACTTATAATGGCCTTATTGGAGTAGGCTTTAATAATGATACAAGTACATTTAGATTTTTATCAGGCGATGAATCCAATAATAATCAAGGTTATAGAGGATATTTAGATGATTTTAGAATTTATAAAAAAGCATTGACAGGCGCAGATATATATAATTTATATAATCAGTATCACTCAACACAATATAATGTTAATTTTGTAGAAGAAACAACATGTGATATATTAGTTGTTGGCGCAGGAGGAGGGGGTAGCAGAAGAATGGGTGGCGGCGGCGGTGCAGGAGCATTGATTTTTGATACATATACATTCAGAGCAAATCAAGATTACAAATTTAAAATCGGAAAGGGCGGGATGGGCGTTGAAGTTTCTGGAAATATTGGTGGTTCTATATCAACTGCTATGAAAATTGGCGAAATTGGTGGTAGTACAGAAATTATTGTAAATGATTCTCCTATTTACAAAGCTATTGGTGGTGGTGGTGGTCAAGGTGGCAAAGCATCTGGTGGTCAACATGCAGGAGAAGGAGGTTCCGGAGGTGGTGCAGGCGGTCAGGATTATTTATATGGTGGTTTAATATCACGTGATAATATAGTAAATGGTGGTACTGTCGCTGTTAATTCTCATTTTATATCATCATCCAGAAATCCCTCATATATGAGTGATAAAATTTTTGGTAATGAAGGTGGTCGCGGCAATGGCAATAGTGATAATCTTTATGGTGGGGGGGGCGGTGGAGGTGCTGGTGCGCGAGGTGCTGATAGTAATTCTTCTAATCCCAATAAAAATAATGTTAATAAGGGTGGTGATGGTTTATCTGGCATTAGAAATATAGATTTTGTAAAGCATTTTTCTATCAAAAATAAAGAAATTGGACATCATTATAACGGTAAAACATATTTCGCTGGTGGCGGTGGTGGTGGTAATTGGACTGGGTATATATATTATAATGATGGTGGCCTAGGTGGTGGTGGTAGAAGTGGTATGCGCGATACATTAAGATTAAGTAACATCGATGGAAAACCTAATACTGGTGGTGGAGGTGGTGGCGATGGTTATGATAAATTTCAAGGAGGCAATGGTGGTAGTGGTATAATACTATTACGATATAAATTAGATTATGTTGGTGAAAATGATTATAGTGCACAGTGGATGCATAATAAAACTAATACTAGTTTACATACATATAGTAGTGTCGGTATTGGTACAGAAGGTACAGATAAATATTCTTTAATGGTTAATGGTGATATTAATTTTACTGGTGAACTTTACAGAGACGGTGGCATTATTGAAACTCCAAAACATATCGTCGAAACTTCTTCTTTTGAAGATATTACATATACAATTTTAAGTGGCGAAAGACTATACCCCTCTCAATACGCAAGGCAAAATTATTTTAATAAAATTGATGGTTTATCACCTGATATATATTCTATATTTGATAATAATAATTATTATGGTAACGGTATTTATACTATAAATTATTCATCGAGATATTCGGGAGATAATAATTCTCCACATTATATATTTCATAAACCTTATCCAATTAATAGTAGTTATTCAGATGATTCAAATTGGGAAGATGGACAATATAGTTCTGGTAATTATACTGGACATAACAGTATAGCTGGTATAAAAGGCGATTGGATAACAATACAAATGCCATGTAAAATATTATTAACAAAATACATTTTTATAGCAATTAACTATACGAATACGCGTATTGATAGATTACCGCGAAAATATTCTATATTCGGGTGTAACAATGGTGATAATAATTGGGAAAAAATATATCAAGAAAATCTTCCCGACGATGATTCTTTATTTTCACATACATATATTAATCAAAATGATAGTTATTTCAGAATACTATATGATAACGATAGATTAACTGGAAATAAATTATTTGATACTTTTTGTTTAGTTGTGGAAAAAATAGGCAATGCGTCAGTTCTGGCAATGGCTGAATGGAATTTATATGGAAAAGAAGAAATAATATTAAATCAAAAACCTTTTCATAAATATATCAGAAAATATCCTTTAATTAATAGTACATTATCTTCGGTATTAAATAGTGATTATTCTCGTGCTATTTGGAATGATAATGGATATGTTATAAAAGCCAAATCATCAAATATATTGAATGATAATCATGGAATTTATGAATTATTCAATGGTATTAATAATACTTATAATGATTGTTATCGTAGTAGTGAAAGTTTTGACAGTTATACTCCATATAATTATACCAGTAGTACTACTTTTAAGGGTACTAGTGGAGATTACATAACATTAGATGTGGGAAGAAGTATTAATCCGGTTTATATGAGCATTATGCCTAGATCAAATACAGATTATAGTGATAATGGCGCATATTTAAATGGGTGTCCTGGTAAATTCAAAATATATGCTAGTAACGACGCAGATTGTTATGATGATCCCAACCATTCATCGTGGATAGAAATATATCACCAAGCTGAACATTTATTTTCTAATTCATATTCTTATAATACATTCACCGATTTTAAATTAATTAATGTTATAACCACATATAGATATTATACATTAGTTACTACACACTTATCTGGTAATTATAACAGTCTTACATTAAGCGATTGGCGTATATTTGGAGGTGAACTCTTAAACACAAATAGTAAATATTTAACATTTCATTATGATGATTCAGGAGATTTCGCTGATAATGTTACTTCTAATAATTATTCTACAATAAATGATATAATTGATGGACTGATGGCACATTATAAATTTGATGGTAATTATAATGATAGTAGTGGTACACATAATTTAACGAATGTTAATACTTCTTTTACATCTACTAACGCCATTGATGGAAGTGCTGTTGAATTCAATATGGATAATAATAATTATTTAGAATTTCCTGATACTATTAATCCATATACAATATGGCTCAATAATGGTATTACATTTAGTTTTTGGTTTAAGTTAGAAACTAATGAAAACTCATCATTTGATGATTATGTAGCGTTAATTGATTTTAGCGATGGTTCAGGTATAGATGATAATAGATTATTTATCGCTTTATATAAACCCGATGAAACTAATTTAAATCTAAGAAATTTATATTTCAGAATTAATGATACAAATATAACTGTTAATGTAAATAAGAATACTATTGATTTGTCACAATATACTTTGATATCGTGGGCAATTGATTTATTAGGTAATTGGCATATATATATTAATGGTGAACTAAAATCTAGTTCTATTACCAAAATAATACCTAATATGACATTTACATATAAATATATAAATAATAATTCTAATAATGACCATTTTAATGGTTATCTAGACGACTTCCGGATATATGAGCGTTCTCTCACTAAGTCTGAAATTAACTTAATATATTTAAAACATATTAATAGAAATTTAATAGCACATTTTGATTTTAATACTGATTCATTATCTGATAGTAATGAAAGAGAATATCCACCAACAGGAAAAAGAGATTTCGTTCCTACTAATAATACGGATTTAGAATATAGCAAGTATATATCAAATAATTATGGTGAAGGATATTATACAATAACAGTATCCTCGATTAATATTGATAATCCTACACATAATCCTATTAAAATATTTAATGATGCGGATAGTGCTAGGGGGTTATGGAAAAGTACACAATATGTTAATACGACTGGTGTTTATTTTGATAGTAAATTTAATAATAATAATGGTAAAATAAATTCGTTAAATTATAAAGGTGATTGGATACAAATTGAATTACCTGTAAAAATTAAATTAACGAAATATAAATTGAAACAAAAAGCAAATGCGGTTGATAGTTTAAATTCCCCAGGTAATTATAAAATTTTTGGCAGTAATAATGAAAGAGATTGGACTGAATTAGTTAATAAATCTATAACTACCTCTGATTATTCTAATTGGATTTACGAAGACACCAGTATATCCAGTACAAATTATTATAAATATTTCATATTAATTGTCAATAAACTTGTTGGATCCGGTGAAAATGCTGATAATTTAATTTTAGATGAATGGTATATATATGGTATTGAAAACTGTAAAAGTTATCTAAATACAGTTGATAATAATTATTTAATTGCTAAAAATAATTCTACAATTATCCAAGTTGATGGTATCATAAATAAGGCTATTAAATTTAATAATGATTATGATATATTATCATCTATTAACAATTTTCCTGAAATAACAAGTTCATCAACATATTCATATTCTATATGGGTTAAAAGAAATATAATAGATTTTACTGATTTCATATTTTCACAAGGTGTTTCAAGTAGCGCAAATGAAATTGGATTATTCATAGATTCTAATAATAAGATTAACTTTTACGTATTTGGCAATGATATTTTAACAACTGAATCTTATATTGACACATCTAGATATATTCATATTGTCACAATTATTAATAATAATAATATTTCTTTATACATCAATGGTGCTTTTTATTCAACTATTTCAGTATCTGCAAATATATCAGAAGGTATCTTATATATTGGTAGTAGGGGCTCAGATAGAACGAGATTATCTATTGACGAGTTCCGTATATATGATAGACCATTAAACTTATGTGATGTTTATGGATTATACAAAGACCTCTATCAGAAATATGGGCAATCTCAATATGAATTGACTTTTAATGAAGATACTGAATGTGATATACTTATTGTTGGCGGTGGTGGTGGTGCTGGCGGCACACATATGCCAGTAATTGAAGATATTTCTGAAATAAATTCTACATCACCAGAAGCATTTTCTTATATTGCTATGCCTCGCGTTGAAGAAACCTTACTATCTTATATTACACATTTTGGTATTGTTCATAATTCAATAAATGATAACAGTACCTTATGGAGTGATTCACATTCTGGAGATATCGAATATGTAGCTAGCCCCATCACAAATAATGAGTATTTTACTCTACATGGAAGAGTAAGAATTATTGATGGCGATGGTCAAACTGATGCCAATGATTGGGCTATTTTCAATTTTGGTGAAAAAAATGCAACTGGTGATTTTGACGGAAAAAATAAATCAAGTGGTTATGGCTATTTTGGTGGTGAATCAACATATAGTGGAGGTACTGGTGGTTTTAGTGATGTATCCAAAGGTCATATTTGGGGATACAATACTGCACAGGGATGGAAATTATTATATGAATTATCACTTCCCGGCAATTCATCACATAATCATAAAAATCAGTATTGGTGGCGAACAGGAGGTATTGTTACAAGTGGTTTAGGAAAACGTCAGGAATATGATAATTTAAAAATAACACATTTGGGATTTTCTGTTTCTGATACTTCACATACAGAAAATCCAATTATAATAGGTGGTGGGGGTGGCTCAGGTGATGTATTATATTACAATAATGTTAATTTTTCTGCTGGTAATTACATTATAAATGTTGGTGGAGGTGGTGATAATGGATATATAAAGGGAGTAACTAATGCCGAAAATAACAGTGGATGCAATGGTTTTAATTCAAGTATCAAAGGAAATGATATTGAAATTATATCTGCTGGTGGCGGAGGAGGAGGTGGATTAATTAATTCACCCGCATTAGATGGCACATTACTTTCTTATATAAATCCTTTAAATGAAGATGTTGAATATTCGTCTGGTGGTGGCGGAGGTAACATTCAAGATTATCCAAAAGCATCTGGTAATAATTATTCTGGTGATGGTGGAAATAATACCTTATCAAGTCGAACTGATGATAGTTTTGGTATAGGCGGTGGTGGCGGTGGTGCCGGTGGTATGAATAATAAAGGTTTATATGCAGATGCCCCCAATGATACGGCAATTGAAAATCGCGGTCTTGGTGGTTCAGGTATTATTAATGACATTACTGGTGCCCAATTTAAATATGGCTATGGTGGTTCAGGCAGTGGTTATTCATTAAATGGGCAAAGTGGAACAGGAAATGGTGGTCATGGGGGTAGTGTACGCTTGGATTCTAAATTATACGGTAATGGTGGTTCTGGTATAGTAATTATTAAATTTAAAACTAAATATACTGAACCGTCATATAGTTTAACACAATGGACATATAAACATGGTGATGATAACGTTTATCATATGGGAAATGTTGGTATAGGTACAAGTAATCCTACTACTATGTTAGATGTTACTGGTGATATCACAGGTAATACTAAAAACTTCAAAATTGAACATCCTTTATTAAATGATAAATGGTTATTCCATGGAACAGTTGAAGCACCTAGATATGAAAATATATATCGTGGAAAAAAATTATTAAAAAATGGCAAATGTTCTGTTAATATTGATCGCGAATGCAATGAATCAGGTGGAATGATTCCTGGAACATTTGTCGCTTTAAATAAAAATATACAATTATATTTACAAAATAATCATACATATGATAAAGTTATTGGAGTCATTATTGATGGTATTATAAGAATATCTTGTCAAAACACTATCGAAGATATTGAAATTGATTGGATGGTTATTGGTGAACGTAAAGATGGTGGTGTTATCAATGAACCAATAACAGATGATAGTGGTGCATTAATATGCGAACATTATATTCCTGGTTATAATGATTTTAATGTTGATAATTGAAAATGAGTACATAATTTTATTTTTCTATGATTTTTATAAATGTTTAGAAATTCAAGAGATTTTATTAATTATGTACTCATTTTTATATAAATAAATATAATTGTATTAATTTATATAGATAACGTTTAGTACATGTTTAATGTCTATTAAATTAATTGACAGTAATATTATTATTAATGATGGTACAAGTAACTTTATATTAGATAGAGTTAGATCGAGTGGTAAGCAAAATGATACTATCGAATTGAATGCACCAACTGTTTCAAATGCTGAAATTAATGATTTATCATTGAGTAGTGATGAAAAATATATAATATTTACATATGATTCTGATATGAATTATAATAAACTTGATATTGATGATACGAATCTAATAGCATGGTATAAATTGAACAAAAATTCAAGCGATAGCAGTGGCAAATATAAAAACTTAACAGAAAATAGTTCACCAGGATTTTATGATGATGCCGCGTTTTTTAATGGTAGTACATATTATCAAATAGATAATAATGGATATTTTAGTAAAAATATATTTAGTATTGCTCTATGGGCTAAAATAGAACATAAGAGTGGATATCAAGCTATCGCTAGTTGTAGAGGTAGTTATGTTGGTTGGACATTGTATATCTTAGATAATAATATTCATCTCACCATTGGTAATGGTAGTACGACACTGATACCAATAGATATATATACTACTTTTGCTACATCGCCATCATCTTGGAAACATTTAGCAGTTACTTTTAACAAAAATACGAAAATAATTAATATATATTTAAATGGTATATTAGTTAAAAAATCTACTAATATAACTTATCAAAATTGTAATGTTAATAATTTTAGAATAGGAGCTGGAAGAAATGAAAGTAGTGCAACATATCAACTGTCAAATAAATCATTGATAAGAGATTTTAGAATGTATGATAAAGAACTCACGAGTTTTGATATTCGTACATTATTTAATAAAAACAAATCATATCCTACATTATTAATTGATAGTAATTATTTA
>Ga0209666_1001322_pt1 | contig 19035 bp, 8 predicted proteins | sample SaaInlV_125m_DNA_FD_184679 | JGI IMG/M metagenome (GOLD analysis project Ga0209666, IMG submission 184679) | Marine microbial communities from expanding oxygen minimum zones in the Saanich Inlet - Saanich Inlet SI037_S3LV_10m_DNA (SPAdes)... | ecosystem: Environmental > Aquatic > Marine >...
GTCGAAAAGGTCGAAACGGTCGAAACGGTCGAAACGGACACTCCCCACGTCGTTTCCGAGTCGATTGAAACGCTGCCCGACCCGGTTACCACCCCGAACGACGTGGTGCTCGAGGAGGAGAGGCACGCCGCTGAGGTTGCGACGGAGACGACGCTGCGTACGCACGAGTCCCTCAAGCCGATGGTCCTCGAGTCCTTACTCGTGGACAGGCTCGGGTGGAACAAGCTGGGAAGCGCCGTCGTCGCCGCGCAACTCCTCGAGCTCGGCAAGTCCAACCCTGCGTGCGATCCCGACTCCGAATTCGCACGCACAGTCAACGAAGAGCTACCGAGGGCGTACGCTAAGCTCGCGGAGGCTGCCGGCTCGAACGGTGCCGGTTCATCTTCCGCGGACCTCGACGCGGCGGGTACGATCCTGCGCGACGCTCGATGGCTCTGGACCGGCTCCGGGTTCGTCAAGTCCGCCGACGTCGCCGTCGATTGTCCCGGGGACCTACGGCCGTACCTCCACGGCGTTCCTTCCGAGCTCGCGGCGCACACCGCGCTGCTCACCGCGCTGGGAGTGAGAGCCGGGTTCGGCGCCGAAGATTTCGCTCGAGCGGCGAATTCGTTGGCGATTGATTCGGGCGGATCGGCGTTGACGGATGAGAAGATTGAGCTCGCGGCGGCGCTCGCTGAGGCTGCCGCTGACGCGCTCGCTCCTCCTCCTTCGCAAATCGACGACGACGTCGATGGACTGTCGGCGTATCCATCCGTTCCCGGTGGTGAGCCGGTGCGCGCGCGGAAGGTTGCGAACGTCGTGTGTGGAAAATTCATGCTGCCGGATCACGGCGGCGTCATGACCCCGGCCGCCGCGCTCGTCAACAACGACGCGGATTGGCTCGCGGAGGGTGCCCGCGGTACGTGCCGCCTGGTCCACCCGTCCGTCTCGCAGCTCGCGGCGGAGGTGTTGGGCGCGAGGTCGCTGCGGGACATGTTCGCGGTGGACAAAGGGTCCACCGATCGGCTCCCGTGTCCCAGCGAACTGACGCTTCGAAGGCTCTTGCCGATGTACAACGATTCCGCGTTTTTCCTCGCGGATGTCGTGGAGATCGCCGACGCCGTGGGCGCGCGTGAGGTCGAGGTGGCGCTGGACACCCGGACGTACCCCGCGACGTCGCTGCTCCTCCCGCAGCTCGCCGATTTCCAGGGTCCCGCCGTGACGGTCAAGATCACCGGCGCGAGTTTACAACCGGAGGAAATCGCGCAGCTCCTCTCCGCGGCGGCGCCGTTCAAGCTTCGCCGACGGGTCGTCAGGTTCGGTAACGGGCTCGTTACCGCGTGCCACGTCACCGACGCCGTCTTCGCGGTGTCCGCCGGGCGTCTGTGCGTCTTCGACCCGACCGGCCAGGCGCTGGGCGGCGGTGGCAAGGAGGGTGCCTCTTCATCTTTCAAGGAGGGTGCCGGTTCATCTTCCGACGGCTCCGCGAAGTCGTACGCGTTGGACGGGGGGGAACTCGCGTCGCGGTTCGTGGACCAGTACGCGCCGTTCATCGCCGCGGGTGCCGACCGCGCGGGTGCCGGTAACTGCACCGTACTGCGGTTCCCCCTGCGCACCGAGGACCAGGCTGCGAACGCCAAGGCGCTCTCACCGGTGGCGTTCGCGGGAGACGGCGGGGTGGAATCGACGCGGAACGAACTCGCCCGTTTCGCCGCCGACGCGCATAAAACGCTCCTGTTCGCGTCGTCACTCACGGACATTAAAGCCGTGTGCCGCCACGTCCCGAGGGAGACGCCGATGCTAGGCTGGGAGCAAAACGACGGAGGCGTTGAGCTCCTGGTGGATGTCCACCTGGCGGCGCCGCCGCCGATGAAATCGTCGAGCTCGGGCGCCGAGAAGCCGACGCCGCGAAACATCGTCGACGATAAAGAGTGGAGACGCGCGACGCTCACCACGCTGTTCGGCGGCGGAAACTCGACGCGCACCGCGCACGTGGTTCAACTCACCGAGAGCGCGGGACGCGGCGGCGGCCCGGTTACGGACACGTGGGTCGTCGGCGCCGCCATCGGCGTGGGAAAGGCGCGTGACATCGCGCTCGATAGGAAGAGCGCTAACCAGATGCTGCTGCCGCTGGCGGCCGCCGCGAGCCACGTGGCGCGCGACGGCGCGCACGTGGACCCGGCGTCGCCCCCTCCATCGCCCGCGCTCAAGAGGCTCGAGGGTTTCGCCGACATGAGCGTCACGTCCGGGAAGGATTTCATAGTCGACGTGCCCAAACCCGGCAGAGGCGTGTGGGGGTTTCGGGACTTCGGTTTATCTTCACCCGCTCAGAGGTTGACGACGCCGGGCGATGAAACCACGGACGGCGTGTACGGCGAGGACGGGCTCCTCTCCGTGGCGGACACGCTCGGGCGCATGCCGGCCGTGGTCATGGCTCACTTCGCGCTCGAGCGAGGCGGCGAGCGAAGACTCGCGGGCTTCCTCGACGACCCCGGTCAAGTCCCCGGCCAAGTCTCCGGACCCGGCGCGGCTCGACGCGAGTGGAACCGCGCGTTGTGCCAGTGCCTCGCCGCCGCGTACGGCGCCATGGTGGGTCACGCCCGCGTCGCGCCCACGCCCGAGCTGCCCGCCGATACGTTCTACGCCATGTGGCCGCGAGCGGAGCGAACCGGTTTGCCGGCGCCGCCCGCTCTCGACCCCGACGGCCGGCCGATTGTTTCCGGAGGGGCTCCGGCTGTCGTCCAGACATCCGCACGTGTCGTCCAGACATCCACGCGTCTCCCCGGGCACCCCGTCGCGGAGCTGGTGCTGTACCCGGTGTACAAGGAACTCGTGGATCAGCCCCTGTTCAGGTCGCTGGGCTCGAGGGCGCTGGTCAAGCCGGCGGATGGGTACTTCCTCCCCGCGGGTTTCGCGGTCAACGAAGGGTTAAACGAAGGGTCAAACGGCGCGAGTTGGGCCGGGTTCGCCGGGTCCTCCAACTCAGTCGCCAGGCCTCTCGCCGCGGCGTTCATCGCGCGTCATTTCCCGGTGCTCGACGCGCCCGCGTCGCTCAGGCCGGAGCTCGCGGCGGCGGGCGCGGTGGCCGCCGCGAGGGAGCTCACCGCGGCGGCGCTTCGGAAGTTGTTGCGGTCCAAGCCGCCGCCGTCGGACCTGCGCACGCACGTGGAGCTCGTGGAGTGCGCGTGCTCCGACATCGACCCCGGTGTTGGTGTCGCGTCCTCCGCGCGCGTCTCCGCTCCGCCGTCGCCGTCGAGGCAGGGTACCATACCCGCGATGTTCGGGCAGAGGAACACTCAGCCGGTGGGCGACGCGATCGACGGGATCATGTCGGTGGTGAACGAAATGTTCGGGCAGGCGGGCATCGCGCCGCCCGGCGCCGGGGTTCAGCCGCTGGACGTCGCCGCGGTTCGTGACCTATCGGGTGTCCCGGTGCCCACCGCGAGCGGCGCGCCCGCGGCGTTGGGACACCAGAGCATGTACAGTGGATCTGAGAACATGGTCGCGCTGGTGCCCACGCTGCGGGGGAAGTTCCTACACCCAAGCCTGACCGCATCGCCGACGCTCGGCGCGCTGATACGCCACGCGCAGTTCAGGTCGGAGCTGAGGGTGTCGGTGTTCACCCCCGCGCAGCTCGCCGCGGAGTTGCCGAACGTGCTGCCGAGGCGGCTCACCCCCGCGGGCTGCGGCGCCGCTCCGGTGGTCCCGTGGTCCGAAGGCGGTCCCGACTCATCCAACGATCGCGTGCCGAGCGCGCGATGGCTCCGGGCGTTCTGGGACGAGATCGCGCCGCAAGGCCCCGTCGCGGTGGACGCCTTCGCGGCGTGGCCGCTGGTTCCCATCCGGGGCGGGGAGCTCGTGAGGGTCGGGCACAGGGCGGCGGTGACGGTGCCGCCGGCGCCGACTGTTCAAGAGTCGCACCCGCTCTCGCCGGACCCGCTCGACTCGTCCGTCATGAGCCACACGACCCTCGACGGGACGTTCGATGGACGCGACGGCGACGTGGACGGCGTTAACGACATCACGTTCGCGCCGATGAGTCCCAATCAGACGCCGCCACGTGGCGCTGGCGGGTCCATCAGGGACGCGCTCTTCGGGTCGCCGTCGAGAGCGGGCCTCGGGTCACCGGCTCGAAGGACCGACGTGACCGCCGCCAAGAAGGCGGTCGAGGACGAGTGGCACTGGCTCGAGTCCATGCTCCGAGTCGCCGGCGCGCCCGTGCTGGACTGGGACGCCGCGGGCGAGGCGTGCGCGCGTATGCTGGACCAGTCTGTGGAAAACGTTCGGGGCGCGACGGTGCGCACCGCCGCCGACGTGATCGCTTTCAAGGCGCAGCAGATCCGCGCGTGCCTCGGCGCGGGCCGCCCGTCCTTCGCGCTCGTCGACGAGACGACGCGCGGCCGGTTGTTCACCGTGCTCGCCACGCAGCACATCGTCAGCGGTTTCGCGGCGTCCGAGGAGGGCCTGGAAGTCATCCGGTCTTTCCCGGTCTTCGCCACGGTGGTGGGCGAATGGACGGATCTCACCAGCGGCGAGTACGTCACCTGCCCGCCCGGCGTCGCCTTCGCCGAGACTTTGCGCAGCTTCAGCGGCTTGCTCGAGTTCAAGGACGACGCCAGGGACTTTTACAAAGCCTTGGGCGTGCCCGAGCTCGCGGACGCGGACGTGCTGGCGAGGTTCATCGTTCCGAGCCTCGAACAGATGAACGCCTCTGGCCGCACAGCCGCGCTGACGTACCTCAGGCGACACTGGCCACGGCTCAAGGACAGCGAACCGCTGTGCGACGCGCTCAAGTCCGCGAGGTTCGTGGAGGCTAACGGCACCGACGCGTTGATGTCGCCGGGCAACCTGTACGACCCGGAGGTTGAGTTACTTCACGCCGTGTTCCGGGGTCAGACGGGGGCGTTTCCGGCGGGCGCGTGGCTCGACGGCGACTGGCTCGACCTGCTCAGGGAGGTTGGCCTGAGGAGCACGGTGGACGCGACGCTGTTCCAGCTGTGCGCCACGCGCGTCGCCGCGCGCGCGATCGGCCTGGGCATCGCGTATCCCACGGAGGATGGCGGCAAAAAGTACCCCCCGGTGCCGCCCGCGCCGACGTCGGCGGATCTCGCCCTCGCCGAGACCGCCGCCGGCGACGAAGCCGACGCGGATGGCTCGGAGGACGACGACGAGGCTGCGCTGGACAAGGAGGCCGGGCTCGTCATCGCCGCCGGGGCCATGCTCGCGGACCACCTCGTGGACAACATCGCGCACCTCTACACCGCCAACATGTGCGAAGTCGTCCTCGGCGTTCCTTTCGTTCCCGCCGCGCTCGGCGTCCCCGGTGCACCCGGCCCGGGCTGCGTCGGGTGTAACGTTCTAACGTCCTTCTCGCACGCGATGCTCCCCGAGCACTGGGCCTCCGTGTTCATGCACCTGCCCGTGTTACCCGCCGAGTTCGTACCCCCGCAGTTCGCCAGGTCCAGGCTACGGGTCAAGAGCGAACCGGGCGCGAGCGCGATTGCGGCGCATTTAATCGCGTTGGGATCGCCGCCGAGTAAGGGCGGTGGCGTCGCGGCGCTCGCGCGTTGGACCCCCGCCGCGGGTGACCCGTGCACAGCCGTGTCCACCGCGCTCGGCGTCCTCGGCGACTGCGCCGACGCGCTCGAGGATACGGAGCTGAGCGCGCTGAGCGAGGCGGCGTTCGTCCCGGTGGCGGGGGGCGCGGCGACGGAGGCGCCGAACCGGCTCTTTCTCCGCGCGCCGAACCGGCTCGCGCCGCTGGCGTTCGAGCTGCCTTCCGCGTTGACGGAACACGCGGGGTTCCTTCGAAGGCTCGGGTTACGGGACGATCTGACGCCCGCGGATGCGGACGCGGCGCTTCGTGTCGCCGCCAGGAACGCGCGCGGTGCGCCGCTCGGTCCGAACGAACTGAGAGCCGCGGTGGCCGCGTTACGCCACGCCACCGGCGACGACGACGAGTCAACCCTAAACGACGATTCAACTCGTCCCAAGGGGGTCACGCGCGTGTCCACGATCCCGGTCCCGGACTCCTTCGGGGTGTTGGCGTCGTCCACGTGCCTGATGCACGCGTGGGGCGCGCCCCAATCGCTGCTGCACAGGCTGGACAGGCGGAAGCTTCGGCTGGCGCACGAGTTGGTCCCGGCGTCGGCGTGTCACAGCGCGGGGATCCGCGCGGTCAAAGACGCGGTGTTCGAGCGACGCGTCACCGAGCACGACGACGACGACGACTCGGAGATCGATGAACCGCCGGATGAACCCCTCGAGACACCAACGGAGGGTGACGGTTCATCTTCCGAGGGCGTCGTTCCGGTGGTGAAACCGCCGAGGCGGTCGCCGAGGGTCGGCAAGACCGACTGGCCGGAGGCTCGAGCCTTCGCCCAGGCGCTCGCCCGCGATGCCTTCGCCGACGCCCTCCACGTCGTGATGCGCGCGTCGATGTCATCGGTTCCGACCGTCGAGCTACTCCGTGAAATGCTTCGGGACGTTTCTGGAAGCTTCCGGGTGGTCCATTCGCTCAGAACGGGCCTCGCCGCGGAATCCGGCGAATCCGGTGAAATCGCCGACGTCACCGCGGGATCCCCACTCGGGACACACGCGTTCCACGACACTCGATCCAAACGCGTGTACGTCTCGCCGCCGAGCGACTCGAACGTCCCCGCCGCACCGTTGATCGCGCGCGCGGTCGTCTCGGCGCTGGGTTTGAACGACCACGACGCCGCGGCGGTGACCCCCGCGGTCATCGCGCTATCCGCCTCGAACGATGTCGCGACGATGCACGCGACGGCGGCCGCGCTGGCGCCCGGGGGTGGGTCAACACGCGTCGCGATGGACCCGGCGCATGGCCATGTCAGTAAAGAGAGCGCGAGGGGCGAACCCGGGTCGCTGGTCCTGCCCCGCGACGCCAGGCTGCTCACGGCGCGTCCCCTCCGGCCGCTGGTATCGGGCGAAACGGTTGCAGTTCGCGAAGGCGGGGGTGCGTACTTAACGCCGGGCGAGGCTGCGGCTGCCGCGGCGGAGTCCCGGCGTACGTCGGGCGGTGCGGTGAACGAGGAGCGGTACGTGTACGCGCGGGTCATCGCCAGCGCGAGGCCCGCGAAGGGCGCGGCGCTCACACGCGTCGACCTCGAGGTCGGCCCGCGCGGTGAAAGACGAGAGGCGCTGTCGTCCGAGGTGTTCACGTTCCGGCTCGTCTCCGAGCTCGAGGAGGACGCGGGGGCGGGGGCGAGCGCCGATTCGGGTCCAGGCGGATCCGAATCGACGCCATACACCGACCGGGACGCGGGTGATGAACCGGCGTCGACACTAGGTGCCCCCGCGGGTGATGAACAGGCGGGTGTGTCGGCTCGGGAAGTGAACGACGAAGGGGATACGTTGAACGCGGCGGTGACCTCCGAGGAGCTCGTCCGCGCCGTTCGCGACCTCCTCACCGCCGCGGGTGCTCCCCCGAGCATGGACCAGAGCGCGTTACTCGCCGCGAACCAGCGGCTGCAGGCTGAGCTCGAGGACGCGTCCGCCGCGGTGGCCGCCGCGGAGAAGGACATCGCCTCGGCCGAGTCGCACGGCAAAAAGGTCGAAAAGGCGTTTTTATGCCCGATCACGCAAGGGGTCATGACGGACCCGGTCATCGCGCTGGACGGGCACACGTACGAGAAACGGGCCATCGAGCAGTGGTTCTCGCAAGGCCGGTTGACCAGCCCGGTGACCAACCTACGTCTGAACTCGACGACGCTGGTGCCGAACCACGCGCTGAGGGGCGCCATCACCGCGCACGAGTCCAAACGCGGCGAATGATTCTGTCGCAGAGTGAAGCTTCACTCCATATGGGGAGAGGGCAGGGGACGGCGTCGTCCACGTCGTGTCTCCCCCGCATGTACAATTAGCGTAACTAATCTATTAGCTCGATTGATCGATAGCCTAAACCTACTACTACTACTGGGTATTCCTTCTTCCACATTTGGTTACTGAGAACCGTTTTGGCGTCACGCGGCGTTGAGTAGTTCGTCCAGGTGCCGCAGCTGGTTCACGCGCTCGGCGATCTCCGCGCGTATGGCGTGTTCGTACCTGTCTCCCCTGCCGAGCGATCGCATCTCGTTTAAGAAACCTTCGCGCTCCTCAATCTCGGCCACGACAGCCTGGAACATCTCCTCCATCTGTTCCCTTTCGCTTTTTTCCCGCGGCTCCGCCTGCTTCGTTGACCTCTCCGAGAGCTTCTGCGGGCGGACCACCTCGGGCGGCCGCCCGTTGAACTCCCTCAGCCGCTGCAGCCTGTGCTTCTCAGCCTCTCCCAGCAGCGGCTTGGACGGTTTCGGCGCCCTGGCGGTGCCGTTGAAGTCCGGGTCGGAGCGCATCTCTTTCCTGATGGTCGCCTCGGGCTTACGTGCCTGCCCAGTGCGCCGTTGGGCGTCGAACTTGATGCGGAGCTCTTCATCCTCCGTGGGTTTCCTGGAGCCCGTGAACCGGCCGGGCACGTTCACCTGCCATCGCTTCAGCGTGGACGATCGGAGGAACGCCTCGTCGCGCTTGATGGCGTCCTCCACCTCCATCGGGAGCCGCCGCTCCTCGGCAGTCTTCCGGCTCTCAACCTCCCCGTTGTAGGCGCTCTGCATGTTCCCGAAGCGCTTGCCGTCGGTGTTGCCGTTGTACAGGTTATACAGGTGACGCCCCGCGGCGGATCCCCGACCGAGCGCGTCCCATATGAGCTGCTCGTCGTCCTTGTCGTCGTCCGCGTAGATGTATCGCCTCGGCATCCTGTGGCGCGCCTGGACGAATGAGGGGTCCGAGCAGATGGAAGGAAAGGCACCCAAAACCGGGTCGGCGAGATTTCCGTTGAAGAAAAAGACGTTGGTGACATCGTTTCAGCACACACTTCAAGGGTAGCAAACATGGGTCGCGTGGAGGACGTGACGCTTCCGGCGCGGTTCATCACGACCGCCGCCCATCTCATAGCCACGCTGACCATCGTCTATGACTCGGTGCGTTTCCCATCCTTCCCACCGGCGCACCCGTCCCATCCCCGCGCCTCGACATTTTTCAAACGGCTGACCTCGCCACAACCTTTTTCCCACCCGCAGAGCGAGACGGTGAAGCGAGCGCTGGGCTCGGACCTCGGCGATTACAGCACCGAGCTGACTAACCTGGAGGGCTTGGCGTCCACCTCCATCTTCTTCTTCTGCGTCGAGTTCCTCGGCATGTTCACCGGCGTGTCCCTGTTCATGCCGTCGGCGAACCTGTTTTACATCTTCGCGCACTTCTTCGGGGCGCTCTTCACCGGGCTGTTCGTGACGCTGCAGTGGGATCTCCAGGCGTACCCGTGGCTGTTCACCCTGTTCAGCTTCTTCCCGGCGTTCACGGAGTCCGTCATCGCGTTCTTGGTGCTCAGGCTGAACATCATGCAGTTCAAGTGATGGGCGCGATGGGTACGTCGACGGGTCGAGGAGGAGCGGCGATTTGCGCAAAGTGATGAATGAGGAGGGGGGCGACTGCGACGAGGAGGAGGGACGTTCGGGACGTTCGCGCTCGGGCCCTGGACGGGACGAGACACGCGGGCGAGTGTAGCTATCACATACCACAGTAGAAACGATGGATATCACATCAACACGATTACAACACTTGGACGGGAACGAACTTGACTCGCGCCGGTTTACTCGAGCGATTGGACCAGCTCCGTGAACTTCTTCTGAACCTTCTCCGACCACGCGCCGCTCTCCTTGTTCGCCTTCTTCACCTTCAGGCCGATACCCGGGAACGTCGCCTTGTCCATCTCGCCCTTCTTCTTCTTCAGGGTGTCCAGCGCGTTGAGAAGGGACTTTTCGTCCGATGAGGACCTGAAAGTCTCGACGGCGAAGGCGACGGAGGTTGGATCCTTCTCGCCGCTCAAGCCATACCTAGCCTGGAAGCCCTCTTGGTTCTTCACCGTACCGTTCGCGCCTTGCTCATCGAGGTACGCCTTGACGTCGTCGATGTCGTAGCTGGTGACCATGTGAAGCGGGGTGTTTCCTCCCGCGTTTTGCGCGTCGACGTCGGCTCCGTTTGCCACGAGCATCTTGCACATGTCGAAGTGGCCGTTCTGCGCGGCGATGTGCAGCGCGGTGTTGCCGTTCTTTGGGTCCTTCTTGTTCGCGGTGGCCTTGGCGAGCTCGTCCTGCGGTTGATTCGGGTGGACGGGCGGTCGGATGTCAGGGACGGGTGGAGTGCGATGCGATGGATGGGGGCGGTTTTCCGACGGTATGAGTCATATCGGGAGATTGTGGTTTGGGGCGGGGCGCGTCGTACGTCGTTTCCCTTGGTCAGCATGGCGGATACTTCGTCCACCTTGTTCCATCGCACGGCGGAGTGCAGCTGCTGAAGCGCTAACTCATCGGGGGTCTCTGTGAGTGAACGGGGACGGGGCCGGGGTCAGTTCGACAATCCGGGGTGTCGTGGCGTATCGGGGCAAATCCATCATCAATCCACGTGCGATCGATCGAACCCTCGGGTGAAAGGGGACTCACCCTTGGACTCCTTGACCTTGACCGCGGTCTTCGTGGGCTCAGCCTCGGCTGGCTTTGAGTTCAGGCATCCCATCGCGACTCGTGCGTCAGTGTCGGGCGCTGGCGCGGTGGGCAATGTCGGATCGAGGGCGTCAAATCATTTGCTGCCAAAACAGGACGAGAGAGTTCTACAAGTACACTTTTGACAAATAAAAGCGCTCACTCGACTCAGATGAACTTGATGTTGCGCCAGACGATGGGCGCCATCTTCGCACGCAGGTAGTACCCTTCCACACCGCCCTTATCATCCACCCCGTCACCACCCGGGTCCCACTCACCGATCGGATCCGCGTATCTCGCCCACAAAGTTCCCCAAACCCGCCTCAGCTGCCCCGACTTCAACCACTCGCCCAGCGGGAACATCGCACTGAACATCAACACCAAATACGCCATCCGATAGTGCTCACCCAGCTTGGCGTGCGATGCATCCACGTCGAACGGATCCGCGTGACGCTCCATATCCCCGATCGACGGCGTTGAACATACGCCGCACCAAACCTTCGCCACCCACGACGCCTGTAAACAAAACACGCCGTCATTAATCGGCCATGTGGTAGTCTAATAAAAATAAGCTCACCTGCAGCTCTGCAACCTGAAAGTGCGATCCAAACGGCATGACGAATAAAACGTAAGCCACCCTCGGCCGCCTCGGGTGCAACGTACCTTTGTACAGTCCCCTGTGCGTGGGTCGTAGCGTCGGGTGGATGAACGGCACGGCGCGGCGGAACCCGGTGGCGAGCACGACGGCGTCGAAATCCTTCACAGTTCCGTCCGTGAAATGCACCGAGGAGCCGTTCACTTCCTTAATCGTGGGCTTGAGCTCGATCCGCCCGAGGGCCACCGCGTTGAGGAAGTCTTTAGAGTCGGTCATACCCGGGGTGAAGAAGAACGGGATCCAGTCCGCGTACAACGCGAGCAACGAACCGAACCACGCGGGTATCGCGGAGCACGTCCTCGCCAACACGCTCGGAGCGCCCTGCAAACAAAACAAGCCGTCATTCTAATTGCCCATATGGTACTAAAAATAAACTTACCTGCGTCAGGCCCCGATGGATCATCCACCGGTGGGTCCGGACCGACACGGTGACGCTCTGCGCCAATGAACACGCGTCCTGCGCGATGTCCGACCCGGACGCGGCACCCGTCCCCACGACGAGCACCCGCGCCTCCGCCAGGTCTCGCGGGTCCCGGTATTCCGACGAGTGCACCACGGCCCCGTCGAAGGTATGAAGTCCGACTATGTCATCCGGGATGGAAGGCGCCGTGAGCTGCCCGGTGCACACGCACACCGCGTCGAACCTCTCATATCTCGACACTTTCTCCGTTATAGGCGGCACATCGCTATCGCCATCGCCCGGCTTGTTGTTTGGTCGCTTAGACTTCTTCGTGGACTTCTTATTTGAGTCGACGACGGTTTCGGTTTCAATCGCCAGCTCGAAGCCGCCGCGTTCGGTTTCGACGCAGGACAATACTTCGCAGCCGAGCCGTATGCGGTCCTTCAGTTCGAACGTATCGACGAAGGACCGGAGGTACTCGAGCGTGTGCTCGTGCCCGAGGTATATCGGCCAGTGTTTTGGCGGGCGGTGCCCCGCGAACCTGTTGTGCGTCTTTGTCACGTTTTGGAGGACGTTCCTGAACACCTTGCTTCGCTCCGGGGAGTTGTAGTCCCAGAGCCCGCCGATGTTGTCGGTTCGTTCGAAGAGTACGGCGTCCATGCCGTGCGCGAGCATCTGTCGGAGCGTGGCGAGGCCCGCGGCGCCGCCTCCGATGACGGCGACGGTGCGCACCGGGGCCGCGTCGTCGTCGCCGGCGAGGTGGTCGTATTCGTCCTCCTCCTCGGAGACGGGAGCCGAGGGGTCGCGGCGCGGGTTGGGGTCGCCCGCGCGGGGTTCCCTGCGCGTGGTGGGCGCGGGGTGGTCGAACTCGCGCCACGTGAGCCACGCGAGCATCGCCATGAACGGCATGGCGCACGCCAGGCCGACGAACATGGCGTAGACGAACGTCACCGCGACGCGCGCGAGGGGGAGAACGCCGAGGAAGAACAGAGGGAGGAGTAAGCCGTATCTGACGCCCATTCGACACCACCACACCACAAAGGGGTGCCAGGGCGCGTCCGAGAGCGCCGCGGGGTTGGACGACGTTTTCATCGCGGCGGTTCGTGGCGAGGTCGGCGGAACGATTGAGGGTGGCGCGCGAGTGGCCGAGCGAGGAAACAGGGTCGGTTTTTGTCGAGACGAGGTCGATGAATCCGAGGCTCGAGTTTTTATCACAAAAGAGTTGAGCCACGTCGCGAGACGGCGACGAGGCGAACATGACCCATGACAAGTAATCGATGGAATTGAGCGCGTCCAAGATGATCGATGACGCCTTCATCATCTGGGACGTATCCATCGACTGCTTGTCTGGTCGCGTTCGCCTCGTCGCCGGAGTCTATGACAGCTGACGCACTGGACGGCGACGAGGTGAACCGGACAAGTTGAAGCAAACATTGGATGATCCTTTAGTTCGATGAGCACAAGGTCACTGTGAAAAACACAATACACCTTGAGCTCATCATCCAATGTTTGCTCCTTCAGGTTCACCTCGTCGCAGTCCTCGATAAATCCATCAGCTGTCATAGAACTTGCGATGCCGGGACACTCACGCGGCGATTGACCGTTCGGCTTCTCGCGCGCCGACGCGGAGCTGGCCATCACTGAGCGCACGAGAACCCGCGCCGCCGTTCACCGCCTCACCACCGCTCCCCGGCGGCGTCACCTCGGGCGACGACACCGACGCGTCCTGCGCCACGTACGGGCAATCGCTGTCCTCGGTATCGATGAACCACGCGCACCTCTCGCGCAGCGGCTCGACCGTTCGGAGCCGCTCCACCGGATCTTCGGCGATGACATCCTCGAGAAGACCCGCGGTGTCCATCCTGGCCTGGTGCTGACAGACCGTGAAGGCACGAACGGCGTCGGTGACGTGCGGGGTGAACTTGTTGAGGAACACCTTGGCGCGGCGCTTGAGCATGCGCGACGTGGCGTCGAGCTGCGCGCGGCGTTTCTCGAGGTCCACCTCGGCCATGTCGATTCTTTTCTCGACGTCGTCGGATCGTTTGGCGTCGGGGAGGTGCATGAGGTGCCGGAGCCTGTGCTCGGGCGCGGCGAGGTGGTTGTACGCCTTCTCGTGCGCCAACGCGGAGCTGGCGATGGAGGTCGGGGCGTAGTACGAGGTCAGATGCGGACCGGACACCGTCCCAACACTGAGCGACGGGAGGGATCGACGGTGAACGTCAAAGAGAGAAAAAGGGAGGTAGTCGACGGGGACAACATACGGGGCGTGCCTTTCGAGCTTCATGGAGTGCGCCTTTTCCACCTTGCGCGCCATCTCGTCCAGCTTGTGCATGAACATCGCCACGAAGTTCGCGTACCGTTCAGCGCCGTCCATCTGCGCGTTAGCCAGTTTGCTGACCATGCGAGTGGTACCGAGGACTTCTTCCAGTAAGGGTTCAGTCACCCCGGGCTGGTTCAGATCCAACGGGTGGACGGAGTCGTCGTCTTCGAGGAAGGGCTGCTCGAGAGCCGTCGCGGACGGAGGGCTCGCGGCGACCGCGGCCGCGTCGGGCGGGACGGGACGCGGGGACTGCGACGGCGTGGCGCCGTTGCCCGAAGGGACGTGGATGATGCCCTTGGTGTTCCGCTCAGCCTTCTCGGACAGCGTCCGGAGCCTCGCGCCGAACTCCCGCTGCTTGTCGCACGCGTGCTGCGCGTGGTGGAAGTACGCTCTGGCGTCGTCTCGAACGCACTTGGCGCAGTCGCGGAGGAGCTCGGCGGCGTACATGAGCTGCAGGAGCTCGTCGTCGTGGCCGTAGAGCTTGTTGAGGTTGGCGACGTCACGCTCCGAGAGCTTTGCGACGGTGGGGTTCGCCGAGACGGGGCTCGCGCACACGTTGGGCGGGTGGCTCTGCTTGTTGCCCATCGCGGCGTATCGGTCGGGGCGGGATGTGGACGAGGGAGGGGCGGTGGGCGATACGCGCTGTGATCGTGCCGCGCCCTCGCGCGTCCGAGAGTGCGAAGGAGGCGGCGGCTCGGTCCGAGAGACGCCCTCTTGGCCGCTCCGAGGTATCTGCCGACGGAGAAGAGGAGATTGGCTATCGCGCTGCTGAGTCATTGGACAATCCGAGTCAGAGATATTTGTCACGAGAGCTCGGGTGTTGGACTCGAACCTCGGCCACACCAAAGGCACGCCGGGCCTCGTCAAACGCACGCATCCCTCACGCGCGCGGGATCATGCCGGAGCAGCCCGCCGATACCGCCAAGCTCACCCTGCCGGGTACGTCCCCGCCCCACCCATCCCGAGCGCTTACCGAATGTCATTTTTCCCGCGCCCGATTTGGTTTTTTGTGGGCACCCACCCTGGAGACTGCTGACCTCCCGCCTTCCCCACGCACACACAGACGGCAGGGTGATCGACCTGCCCTTCCTCACAGATGCCACCGGCGCGTCCTTCCTGGACGTCCGCAAGCTCTACCCAACCACCCAGATATGCACCTACGACCCCGGGTTCAACTCCACCGCGTCGTGCGCTTCCGCCATCACGTTCATCGACGGCGACAAAGGTCGGCTCCTCTACCGCGGCTACCCCATCGAGGACCTCGCGGAGCACGGCGACATGGCCGACTGCGCGCACTTACTCATCCGCGGAGTCCTCCCCACGCGTAGACAACGGCGAGAGTTTCAGAGGGAGGTCCGCGCGCACAGGCTGGTCCACGAGCACCTCATTCGATTCTTCCACGGATTTAACCACGACGCGCACCCGATGGCGATACTCGTCTCCGTCGTCGGCGCCCTCAGCGCCTTCTACAACGACGACCACGACTATACGGACCCGGCCACGCGGGACCTCGCGGGTATGCGCTGCGTGGGGAAGATGCCGACGCTCGCGGCGTACGCGTACAAGACGGCGCACGGCCAACCCATCGTTTACCCTCGCGACGATCTGAATATGGCCTCCAATTTCATGTGTGAGTGTTTATTTTTATTCTCTTACTGTTTGCCCATATGAACTTTGTGTTTTTCAGACATGATGTTCGCGCTGCCCACGCGGCCGTACGAGCTCGACCCGGTGGCGTGCCGGTGCCTGGAGGTCATCCTGATGCTCCACGCGGATCACGAGCAGAACGCCAGTACCAGCACGGTGCGCATCGCGGGGTCGTCGCAGGCGAACCCGTTCGCGTGTATAGCGGCGGGGGTGGCGAGTTTGTGGGGCCCGGCGCATGGGGGCGCCAACGAGGCGGTGCTGTCGATGCTCGAGGAGATTGGCACCGTGGACCGCATCCCCGAGTGCGTGGCTCGCGCCAAGAGTAAGACGGATCCGTTCCGGCTGATGGGGTTCGGGCATAGGGTGTACAAACAGACGGACCCGCGCGCGCGGTTGATGCGGAACATGTGCCACAAGTTGCTGGACCACCTCAAGATCGAGGACCCGCTGTTGGATCTGGCGATGGAGCTGGAGAAGGTGGCGCTCTCCGACGAGTACTTCATCAAAAGGAAGCTCTACCCCAACGTGGACTTCTACAGCGGGATATGCTTCAGGGCGCTGGGTATCCCGCGGGAGATGTTCACGGTGATATTCGCGGTGGGGCGGAGCGTGGGGTGGATATCGCAGTGGATCGAGATGGCGGGGGAGAACGTGTCGCGGATCTCTCGGCCGCGGCAGATGTACGAGGGTGCACTGGAGCGGCCATTCGTTCCCATCAGCGAACGCGAGGGGGATGACGGGGACGAGGAGGACTCCAGAGATAGTCGTCCGGACAGCGCCGACGACCTGCATCACCTGGGAAGGATGCTCAGCGTTCGCATCGCCAACTCACACGGCGCGTAGCCAAATGTCAAATCAATTTAATCTTATTTTCCTCGGAACGCACGAAAGGGCGGGGGGTTGCCGAGGCGTCTATAGCCTAGTCAGCGGGGCACGTCGCCGCTCAGGTTCACCCGCACGCGTCACACGATCGTTCGTTGTCGATATCCGCGGCACGCAGGTGGAAACATGTCCATCACCGCGGCTCAAGCGAGCGAGGGCGCGAGCCCCTTCCCCGATAGCGCGGCTCTGGTCCCCGCGACGGACAAGCGAAGGCTCGGCCCTTCCCAGGCTGACTCGTGCGCCCCACCTTGCTGCTCGCTGTGGACGCTCAACGCGTTCGCCGCCGCGGTTCACGGCGCATGGTTCGTCATCTTCATCCTCCTGTGGCGCCTCGACGAGCGCGAGGACGGAGAGAAGCGCGATATCACCTATCCGCTCTGGGTGTCCTACGCGACGTGGGGAGAGCTCCCCGAGCCCACCTTGCCGCCGCTGCTCACCACCGCCCTCGAGAACCTCTCAACCGGTGGCCTCACCCTCTCGCGCTTCGTCGACTCAAACGCCGGGTACCCGACGTGTGACCCCCCGCGATCCGCGAAGGTCGGGGCAATGCCCGTCTCACCCGCGGCCGCGGACACCGGCCTGGTGCTCTCGCTGCACTGGCTCGTGGTCAGCTTCTTCGCGCTTTCCTTCGCGTTCCAGTTCTCCGCCGCGGTCTTCGACCTCGCGCGGCGCTCGCGTCGCAGGCGCCACCGCCGCGTGCTCATCGGCGACACCTCCGAGGAAGTCGCCCGCGCGGACGACACGCGCGACGCGGGCGTGCACGAGTCGGTGGTACGTTTCCTTTTATTACCGTATGGGCAATTTGTTTGACGGCGTGTTTTGTTTACAGGGAACCTGGCTCCGGTTCATCGAATACTCCTTCTCAGCCGCGGTGATGATCGTCGCCATATCACTCCAGGTTGGTCTCATGGACGCTTCGATGCTGTTCACACTCGCGACGCTCACCTGGGCGACGATGATGCTCGGGCTGGTGGGCGAACGTATCCTCGCGGTTGAGAAAAGGCTCCGACGCGTCGTGAACGATCTCGAGGAACGAAACGTGGAGGTCTGCCCGGGCCTCGAGGCATCCGTGGTGTCCTCCCTCCCGATGGCGAGGTGGGCGGCGCACCTCACCGCCTGGGTCACCCAAGGCGTCGTCTTCGTCGTCATCATCGCGCACTTCTTCCAGTCGCAGGGTACCTGCGAGTTCGACGGCACGGGCGAAGAAAACGTGGCGCCCGACTTTGTCTACGCGATTGTCTTTTGCGAACTCGGCCTCTTCGCGCTTTTCGGCTTGACGCAGATGTGCCAGTTCCTATCGCACGACTACGGGTGGTGCGCCGGACGCGGTGACGACAAAACGTCCTCCACCGCGTGCTGCTCCGTGGAGGCTGCGTACATCGTTCAGTCGCTGGTGAGCAAGACGCTGCTGGGGTGGCTCGTGTACGGAGGGAACTTCGCTCCCAACTGATGACCGCCGGGTGAAAGCTCCTGCCCGGGGATTCAGCCACGTCTCGCGCGACACGCGGTGTAACTGTTATTTCAAACACAAGGGAGTGTGATGATTTTGAAAGCCTTGTGTTTCGCGCGCGTTTATCAATGCATCCGTGAAACGCAAGCAAAGATCATCACGCTCCCTTGACTCTCAGTTACACTCCTTCTTCATGTGAGGAACTTGTCGCGCAAGACGTCGCCTCGATCCCCGGGATTGGACGAACACCGCCCGCGACCGTCGCGATGCATCGAACATTTTAGCGCTCAAGATAGATCGAGCCTCACATGTACGATCTTACCAAAACAGTGTGCATTGTGGATCCTTGAACATCACCTCACCACAACACAAAGCACACTCTTGGTCCATCTTGAGCCCCGATGCAAAGCAAATGTTCGATGCACCGCGACTGTCGCGAGCGGATGTTCGGACCGCCTCGCTGGTTAACGAACTAGAGGGACTCGTCTGTTTTACTACGTCACGTTCGTCGTGTGATGACACAAATACACTACACTACGTTTACACTACGGCTCCTCGTCCGTGCCGCCCTCGTCCTCACCGCCCGCCTCTTCCGCCTCGGCGTAAAGGTTCACCGCCGCGCTGAACATCGTGATCGCCAACGCCAGCGTCCACCTGTACCGCTCCTCGTTGTCGAACCCGATCCACATAAGCAAAGCGGTGTTCCACACGAACCCGGCGACGAACGCGCCAACCTTTTCCTCCTCGTCGCACAGCTGTGTCACCAGCCCCTTGGCCCGTTCACCGGCGGGTGGAGCGCAGCACCCGCCGAAGCCGTCGTCCTCACTTTCAGCCTCACCCGCGTCGGATGTAGCCACGTCGCGGCACACGGCGCCGTACGACGCCGCGGCGACCGTCCCGAGCGACCACACGCTCGCGTACACCATCGCGGAACCCGTCGCGCCCATCGAACCCTCCGACAGACCCAGCCACGTGTTCTGCGCTGCCGCGTTCAGAGCCACGCCGGTGGTGAAAGCGAAAGCTCCGGAGAGCATATCCCTCGCTCTCGCCGCGACCATCAACCCGGGCTCGAGCCTGAACACGGCGTGCGAACCCATGGCGCGAGCCGGCGTCCCTCGCGTCGGCGTGGCTCCATTCACCTCGCCGCTCGTCGCACCCTCGGGGAGAAGA
>Ga0209666_1001325_pt1 | contig 19019 bp, 10 predicted proteins | sample SaaInlV_125m_DNA_FD_184679 | JGI IMG/M metagenome (GOLD analysis project Ga0209666, IMG submission 184679) | Marine microbial communities from expanding oxygen minimum zones in the Saanich Inlet - Saanich Inlet SI037_S3LV_10m_DNA (SPAdes)... | ecosystem: Environmental > Aquatic > Marine >...
GATGGCCGCCGTGAAGGACAAGCTCAAGAAGGTTATCGAGAAGGGCAAGGGCTTACAAAAGGAGAAGCAGGCTGCGGAGACGCGGCTCGCGGAGAGAGAGGCTGAGCTCGAGACCTCGCTCGCGGCTGCTGAGACTGACGCCGCGACGTCGCGCCGGGAGGCGGAGAAGAACGCCAAGGCGCTCGAGACGCGGCTCGCCGCCGCGGAGAAGGCTCTCGACGCGTCGGCGGCGGAGCTGGAGTCGGCGGCGAAAGACGCCGCCGAGGCGACCGAGGCGGAGGTGGCCGCCGTGCGCGAGAAGCTCCGCCGCGCGGTGGAGAAGGGCAAGGCGATCCAGGCGGCGAAGAAGGAGGCGGACGCGGCGCTGGAGGCGAGCCAGGAGGAGGCGGCGCGACTTGCGGACGCCGCGGAGCGCGCCGCCGCGCGCGCGGACGCCGCGGAAGCCGCCCTCTCCCGGATGGAGAAGGCGTCCGCGGCGGGTCCCGGTGCCGAAGCCGAAGCTCTGGACGCGCTCGTGGAGGAGCGCGACGCGCTTCGCGCGACCGTGTCGACGCTGACGAAGGAGGCTTCGTCGGCGCGCGACGCGCTGGCGGCGCTCGAGAAGGAAGCCGGTGAGTCTCTGGAGAAGGCTCGTCGCGTGGATTCCCTGGAGGCGCTTAACGCGCAAGCCGAGAAGTTCGTCAACGGGTTCAAGCGCAACCTGGAGACCGCCAACAAGGAGCTGGCGGAGAAGAACGCGCTGATTGAGTCGCGCACGGCGTCCTTCGCCGCCGAGCGCGTCGAGCTGGAGGCGCGTTTGTCCGAGCGCGTCGCCGCCGTGGAGGCGGCGGAGGCTGAGCTTCGGTCCGTCGCGGGCGCGGCGCGGACCGCGGCGGACCTCACGTCCCGACTCGAGACTTCCGCGACCGTCGTCGCTGATCTCAGGTCTAAACTCGACGCCTCGGCGATCGCCGCCGCGGAGACGGCCGCGGCTTTGGACTCGTTGAGACGCGCGGAGAAGGAGAAGACCGCGGCGCTCGCCGAAACAGAGCGCGCGCTCGACGCGACGCGCGCCGAAAACGCGGACAAACTTTCTTCGCTCGCCGCCGAGAAGGACCGCGCGTTGGCCCGCGCCGTGGCGGAGAAGGACGAGGCGCGCGAGAAGTTCCGCAAGGCTGTCGAGAAGGGCAAGAGCATCGAGGCGCGCGAGTCTGCGTTACAGGTTGCGTTGCAGGAGAAGAGCGCGGAGGTTTCCCGACTGGCGACCGAGGTCGAGGGGCTCCGCGCCGGCGCCGACGCCGACGTCGCCGATCGCGAGGCGACGCTCGCGGCGGCGACGGCGCGCGCGGACGCGGCGGACGCGCAGATCGCGGAGCTCGCCGCCGCGCGCGACGCGCTGGCGGAGCGCCTCGCCGAGGCGCGCGCGGGAGAGGAGGAGGCGCGCGGCGCGGCGGAGGCGGAGGCGGGCGAACGCGGCGCCGCCGCCGAGCGCGCCGCCGCCGACGCGGCGGCGAAGGAGGAGCTGCTCGTCGCCGCGCGCGACAAACTCAAGCGCGCGGTGGAGAAGGGCCAGGAGTACCAGCGCGACGCCGACGCGCTCCGCGAGCGTCTGGCGGCGAAGGAGGCTCAGGCCGCGCAGCTCGCGGCGAAGCTGGAGGATATCGCCGCCGAGCGCGACGCCGCGAAGGACGCGGCGGAGGCGGCGGAGTCGGCCGCCAAGCTCGAGTCCTCGGCGTCCGCCGAGACCTCCGCGGAGCGCGCGGCGGAGCTGGAACGGCTGCGGCTGGCGCTCGACGGCAAGACGCGAGACGCCGAGGCGGCGGAGTCGGCTCTGGCGGCGTACAAAGCGGAGACGCGCGCGCGGTTCGAGACCGAGACGCGCGCGGCGCTCGAGGAGTCGACGTCGCGGGTCGCCGCCGCTGAGGGGCGCGCGAAGCGCCTCGAGGCGGACCTCGAGGCGCTGGAGGAGGCTGCCGAGCAGGACATCGCCGCCGCGCGCCGCGCGGAGAAGGAAACCTCGGACGACCTGCTCGCCGCCGCCGAGGAGGTGCAGAAGCTCGAGCGTTTGGTGGCGCGCCTCGGCGCCGAGCTCGAGGAGGCGGCGGCGAACGCCGCCGCCGCGAAGACGGAGAGCATCGCGCCGGCGGAGGCTGCGCGCGCCGCCGCCGAGCGCGCCGTCGCCGCCGAGCACGCCGCCGCCGCCGAGGCGGAGGCGGCGGAGACTGCGGCGGCGCTGGAGGCGGAGCGCCGCGAGAGGCGCGTCGTCGAGGCTGAGCGCGACGCGCTCGCGCAGCGGGTCGCCTCCGCCGAGGCGCGCGCGGACGAGGCTCGCGCCGAGGCTGACGCCGCGCGGTCTGACCTTGCGGACGTCGCGGCCGCCGCGGAGGCTCGCGCCGAGCAAGAGCACCGCTCCCCCCGCGCGCCGCGCGAGGTTGTGGCGCTCACGCTGGTGGCGCGCGAAACCGAGGACGACGTCGCGACGTTGCAGCGTCGCCTGGCGGACACGGAAGCCGCTCTGGCGGAGGCGTCCTCGCGCCTGGTGGAGGCGTTCTCGTCCGTGGGCAAGCCCGGCTCGCACCCCGGCACAAACTCCGCGGTGACCCCGGGGAGCCCCGGGCCCGCGGTTCTGCTGGCGACGGAGTCGCCCATGCCCGCGGCGAGCCCCCCGTCTATGCACGCGTTTTCCGTCTCGCAGAGCATCAAACGCGCCGGTTCCAAAATCGCCGGGCGGCTTTCGGGCGAGTTCCAATCTCCGCTCAACGCGGACGGCACGCCGCGCGACCTGGAGGCGGCGCTGGACAGCGCGGACGCGAAGGGGCACAAGGACGGGTCCCCGACGAGGACGGGTGGGGGCGGATCCCCCACCGGCGCGTTCAAGGGCTGGCGCGACTCGCGCGTCCTCGGCCGCGGCGCGAGCAACAAAATCGTCAAAGCGTTCCACCCGTGCTTCGACGCGAGCGATAAAGCGGTGGCGTCGGCGACGCGGCTGATGCGCGCGTCGCCGACGGCTCGGTTCGCGGGCGCGGCGTACTGGATCCTGCTGCACGTCTGGCTCGTCATCGCGCTCGTCTCCGCCAAACACGCGAGCGCCATCTCGGGCGTCGCGCAGGCGGCGGGCGCCGCGAACGCGGCGGCGCCGTGAGGGAATCGGAGGCACGCTCTGCGACGATGGGCGTAGATACTGGGGACGAAAAATCCTTTGCGATCGAAACGTGAACATTATTTTTTCGCATCACGCGTTCGTCACGGCGACGCGTAACTACACACTTCGCGCTCGCGCCGACCGGGATCAGTCCTTCTTCTTGAGCGCGTTGTCCAGGGACAGCGCCCCCCCCCCGTTGCACAGAAAGTAGAAGTAGATGAGGCAGTACAGCGCCGCGGGCTCGTACGCGTACTGGTGCTTCTCCACGACGCCCAGCGGGAAGCCCTCCAGGCCGCTCTGCGCGACGTGGAAGTACACGGCGAGGCCCATCGTGGAGAAGAGCGACAGCGCGGAGAGCCGCGTCCACAGACCGAGCGTGAGCCCGGCGGCGCCCGCGAGCTCGGCGCCCGCGGCGAGGTACGTCCAGGTAACGAACGAAAGGGGCTCGTCGTGGGGAAGGAAGCCGAGGTAGGGCTCGACCACGAACTTGGCGAAGCCCTGCGCGCAGCGACGAGACGCGCGAATGACGAGATTCGTGTCAATGGTCAGTCTGGACGGTTGTCGGCGTGGTCTGTCGGTTTCGCGTTCGGATTCCGCGAAGCGTCGGAAATCCGGTCTCGGCGAATGAACGCGCGGGTACATGTTACAACGAATGGAACGAAACGCGATCGGAGGGAAGCCGCTGCGCCTCACCTCGGGGTCGACGAGCTTATCGAGTCCGTTGTGCACCATCAGGACGCCCGCGCCGACGCGAACGACCGCGGAGGAGAGCTCGCGGCCCCAGTTGGTGTCCTCCGCGACGACGCGAAGGCCGGCGGTGCGCTTCGGTTTTCCGACGCGCGAAACCGCGCGAACTCGATCGGAACCGCACGTGAACGTCTTGCGTTTGGGGAGACCAGCCCCGAGGCCGAGGGCGGAGGGCCGGACGAGCGTGGCGGACATTTTTGACAGGGCAAGACGTGCGATGAGGGGCGAAGGTCCCAAAGACGAGTTCGTTTTGCGTGTGGGGTGCGCCGGCGAGTGCGTCGCGTTGTGAACAGAAAACGGCAAGTGCCAGCTCATCAAGGACGCGCTTTTTTTCGTGCTTTTCTGAAAAGGTTTTTCTCGTTTCACGACTACCGTCGCTGTCCCCGCCCCTCTCCGTGCCTCCTGTCAGCCCGCCGCTCCGACAGGAGGTGCTCTCGTATCGCCGCCGCAATCGGCTTCCCCGGGCGCTTATGCGCGACCCCCACGAGCCGCGCCACCTCCTTCCCGTCGCGGAAGAAGAGAAACGACGGCACGGTTTCGATTCGTATTCGGTCAAGGACGGCGTCGTCGAGCGTGTCTATGTCGACGCTGACGAAGGCGACATCCGGAAAGGCAGCCGACATGTCCACGTATTTTGGGTGAAACCGCACGCAAGGCGCGCACCAAGTCGCGGTTATGTTCACCACGAGGCGAGGGCACTGCGCTAAAGCCGCTTCCAAAGCCGCGGAGTCCGGAAGCGCGCTCGGTGCAGACGCGGTCGACCCAATCTGCGGCGCCGGCGTGCTCGAACGCTTTCGCCGACCGTCAACGTCTCGGACATCGCACCCGAACGCCCCGCTCGAAGAGTTCGCTCCCGCGTCATGACCGACCAGCGCGGTCCTTGGGGCCCTCGGTCCCGCCACGACCACCGCCGCGGGCGCCTCCCACCAAGGCGTGGGCCCCATTCTGAGGCGTGGCAGTGGCTCGTTTTCTTTTTCCCTTGTGCCGCCACGTAAGCCACGTAGATAGGGTAACAAACACACCGGTGCCACTCCCCCCACGCACAGGCAGGGTGGTACCTCGACCGACCCGCGACCCGCCGCTCTCGCTCGATACCCGCGATGTTTGCCGCCTCGGTCGCGACCCTCCCCGCTCACGCGCTCGCGACCCGCCGCCGTCGCGACGCGCGCCCCGTCTCGGAAAAGGGCACGTCGCCTCGCCGCGTCATCATCGCGCGCGCCTCCTCGGACGAGACCCCGCGCGCTTCGCCCGCGGAGATCACGCGTCGAGCCGTACTCTCCACCGCCGCCGGGCTCGCCGCCGGCGTGTCCGCAAACGACGACCGAGCCTCCGGCGGCATCGTGCTCCCCGGGTCGCCGTTCGCGTTCGAACCTAACGTCGCCTTCGCCGCGGATCTCCCCTCGGTGCCTCGCGCGTCGTCGCCGCTGAAGCACACGCGGGACCTCGCGCCTTCGCGCGTCATCAAAGGTTGCTGGCAGCTGAGCGGCGGCCACCGCGGCGACGCCGCCACGGACCGCACGTCGGGCGCGGCCGCGGTGGAGGATTTCGCGCCGTTCGTCGCCGCCGGCGTGACGACGTTCGACACCGGCCCCGAGGCGTGCGGCTACGGCCCGAGCGAGCTCGTGATCGGCGAAGCTCTGCGCCAGGGGTTCGTGAACCGCGACGACGTGCAACTCTTCACGAAGCTGTGCTGCGTCGGGCGCGAGCAGAGCAACATGACGGCAGACTGGGTGAATCAGAAACTGGATCTGCCCAAGCGACGCCTCGGCGTGGACAAGCTGGACCTTGTGCAGATGTACTGGAACGATTACGGCCAAAAAAAGTACGTGGACGCCGCGTTGTTCTTGACTGACGCGAAACACGACGGTAAAATCGGCGCCGTGGGTTTGACCAACTTCGACACCGAACGAATGGCACAGATGATCGACGCTGGTGCGGAGATTTCCTCGAATCAGATCCAGTTCTCGCTGTTAGACCGAAGGCCGGAGAAGGTGATGGTGGGTTATTGTCAAAAAAACGGCGTCGCGCTCTTGCCGTACGGCGTCGTGGCGGGCGGATTGTTGAGCGACGCGTTTCTCGATCGGCCCGGCGAGGACGTCGTGTTAGACACGAGCTCCAAGCGCAAGTACGCCTCCGTGCTCGGCTACGCGGGCGGCTATAACTGGTTCCAGTCGTTGTTGCGAACGCTGAGAGGTATCGGGGACAAGCACGGTGGGGTTTCCGTCGCCAACGTCGCCGCGCGATGGGTTTTGCAGTCGCCGAACGACGTCGTGCCGGCGGTGATTCTGGGCGCGCGCAACGCTCGCCACGTCGACGACCACCGCGCGTTGTTCTCCTTCGCTCTGGACGAGCAAGACCTGGGCTTGATCCGGGACGTGCTGGACCGCGGGAAGAAGCCCAAGGAGGACTGCTACCAGTGGGAGAGGGGGGGCGGGTGGTGAAGAGCGAAGCGCGTACAGTAGTCGGTTGCGTTTATTGAAGTCAGGATGCGCTCTTCTTTGAAAGTTCTTTTTCGTTTAACGTCATCGGCGTTTTTCGGCGATCCCGCTCGCGTGCCCCCCTCACTCGCGCCCGCGCTGCGGACAGTCGCAGCGCGTCCATGGCGGGTCGGGTCCCCTCGACGATGCGCGCGGCGGTGGTCCGCGCGTTCGGCGGCCCCGAGGTGGTGCGCGTCGCCACGGACGTGCCCGTCCCGCGACTCGCGCCCGATGAGGTCCTGGTGCGCGTCGCCGCGGCTTCCGTGAGCCCGCTGGACGCGCGCGTGCGCGCGGGGTACGCGCGCGCGCTGTACGCGCCGATGCTCCCGCTGATCCTCGGCCGGGACGTCAGCGGCGAGGTGGTGGCGCGCGGGGACAACGCGCGGTCGTTCCCAATCGGCGCGCAGGTATTCGGCGCGCTCTCGCCGGTACAGCCCAGGGGCGCGCACGCCGAGTTCGTCGCCGTAACAGAGGCGCACCTCGCGCCCAAACCGACAACGTGGACGCACGCGCAAGCCGCGGCGGTGCCTTTCGCCGCGCTCACCGCGTGGCGCGCGCTGTTCACGGACGCGCACTTGAAAAAAGGCGAGCGGCTTCTCATCAACGGGCTCGGCTCAACCGTGGGCGGCCTCGCCGTTTCGCTCGCGCGCGCGCGCGGCGCCGCCGCGGTGGCGGGCTCCGTCGGCAAACGCAGCCGCGCGCGCGTCGCCGAATCGCTCGGCATCGAAAACGATCACATGTGGACGTACGACGAGAAAAACGCGCACGACGGATCCGTTTTGAAATCCCTCGCCGCCGCGGCAACGCACTTCGCCTGGGAACCGTTCGACGTCGCGCTGGACCTGGTCGGAGACGGAAAAAATGGAAAAAACAGCGAAAAAACTTTAGCGCGTCTGTTGCGTCGCGGTCAAGGACGGCTCGTCACCGCGCACGGCGACTTGGCTCGTCTGGTCGGCGAATTTGGCGTGGCGCGCGGCGCGGCGGCCGCGTCTGTTGAGCTCGCCCGGAAGAAGGTTTTGTTTCGAGTCAACGAGGACGTGTCGTACACGTGGAGTGTCATGCGGCAGGACGCGGAGGCTATGCGTCGAATAGGCGAGTACGCGTGTGAGGGCGTACTCGTTCCGCCGTTTGTCGAAACGATGGCCCTCGCCGACGCCGCCGACGCGCACCGCGCGACGGAGGCGGGGACGACGCCGGGGAAGATCGTTCTCGAGCCGTAGTTTCCATCGCGTCGCGTCCGAATCGAGCGAGCGACAGCGGTCGTACATCGTAGCTACTAAGTAGTCGTACGTCAGGACCACGTTTGGATGTTTTTTTACACGCTTCGACGCTCATCACCGCCCGATCGGCGCAATTCCCGAAGCGGCACACTCGCGCCGCTGCTGCCCCGACGCCTCACGATGTGAAGAAGCCCCCCGAGGTGTTCCGCGAGTACCCCGGCGGTTTCTTCTCCTCTTTACCCTCTCCCTGCGGGGCGCGGTCGCCCTCGTGCACGACGATCCGCAGCGACGCGGGGTACGGCACGGGCTCGCCGTTCGCCAGCGCCTGTAATGCGGCCTGGTGCGTGGCGAAAGGCATGTTGGACCGTCCCGCCGAAGCCGCGAGCTTACCACCCCTGGCGTGAATCGCCTGCGCCACGGCCGCGCGGCTGTTCTTGATCTGCTGCGTCGAGTCGGTCTCCATGGCGCCGCGAAAGCTCACGCGGAACGCGCGCGTCTGGCTCTGACGGACGGAGGGCAACTTGCCAAAAAAGGGACGAGGGAGCGGAGCTGAGAATCAAAGAGGAGTGCCATCGCCCTCTCGCCAGTTGTCGTCGCTATCCGCCAACCGGTGCTTCACTCCTCCGGCGCGCGACTCCCGGCACGGACCTCTTTCGGAAGCGACATGGCGTTCGCGATCACCGCTCCGACGCGAGCCGTCGTCCGCGCGTCGCGCGCGGGCGCCGCGCCCGCCGCGCGCTGCGTCGCTCGCACCGCGTCCGCTGTGCGTCGCCCCCTCGAGAAACGAGTCGGCCTCGAGGTGCGCTTCAGATCCACGTCGTCGACCCGATGCGCGGCGACGCCCGGCGACGACGACGCGCCCTCCGAGGACGGTCTGTCCTCCTCGTTCGCGGAGGAGCTGAAACGCCGTCAGACTGCCGAGGGTAGCGGTAGCACGCCCAGCTCGAGCGCCGGCGACGCCGGCGGCGACCGCTGGGGCGAGCCGGGAGACGCCGCGCCTCGGTTCGCGCGGGACGATGGCGCGCGAGGCGTGGAGACGGAGCAGTTGAAGAAATCGCGCGCGCTACAGAACGAGGGCCTGGAGGGTTTCCCGACGCGCGCCGGCGAGCTCCTGAAGTTGGGCTTCACGTCGTTCATCTCGTTCGGGCCCCTCATCGCGGTGTTTTCCGTGCTGTTCGTCTGTACGTACCTGCTGATGGGCAGCGACTTCATCCACGGCGGCGATGAAATCGCTTCGCGGCCGCCGCCGTACGTCCCGCCTGAAGCGCTGTTAGCGGAGCCCACCGTGGACAGGATGGTGCCCTTGTACGACCCCGTGCCGTACGGACAGTGATGCGATGAGGGGTGAGTTTCATGCGCGTGGGGAGGTATCGGAGGTATAGGTGTTGTGTCACGATTCTGTTCTTTCGGTAGCGAGCGCGACGTCCAGAGCGCGTCACCGGAAGCGAAGCCGCGCACTGTGGAATATCAGATCACGCCGTAATCGCGCGCCGGGTTTCGGCGGGAACGAGAGACGGGGGCGACTTTCACAAAATCGGCATTGCTAACCGCCGCGCGCCGTTCGCTGTCAGTCTCGCGCGCGCGGTGACCCGTCGACCCACTTCGCGCAGCGGCACCCCAACGTCGCGCGTGTCTCGCGATCTCGCCGCGCCGCGTCTCGACCGCATCGCCGCGCTTCGCGTCCGCGCCGCCCGCCGTCGATCTCGCCGATTCGCGCCATGATGGCGTTCCGGAGCCGAAAGCGAAAAGCCGGAGCCCCGCGCGAGACGCAGGCGAAGACGCCGCCCGCGGACGCCGCGGCTACCACCCCCACCGGCTCACCCACGAAACACCCGGTCGCGGCGTTCGCCAACACCGTATACGTCGATCCCGTGATCAAGGTACGTCGCCGCGCCCGCTCCCGTCCGCGAATTGCGCGCGCGATCGAAAGCGCGCGTCTTTCGCGCCTCACGAGGCGTACCGATTCGAGACGAAAAACAAAACGCGTTGCGTTTTCACGCCGCGCACGAGAACGGCGCTGACCAAAAACCACACCCCTCTTCCTCGACGTCACACCTCCAGAGCGTGTATCGATACGTGGATAAGAAGACGTTCCTGAACTGGGGTCTGACCTCGGATTGGCTCGTGGAGGGTCCGCGCAAGCGCCGCGCGTCGGGCGGCGCGGCGACTCCGACGTCGCCGCCGACGCCGCAGAAGCCCGAGCGCGGCGGATCCACCGCCGAATGCCTCGCCAAGGCTCCGGAGTCGGACGAGGACGAGGACCCCAACGCGTCCAGCGAGGGGTACGGCGAGATGACCGAGGGCTCCATCGAGCGCCTCCTGGTGTTCCTCAGGACCCTCGGGAGCCACCCGGAGGTGGAGCGACTCGCGGCGAGAAAAAACGGCGCCGAGAAGACGAAGAAGAGTCGACGGGTTGCGCGCGGCGTGAGCGCGCGGAATGACCACCTTGCCGAGCTCGACTTGACTTCTTCCTCGTCGTTCATCGACGTCGGGTCGGGGTACGGCAAGGTGGTGCTTCACGCGCGTCTTTCCGCGCGCGTCGCCGAGGCGGCGGGCATCGAGTACGTCGCCTCCCGAGCCGACATGGCCGCCGACGCGCTTCGCGAGCTGCGTTCGGGAAAGCACGCGTTTGTCACTCCGGAGGCGCTCGCTCTTTTGCGCGACGCGCGCGCGACGCGCCTTACGAAGGGCGACGCCACGAAGCTCGGCGCGTTTCAGTTCTCGCACGTGTACATGTACGATAAGGTGTTCAGCGACCCCACCACGGCGCTGCTCGCCGCGCAGCTCAACGCGAGCGAGAAAACGAAGGTGCTGGTCTCGTACCAGCGCGCCGAGCAGTGGCGCCGCCTCGGCCTCGACGCGCGCTTCGTCGAGGTGGCGTCTCTCACGATGCGCACGACGGGCGGGCAAAACTTCAAGGCGTACGTCTTCGTGCGCGCCGGGTGAGGACTTTAGACTTTCAGCGCGTCGGTCTGTTCACTCCAGTCAGCGACGCGCGACGCGATGACGCGCGCGTGAATCGGAAGCATTTGACGTTCGTACTATGCATACTATCGATACTACACGTCTCTTTTTACGCGTTATTACACATGTCATACAATACTACCGCGGCTCGTCTTTCTTCTTTCGGCGGCGCCGAGCGACGACGCGAGCCATCACATGACGCCCCGCCTGTTCAGGGTGGAGCAGTACTCGTTGGAGTACATCAGCAGCGATCCTTTCCCCGGATCCGTGTCGCTTCCGGGCTCCCTGACGTACTTTTTCCGCCTCGGCCCGAAGTCGTCCTTCAGGTTTGGGTCCTGGTTGATCACCGGGTAAAAGTCCACGCGGCCGCTCGGCGCCGGCGGCGGCGCAACCTTCTTCGGCCCGCGCCGCAGGTCGGGGTCGGTGAAGTCCTCGTCCGGGTGCAGATCCGGCCGGATCAGCGGGTCGAGCTGCCCGGGCCCCTCCAGTTTCGTGATCCGTTGCGGCTGCCCCCACTCCTTCGTGGACGTCTTCACCTTGCGCAGACCGACGCCCAGCTCATCTTCCACGCGGTCCGGGCGCGCCTTCTGCCTCGCCGGGTCGTTCGCCATGTTCCCCAGCCACTGGTCCTGCGACAAGTCATCCTCGTCCGGGTTTCTCCCCGAGACCACCGCGAACAGGTCGCGCCGCCCGCGGTGCGTGGTGGGCACGTACATGCCCTCCGTAGCCTTCGAGCGGCCCATGGACGGGCGGTTGCCCATGTTGCCCAGCCAGTTATCCTCCGCGCGGTCCTCGGCGTCCCTCGCGCGTCCGTCGGGTTGCAACACTGTGAACAGATCGCGGCGGCCGTCGTCCAGACGGCACCCCTTGTCGCGTGTCGTCCGGTTGAAGTCCTGCTTGCGCCCCCGGTTCGGGTTGTACGACCTGTTCCCGAGCCACTCGTCGGGGTGGTTCCGGTCCGCGGGGTTCAGGCCCACCGTGCGCGCGCCCGCGGCGCCCACCTGCTGCATGGTGTCGAACAGATGTTCGCGCCCGGCTCGGTTGTTCACGCCCACGGGGGGGGCGCGTAGGCCGCCGGTGTATTGTCCGGCGCCCGGAACAGGTTTGCGCGCGGTCCTCGCCTCCGAGATGCGATCGTTCTGCAGATCAGCTTTGTGCCGGTCGGGGTCGTGCCATTCGTTGCGCAGCGTGTGCCGACCGGGCGTCGCGTCGGGGTTCTCCGCGCGCCAGCGCTCGTGGAGCGCCATCGTGTTGGGCGCGCCGAACCGGCCGCGGTACGGGTCCAATTCCTGCATCGGGCCGACGCGGGGGTTGGGGTCGGGCGTCGGGCCGGGGTCCTGGCGCCTTTGGCGCTCGTACCGCTGCAAGTCCTCGTTCCAGGAAATGCCCGAGGGGTCCATGGCGGACGCGCGGTTGGCTTCAGGTGCGGGCGGGGAGGTCACGAGGGTTCCGCGCGAATGCGGTTGAATCGTCCCGTAAGATCAATTCTCTTCTCGGAAGAATTCGCCGGGGTGCGGCGCGCGCCGGGCGAGGCCGCGCTTGAAACGCGCGAGGCGGAGCCGAGCGCGAGCGAGACGTCGAACGAAAGCGGAACCGAGCGCGCGTGGCCGTGTCGGTGCGTGCGCGCGCGTCTCCGAGTGATCTCGCGCGTTGACCGCCGGCCGAAAAAGGTGCGATTCTTTTTTCGCCCCGAAACTGCCAAATCGGCAGATCAGGTTGGAACATCCCAGTCTGCGACTCGGCGAAACGACATGGGGCAGCGGCGTTCGTTTCTGCGACGCCGCGCACGAGCGTTCAGTCCGACGAACGAGGAAAAGAGACATGAAGAGGTCACGCGCGCGCGTCGCGCTCTCTCAAGACCGACCCGATACGACCATCAAACACACGCTCTCACAGCATCGTCATACCGCACATCACCTCTAAGCAAGACATAACATAAAATCACCGCGCGCTGTTCAGCTCCTCCAGGCTGGGGAGACCAGAAGCTGTTTTGTCCTCCTCGTTTGCGCCGACGGCGTCGCGCATGGCGCGTTTCTCCTCTTCGGCGCGCGTTTGTTTGCCCCGCTCGACGAGCGCGGCGAGCGCGTCGTCGCCCCCCATCGCGTTCAGCGCGTTCAGCGCGTCCGCCACCTCCCGTGCCTCTTGCTCGAACCCCCCTTGTTTGAACTCCGCGATGACCGCCTCGAGCTCAGCGACGGTCGCCATCTCGCGGTCCGCGGGGTTACGCGCGCGCGTCCCGCGATTTTCGAGCAGAGACGCCCACTTCGCCGTCGCCGCGGAACGCTCCTCCGGAGTCGTGTAGAACGCGCCGCCGGAACTCGCAGCCGCGCGCGCGATGCTCTCGAATGAATCTTCTGTACGATCGACAGAATCGACAGACTCGGCGTTCGTCTCGTCGCCGTAGATGATGTACGGCCCTTCGTACGGCGCGTCGCGCGGTTGCGTCTGCGCCGTGGAAAGGTCCACGACGGCGCACCCGAGAGGCACCTTGACGACGACGTTTTCGGACTTCTCGATCTTGGCGACGGCGCCGCCGCCCTGGCGCAGGTACACCTGCGTGGCGGTGGTGAACAGGTTGTTGAACAGCCAGTACAGGGTCAGGCCCGCGGGCACGGTGAGCGAGACGTAGCCGATGAACAGGGGCAGGAGCTGCAACAAAACGCTGTCGTTGGGGTCGGGCGCGTCCGGGTCTTTGTTCACATCCTTGGGCGGCTTCAGGATCTCCATCGAGACGTACTGCGACAGCACGGTGAGAATCGGGACGATCAAGTACAGCCCGGCGTCGTGCCACCCGATGGGAGGGGCGTAGTTTTCGTCTAAAGGCAACAGCCACGCCAGCGTGCGATCGGGCGAGGGCCCCGCGAGCGAGGGAATGAAGAACCACGGCTCGTCGAACGACCCGTCGATGGACGCGTTGTTGAACGCGCGGTACAGCCCCCAGACCACCGGCAGCGTCAGTAAGATGGGCACGCACCCCGCGAGGGGAGACACTTGGTTCTCCTCGTACAGACGGTTGATCTCGATGTTCATGCGCTCCGGGTCGTCCTTGTACTTCTCCCGCACCGCGTCCGTCTGCGGCGCGAGGTTCTGGATGTTCAAAGTCGCCTCCACCTGGCTCTTCGTGAACGGGTACGTCAGCGCCTTCACAACGAAGGTGGTGAAGATGATGGAGCTGCCCAGGGGGTACGGCACGCCCTGCTTCTCGAACAGCGCCTGCGTGCCCAGCACGAACGCCTCCAGACGGTCGGAGATGGGGCTCAAAATGCCCTCCATGCGCTGCGCGCCCGTCTCCTCCGCGGCGTCGGACGCCGCGCCGGACACCGCGTCCAGCGCGTCCGCGAAGGAGGAGCCCGAGGCGGCATCGAACGCGGACGCGTCCAGCGCCGCAGCGGCGTCCGCGAGCTCGGCGACGCGCGCGGCGGCGAGCGTCGCCGCCGCGTCGACGTGCGGCGCGAGGTTCGCGAGCGCGTCCGCGGCGTCAGCGCCGAGCGCGGCGACGGGCGCCACCGAGGGGCGCCCGCGGCGACGCGCGCGCACGCCGGTTCCCACCAGCGGCGACGCGATGCCGTTTCTCGCCTCCGTGCGTCGCGCGACCGCGCCGGCGCGGCGCGCCGCGGCGGGCCGCCGAACGCAAGAGGAGCCCGCGAAGGTCGGGACACGTCCCAGACCTCGCAACGTCGCCATCGAAGTCGCCATCGTCCCGCTGGCGTCGCGAGGAGTGCGACACGGCGCGGGATCGGAAACATCGAACGAGATATGGAGCAAGATCCTCGACGCTGATAGGACGATTCGCTCGCAGTCATTCGCAGTGGCGCGGCGAACCGCTTCTCGAGACTGCGTCTGCATACGAAAATCACGCAAGACGGGTCTGCCAAAATGCAGATTTCTAGGTCGCCGCTCGGACTTTTTTCACGTGGACTCCGCGGGTAGGTTCTGGATCGCCCGCGCACTCCGTGTGCGCGCAGTGAGATGATGCTCTCCGTGACGCGTCGCGTCGCGCGCGCCGCCGGCGCGTGCGCGAGCGTCCCCCCCCCCTCGACGGCGCGCTGGACCCGCACGTTGATCCTCCCCACCGCCGGCGCGTCGGGGAGCATGGTGGTCGACTCGATCGGTCGGCCGACGGCGCGCCCCCATCCGGAGTCGGCGTCGGTCGCACCGGAGTTCGCGGTTCCCGAGCACCGCTGGGGCGAGGAGGGCGACGCGGCCACCCCGGACGGCCCTTTCGCGCTCATGGCGGTGCCCAAGCGCAAGGTGACGCCGTCGCGGCGCAAGCGACGAAACCAATTCAAGCGCATAGACTTCGTGACGGACGTGCAGCGGTGTCGCGACTGCGGCAAAGCCAAGCGCCCGCACGTGTACTGCGACCAGTGCAGCACGAACATCTACGACGACCTTAAGGTGGGCGCGGGGCCCGCGCCGGGGAGCGTCGTGCCGTAGACGAGGCGTGTTGTCGTGTCGGGAGTGCGTCAGCGAGAGATGGGCTGGAGCGCGAAGCGCGCCGAGGAGCTGATTGAAGAATCCAACGCCGAGACGCGCTTCGCTAAAATATATTCAGCTACGTACACTATCTACGCCTCCTCTTCCTTCTCCTCCTTCTCCCCCTCTTCCGCCGAAGACACGGCGACCGGCCCTTCCTTGCCCCAGTACCGCCACGAGAGCGTCGCCGCGCGCCCGATCTGCAGGAGCGTCATGGAGCGCCAGACGCCCTCCAGCGCCGCCACGGACGTCGCCGCCGCGCCGGCGCCCGCCGCGACGTCCGCGGCGGTGGCGCCGCCGACGACGCTCAGCGAAACGAGCGCGGGCGTCGCGGCGGCGGCCATGGCGACGGCGAGGTACTCGAAGTCGGCGGCGCCTTGCAACACACCGTCCCCGACGAACACCGCGGCGTTCAGAGGCTGAAGCAGCGCGACCGAGGTCAGCGAAGGCAGCGCCGCCCGCGCCAGGTCGGCGTCGTCCGTGAACAGCCTCGGGACCATCGGGCCGGCGACCAAGAGGCCGACGCCCACCGCCGTGCCCGCGGCGAGGGCCCAAGAGAGGCTCCTCTCCGCGGCTCGCCGCGCGCCGGGCACGTCTCCCGCGCCCAGGCTGGCGGCGACGAGCGACTGCGCGGCGACTGCGAGCGCGTCCAGCGCGAAGAGCGTCACCCACCAGACCTGTATGCAAATCTGATGCGCGCCCGCCGCGCCGGCGCCTGACGCCTCGGCGGTGGCTCGCACCAGCACGGCTTGGAGCAGGAGCGTCCGCGCCAGCTGGGACGCCGACCCCGCCGCCAGGGGCTTCAGCGCCTTCGCCCAGCCTCGAACGCCGCTCGGGGGGCTCGTCGCGGTGGATGCGCCGACTTCCGAGTCGACGTCCGAAGGAGCTTTCGAAGCTTCGCAGTTTCTTTTCAAAACCTCGTCCCCGCTTTTTCCGCCCGCGTCCGAGGAGGCGAACGCGCGCGGTAGGAGCCCCTCTTCGACCAGCAGCGCCCAGAAGGCGGCGGCGGCGATCCACTCCGCGGCGGTGGTCGCCGCGGCCGCGCCCGCGACCCCGAACGCGGGCATGGGCCCTAGGCCGAAGATCAAGATGGGGTCCAGTACTAAGTTCACGACGTTCGCGCCGCCGGATACCAAAAGAGGCGTCTTGGTGTCCAGCAAACCGCGAAACGCGCCCACCGCGACGGTACCCACGAGCGCCGCAGGCGCGCTCAGCGCGCGCACGCGCAGGTACGCCTCCGCCTCGCTATGAATTGTGGGCGGATAGATGCTTGACGATGCTGTGGTGGTACCCTCGAGAGCGTTACCGCCCGCCCACGCCAGCACGCCGTCGGCGCCGATCTCGAGCGCGAGCGTCGCCGAGACGCCCAGCGCGACGGCGAGGGTCATGGCGCCGCGCACCGTCTCGGCGGCGGCGGCGCGACCGACTGTTCCGTCGACTCTTCCGTCGCCCCCGGAGTCGTCTCCGGGTGTATCTGACGCCCTAGACGCGTTCTTCGCGGCGGCGGCGGCGATCTGCGACGCCACCAGCGGGCCGGTGACGACGGCGAGGAAGTTGAAGAGCTTGAACGAAAAGTTGAACACGGTGGTGGCGACGGCGAGGCCGCCGAGCGCGGCGGCGGCGCCTTCGCCCTCGAGGCGCCCCACGAACGCGGTGTCCACGGCGCCCAGGACGGGGTCTAAGAGCAGAGATGCGACCGCGGGAAGCGCGAGCGCCCAGATGCGCGCGTCCAGGCTCTTCTCCTCGTTCGAGCTCCTCTCCGCGGCTTCGGAAACCGAAGAGGCGGACGTCGACGGTTCGCCGGGATCGCGATCGTCCGAGGAGGACGCGCGGGGGACGCACCGCGCGCCGCGACGCGATCGGTCGCGGTCGCGCGACCGCGCGAAGCCGTGCGACGCGCCGGATGCGTCGCGCGCGCATCGCCGCGCCGAAGGGCCGACTGCCGCGCTCGACTGGACCTCGAACGCGCGGCGCGTCGGACGACGCGACGCGTCGTCCACCCGTCCGAGCCCGCGGTGGTCGGCGACCGCGCGGAAGCGACCGCGCGACCGGCGCTCGCGCGACGGCGGGGCGCGCCACGCGATCGACCCAGCGCGGGGAGCCGACGCGCACCGCATGCGTGTCACCTGGCGCCGCGGCGCCCGTCGATGTGAAGAGGAGGAGGAGGAGACGTCCTCGGAAGGCGACGATCGAGTCCTGCGCGTACGTCGTGAAAAAGGTGCCGTGTCGGAGCGACGTCACGCTGAGTTCGGGCGCGCGCGAACGTCGCCCGCAGTCTCGAAAATCCGCTCCGCGGAGTTTTCAGTCGTGAAAGAAAAAAAAATAGCCGAGCAAAGAAGCGGTCTGCAACAAGAAAACAGCCAAAAAAGGGGAACGACCGATTTTGGCGAAACCGCACTGGTGTTCCAGTCTGAAAGAGTTGGAAATAGCGGTCAACGAAGCGTTGCGAAACGGTCCCCCCTGCTTCGGCCCGTCCCGCGGGTTCATCGCCGCGGCGTCGGGTGCGCGCTCGCCACTCTCGCCGCGCGCGTGCTCGCACGCCGCCCGCAGAGCAGCCCCAGGGGGCGCGTCCACGAGGAGCGCACCGGTTCTGACCGCGACTCGCGCCGTTCAGCGAGAGAGGCGCGCGCGTTCGGCGCCGCGCGGAGCGCACATCTTCGGTCCCTCCCGTCCCTTTCGAGGGATTTGTTCCCCCAGCCATGAGCAGCGACGGGCGCGCGCCGTCGCTGAGTCCGAGCGTGCGCTCCCCCGGGAGCGTGGGGAGCGCCGGTTCCGGGCGGCGGCAGCGGAGCTACGTCGGGGAGACGGGCGGAGGCATCGACTGGATGCCCAAGAAGTACCGCCCGCCCAAGAAGATAAAGCCCCCGAAGCCGTTCAGCACGAACGTCAAGGAGCAGAACCGATGGGTGCAGAACGTCACCGCGCCCGCGGTAGACCGCGTGCGCAAGTTCAGCAAGACGCGGCTCACGACGCTTGACGACGTCGAGGCGTTGGAGCTGAACCAGCCGGTGCCGAAACTGGACAGCCCGAGGTCCATCAAGGCGTGCCTCGAGATGGGCGTCGACCCCACCGCGTACGATTTGTGCGTCGTGGACATTGCGGATTACCGCGACGACCACATCGACGAGAGCATCTGGATGTTACGGTACGAGCACGCGCAGCGGAAACGGGAGAACCTCCTGGCTTCGTTACAAGAGATGCGGCACTCGTTCTCCGAGCGCGAGGCTCTGAACGAGTTCCGACCGGCGAAGGGGAAGATGGCGCACGTCGAGTCCACCGTCGTCGCCGCGAACGAGTCCATGTCTATCCAGATCTCGTCGCACCGCAACGAGCGCTTCCACGAGAAGACGCGGCACTGGGAACGCACGCACCAGAAGAACCTGGCGATGGAGCACGAGCGGCAGAAGAACAACGAGTACAAGACGGGCGAGTCCGAGGCGTACATCCAGGCGAAGCTCCAGGAGAAGCGGGACCGCGTCGCGAAGGTTGACCGCGACAACTACGCCAAGTCGCGCGCGGAGGTTCGGCGGTTGGAGTTTGAAGAGGCGGAACGCAAGAGGATCGCCAAGGAGGAGCGCCTGCGCATCGACGCGTTCGCCGCGGAGAAGCGTCGGTTGGACCGCATCGCCGAGCGCGAGATGCGGGAGTCCGTCGCGGAGAAGCTGCGGCAGAAGGCGGCGTACAACGCGCAGACGCAGGGCATCTTGGACTGGCAGCAGGCGAAGATTGACGCGAAGCGCCGCGCCATGGAAGCCGACGACGCGCGCCGCGCCGAGCTCAAGCGCATCCGCGACGAGCACGACGCGGTGCTGAACCAAGCGGCGAAGGATGATTTCCAGGCGCGCATCGACCACGCGCGCGCGCATGCGGAAGACCGCATGTACGGTCGCATCCGCGACATCTTGGACAAGGAGGATCGCCGCAACGAGCGTCAGCGCGAGCTGGACGAGGGCGAACGCGCGATTCAAAAGGAGGAGGAGCGACGGCGTCTGGACGAGCGCGAGGCGTACCGGC
>Ga0209666_1001326_pt1 | contig 19009 bp, 12 predicted proteins | sample SaaInlV_125m_DNA_FD_184679 | JGI IMG/M metagenome (GOLD analysis project Ga0209666, IMG submission 184679) | Marine microbial communities from expanding oxygen minimum zones in the Saanich Inlet - Saanich Inlet SI037_S3LV_10m_DNA (SPAdes)... | ecosystem: Environmental > Aquatic > Marine >...
AAGACTACATTAAGATTAGGATCTAGAATAGTAGGAAAATGTATGATGGGCTCAACTTCAAATGCGCTAGACAAAGGTGGAAACAACTTCAAAAAATTATACTATAATTCAGACGTTACAAAAAGAAATAGAAATGGACAAACTTCTTCTGGACTCTATTCTTTGTTCGTCCCTATGGAGTGGAACTACGAAGGATTCATGGATTCTTACGGATCACCTGTTTTCATTGGAAAAAAAGATCCTGTCAAAGGAGTCGACGGTTTTGAAATTACAACAGGCGTTATCGAACACTGGGAAAACGAGGTTGAAGGCTTAAAGTCAGATCAAGATAGTTTAAACGAATATTACAGACAGTTTCCAAGAACTGAAAAACATGCTTTTAGAGATGAAACTAAACAAAGTCTTTTTAATCTTACTAAAATATACGAACAAATTGATTATAATGAAGATTTTAATAACAGAACAAATATAACTACAGGTAGTTTTCAGTGGCTTAATGGTGTTAAAGATACAGAAGTAATATTTGTACCAAACAAAGATGGTAGATTTAGAATTAGCTGGGTGCCACCTAAATTACTTCAAAATAAAGTTATTATAAAAGGTGGAATTAAATATCCAGGTAATGATCATGTAGGTGCTTTTGGTTGTGATAGTTATGACATTAGTGGTACTGTTGATGGTAGAGGCTCTAAAGGATCATTACATGGGTTAACTAAGTTTTCTATGGATGAAGCGCCGTCTAATCATTTTTTCTTAGAATATATATCAAGACCACAGACGGCTGAAATATTTTTTGAAGATGTACTAATGGCTTGCGTGTTTTATGGAATGCCTATACTAGCAGAAAATAATAAACCTAGATTATTATACTATTTTAAACGTAGAGGTTATAGAGGTTTTTCAATGAATCGTCCTGATAAAATTTGGAATAAACTTTCTACAACAGAAAAAGAAATAGGTGGAATACCTAATTCAAGTGAAGACATTAAACAAGCACACGCTGCTGCTATTGAAGCTTACATCGATACTTATGTAGGTTTAAAAGAAAACGGATATGGAGATATGTATCATCAAGATACATTAGAAGATTGGGGAAAATTTAATATAAATAATAGAACAAAGCATGATGCTTCTATTAGTTCTGGACTTGCTATTATGGCTTGTAATAGAAATAAATATAAACCAATAGCAGACAGAACGTTAAAAAAAGTAAATTTAGGAATAAAAAAGTATAACAACGATGGATTTCTTTCAAAAATTAATAAATAAATGATATACACTAACACTAGAAGCTCTTTTCCAGATCAAGTAATTCCACAAGAAGAGAAAATGACTGCAGAATATGGTCTGCAAGTAGCAAGAGCTATAGAAGGTGAATGGTTTAGCCAAGGAGTTGGCGGTAATAGATATTCTTTTAATTATACTATTTTTCACCAACGAAGACTTTATGCTAGAGGAGAACAGTCTGTTCAAAAATACAAGGATGAATTATCTATTAATGGTGATTTGTCTTACTTAAACTTGGACTGGAAACCAGTCCCTGTTATACCTAAGTTTGTAGACATTGTTGTAAATGGTATGTCAGACAAAATGTATGATATAAAAGCTTTTTCTCAAGATCCAGCTTCGCAAAAGAAAAGAACTGAATACGCTAATAAAATATATAGAGATATTCAAGCTAGAGAGTTTATTCAGACTATGCAGCAGGAATTAGGCATAGATCTTAAAGAAGCTCCAGCTGGCGCTCCTGAGACTGAAGAAGAATTAGAAATACACATGCAGTTAGACTATAAACAGTCTATTGAAATTGCAGAAGAAGAGTTAATAGAAAATACTTTAGCTAAAAACAAATATGATTTAACTAGAGCTAGATTTAATAGAGACTTAGTTGTTTTAGGTATTGGAGCTGTTAAAACTTCTTGGAATAAATCAGAAGGTATTGTCGTTGACTATGTTGATCCAGCTAATTTAGTTTGGTCTTATACAGAAGATCCTAATTTTGAAGATATATATTACGTTGGCGAGGTTAAAAACATTAGTTTGCCAGAACTTAAAAAAGAGTTTCCTGAATTAACTAACAAGCAATTAGAGCAAATACAAAAATTTCCAGGTAATACTAACTATACTAGAAACTGGACAGGTAAAGATAACAATAACACTGTACAAGTATTATATTTTGAATATAAAACTTATATGGATCAAGTGTATAAAATAAAATACACTGAAAACGGTTTAGAAAAAGCTTTAGAAAAACCTGACTTTTTTAATCCACCACCAAGCGATAACTTTGACAAAGTATCTAGGTCAATAGAAGTATTGTATTCTGGAGCTAAGATATTAGGCCATGACATAATGCTAGACTGGAAAATAGCAGAGAATATGACTAGACCTTATTCAAACACTGTTAAAGTTAATATGAATTACCAACTAGTTGCACCTCATATGTATAAAGGTCGTATAGAGTCAACTGTAGAACGTATGATAGGTTTTGCTGATATGATTCAATTAACTTCCTTAAAACTGCAGCAAGTTCTTTCTAGAGTGGTTCCTGACGGTGTATTTATGGATGTAGATGGATTAGCAGAAGTAGATCTAGGTAACGGTACTAATTACAACCCAGCTGAGGCATTAAATATGTATTTTCAAACAGGTTCTATAGTTGGTAGATCTATGACTCAAGATGGTGATATTAACCAAGGTAAAATTCCAATACAAGAGTTAAATACTTCTTCAGGTGGTCAAAAAATAAACTCTCTTATATCAACGTATGAGTATTATTTAAAAATGATTAGAGATGTAACAGGACTTAATGAAGCTAGAGATGGTACTATGCCAGACAAGCAATCATTAGTTGGTTTACAAAAACTTGCTGCAGCCAATTCAAATGTAGCAACTAGACATATATTAAATGCTAGTTTGTTTTTAACATTAAGAGCTTGTGAAAATATATCATTAAGAGTTGCTGACAGTATACAGTTTGATTTATTAAGAGAAAGTTTAATAGACAGTATAAGTCTATACAATGTAAAAACATTAGAAGAAATACAAAATCTTCACTTATATGATTTTGGTATATACCTAGAGATTGAACCAGATGAAGAAGCTAAAGCGTCACTAGAACAAAATATACAAGTAGCTTTACAACAGCAGTCAATAAGTTTACCAGACGCTATAGAGATACGAGAGATAAAAAACTTAAAATTAGCTAATAAGTTATTAAAACTCAAACAAGAACAAAAAGCTGAAAAAGATCAACAAAATAATTTAGCTAATATAAAAGCTCAAGCAGATGCAAATGCACAAGCTTCTGAAAGAGCAGCTATGGCAGAAGTACAAAAGCAACAAGCGTTAGCTCAAACGACATTACAAATTGAACAAGGAAAATCTCAATTTGAATTACAAAGAATGCAGAGCGAAACTGAATTAAAAAAGCAATTAATAGAATTACAATATGGGTTTGACAAAGAGTTGAAAGCTATGGAAGTTCAAGGTATGAGAGACAAAGAAGCTTTTATAGAAGATCGTAAAGATGAAAGAACCAAGATACAGGCAACTCAACAAAGTCAACTTATACAACAAAGACAGGATGGTACTTTACCAACCAATTTTGAAATGCCTAGTAAATAGGCTAATTATTATATAATATCATATCATGGAAAACAAAGAAAATACACCACAAGAGGGTGACTTTAAAATTAAAAAGCGTCCTAAAAAATTATCCAACAACAAACCAGAATCTAACAAAATAGATTTATCTAAAAAGCCAGAAGTAAAAGAAACTGAACCTGCTAAGATAGATTTAAACAAAAATAAAGAAGATGCCGTTCAAACACAAAGCACAAATGATAGCAATGTTATTGTCGAAGAAAAGAAAAACGAGACAAGTAGCGAAAAAGTGGTTGAAGAAGTACGGAGCACCGAAGAAATAATTTCGCCAATAGTAGAAGTAAAAGAAGAAGAAGAAGTTAAAGAAGAAGTTAAAGAAGTTACTAGTGAATTAAAAGAAGCTATAAGAGATGAAAAAGTAACAGGGAAACCTTTACCAGAAAACATCGAAAAACTAGTTTCGTTCATGGAAGAAACAGGTGGAACAGTTGAAGACTACGTAAGGTTAAATGCTGATTATTCATCAGCTGACGATGTTACTTTATTAAAAGAATTTTATAAACAATCTAAACCTCACTTAGATAACGAAGAAATTGAGTTTTTACTTAATGATGAATTTTCGTATGATGAGGAAGAAGATGATGAAAAAACTGTACGTAAGCGAAAGCTTGCAATAAAGGAAGAGGTTGCTAAAGCCAAAAACTTTTTAGAGCAAACAAAGAGTAAGTATTACGACGAGATCAAGTTGAGACCGGGCGTTACTCAGGAGCAACAAAAAGCAATGGATTTTTTCAACCGATACAATAGTGAGCAAGACAAGGTAAACAAGACTCGTGAAGATTTTATTGATAGATCAAACAAGTTTTTTAATGAAGATTTCAAAGGTTTTGATTTTAAATTAAAAGATAAAAATGTGAAATATCAAGTTAATAATCCAAGTGAGTTAGCAAAAAATCAAAATGATATTGCAAATTTTCTTAAGAAGTTCTTAAATGAAGATGGGGCAATTACGGATTTAAGTAACTACCACAAATCTTTGTTTGCGGCACAAAACATAGACACTATAGCTAGTCACTTTTATGAACAAGGAAAAGCTGATGCTGTGAAAACAGAGTTTGCTAAATCTAAAAATATTAATTCTGAACCAAGATTATCTCCTGATCCAGATGCAGTATTTTTAGGTGGAATGAAAATAAAAGCGGTTAGTGGAATAAATAGTGCTAAATTAAAAATAAGAAAAAAATAAAAACTCAATATAATGGGACAATTCACAGTGACAAACGCTGGGTTAGCACCTACTCAAGATCAGTCGATCCTTTCTACTAACTATTTACAGTGGAATGATGCAGCTGGAGCTAATTTTGCGGATTTTGCACAACAATATCTACCTGAGCTTTATGAGCAAGAAGTAGAAAGATTTGGTAACAGAACGTTATCAGGTTTCTTAAGAATGGTTGGCGCTGAAATGCCAATGACATCGGATCAAGTAATTTGGTCTGAACAAAATAGATTACATGTTGGTTATGACAATGTAGACAAAGTTGACAACGTAGCTGGTACAGTTTTTACTGTGCAAACACCTCTTGGAGCTGCTCCTAATGAAGTAGTTGTAAGAATAAACCAAAGTATAGTGGTATTTGATCCAGCTTCTGGGTTAACACTAAAAGGTTTGGTTACTGCAGCTGCTAACGATGCTACTCCAGCACCTGGAACTTTTACTTTTACTGCTGTTTGTTATACTGCTGCTACTTTTGGAGCATTAGGTAACTCAGACTTAAAAGTATTTGTTTACGGTTCTGATTTTGCTAAAGGTACTGAAGGAATGATAGGTTCTGTTACTCCTCAAGTAACTCAATTTAGCAATAGACCAATTATCATTAAAGATAAATATTTCGTAAACGGTTCTGACACTGCTCAGATCGGTTGGATTGAAGTTGCTACTGAAGATGGTACATCTGGATACTTGTGGTATATGAAAGCTGAATCAGAAACTAGATTAAGATATGAAGATTATCTTGAAATGGCTATGGTTGAAGGTGAAAAAGCTACTGCTACTTCTGGTGTTACTGTTAACACTGCTGCTAATAACTACGGTACAGGTACTGAAGGTTTATTCGCTTCTCTAAACGCTAGAGGTAATGTATATTCTGGATTTGCTGGTGCTGCTGCTCCTGGAGCTGGTGCATTAGGAGATTTTGATGCTATCTTACAACAATTAGATTTACAAGGTGCTATTGAAGAAAACATGTTATTCTTAGACAGAGCTACTGCTCTTGATTTTGATGATATGATTGCTGCTCAAGCTGGTGGAGGTTTTGCTTCTACTCAGTCTGCATCTTATGGTTTATTTGATAACGAATCAGAAATGGCTCTTAACTTTGGTTTCTCTGGTTTTAGAAGAGGTTCTTATGACTTCTATAAAACTGACTGGAAATATTTAAATGATGCTTCTACTAGAGGTATGGTTACAAATATCAAAGGTGTGTTAGTTCCTGCTGGAACTTCTACAGTTTACGATCAAATGTTAGGATCAAACATCAGACGTCCTTTCTTACACGTAAGATATAGAGCTTCTGAAACTGATGATAGAAGAATGAAGTCATGGATCACTGGTTCTGTCGGTGGTGCTTATACTTCTTCTCTTGATGCTATGGAAGTACACTATCTATCTGAAAGATGTTTAGTAACACAAGCTGCAAACAATTTTGTATTGTTTACATCTTAATTAATTATTAACATTTAAAAGATAAATAAAATGGGATATATATCATTTCTAAAAGCAAGCGGTGAAGTAGATTTACTTCCTGCTGAAAACGTGATACACGTAAGTACTGCTAGCGCAACTGAGATCAATATTGATTACGCGCCTATGTTTGGTACTGGTATTTATATGAGAGCTGAAGTTACATATGCTTCGACAAGTGGAGTTACTAATCCTGACGTAAGGAAAAAAGTAAACGCTGCTATTGAACTAGCTAATGGAGCTTCTGGCCCTGCTATACCTGTTGGTTTACCAACTTTGGTAACTAGTGTTGATATTGAAAAAGTAGAAATACCGTAAACTATATATAAAAGATCCCGCTTCGGCGGGGTCTTTATTAATTATTATATTATATTATATTATGGAAAAAACAAACAAAAAACATGCAGCAAAAGCTGTAGAAACGGTTGAAAAAATCGTTGAAACTCCTAAAGTTAAAAAAGATACTTGGGAAATAAAAGATAGACTTTATTATCTTACACACGATTATGCACCGTTAACTTACACTTTACCATCAAGACACACAAGAAGATTTCCTTTATTGTGGTTTGATCCTAAAGAAGGTAAGCAAAAAGAAATTAGACATGCTTCTAACCAAAATAGCCCATTTGTTGAAGAGCAAAAGGGTGAATGCACTATGGAGCATATAATATTTAAAGACGGTACTTTATTTGTTCCTAAAGAAAAACAAGCTTTGCAAAAGTTATTATCTTTATATCATCCGCAGAAAGGTAAAAGATACGAAGAGAAAGACGACGTAAAAGAAGCTGTTGATGATTTAGAATATTTAGAGTATGAGTTTCAAGCATTATCTTTATCTAGAGAACTAGATATTGACCATGCAGAAGCTATATTAAGAACTGAAATTGGTTCTCAAGTTAATAAGATGAGTTCTAAAGAACTTAAAAGAGATTTGTTAGTGTTTGCTAAAAACAATCCTACTTTATTCTTACAACTTGCTAATGATGAAAATATACAATTAAGAAACATTGCTGTTAAAGCAACTGAAGAGCGTATAATTACATTGTCACAAGATCAAAGAACATTTTCTTGGGCTTCTAATGGTAAAAAGTTAATGAAAGTACCTTTTGAAGAAAACCCATACTCAGCGTTTGCTGCTTTTTTAAAGACAGACGAAGGAGTTGAAGTTTTTAAATCAATTGAGAAAAAACTAAAATAACAAGTGATTATAATTAAGGGTGGTTTTATCGCCACCCTTTTTTTTAAAAAATATTAAAATGGCAATAAACGTAAATACGGTATATACCACAGTGTTAACTGTCTTAAACAAAGAACAAAGAGGATATTTAACACCTGACGAGTTTAATAAAGTAGGTGCTCAAGCTCAATTAGAGATATTTGAAGACTTTTTTGAACAATATAACCAATATGTACGTATGCCAAAAACAGATGTAGAATTTGCTTCTCGTATGGATAAAATGAAAGACGAGTTTCAAATATTTGAAAAAAACTCTGCTGCATCTGCTGTTACTGGTAACGTATATACTTTACCAACTGATCTTCATAGGTTTGGTTCAGCTTTTTATGAAAGAGCAATAGGAGCTCCTGAAATAGAAATAGTTAGCAAAAGAGAATATCATCAACAAATTCTTTCACCATTACTGCAGCCAAGCATTAATAATCCAATAGCTATTTATCAACAAAACAAATTAACGGTTTATCCAGCTACAAGTAATCCAGCTACCGCCGATATTGGCTTTAACTACATAAGAAAGCCATTAGATCCAGTATGGGCATATGGAGTGGGTAACTTAGGTCAGTATGTTTGGGATGGAACACCTGGTTTTAGCTTGACACCTGTTATTCCTTCTACTGGTTCAGTTAATTTTGAAATAAGTGAAATGCAACAAACTGAGCTTATATTAAAAATATTACAATATGCAGGGGTTATAATAAGAGATCAAGCAATTATACAAGCAGCTTCTTCTCAATTAAACCAAGATACTCAAAATGAAAAATCATAATAAATGGGATTAATAACTGAAACAAACGCACAATATTATTCTGGTCAACAAGTTTTTACATCTTTAAATGCGGTTGTAGATCCTACTTTTGCATGTACATTTAACACTAGTGTAGTTAGCGCTTATAACAACTTAGGTGTTCAAACTAGTTCTGCATCTAATTATACTGTATATTTAGATGGTATTGCTCAAGCTGAAAACTTATCTTTTATATCTGACTCTTTAAATAACATAATAACTTTAACAGGAACTTACACAGCTGCTAGTGTTTATGTTGAGTTAAAAAGCAATGCTGTAGGTGCTAATTATGGTAGTTATTCTTACATAAGCTTAAAAGATATAGTAAACAACTTTATAGTAGGTTACGTAGGTATAGATAAAATAATACCAAGAGTTAAAAAATCAGATGTTTTATTCCACGCTAAAAGAGGTTTACAAGAATTTAGTTATGATACTTTAAAAAGTATTAAATCTCAAGAATTAACAATACCTACAAGCTTATCAGTTCCAATACCACAAGACTATGTTAATTATGTTAGATTATCTTGGATAGATGACTCTGGAGCTCAACATATAATATATCCAGTAAATAACTTAACTAACAGTCCTTATACTTTACCTCTTCAAGATTCTCAAGGTATACCAACACAAAACGAATTTGGAGGAAACAATTTAGCAGAACAATCTTTAACGGAACAAAGATGGAACACTGCAAACGATAGTAACATATCTGGAAGCGGAGCTAACGATAATATGTATGTGTTTGACTATGCTTGGTGGAAATTAAATTACGGTCAAAGATATGGCTTAGAACCTCAAACTAGTCAATCAAATGGCTGGTTTCAACTAAACGAAAGATTAGGAACTTTTACTTTTTCTAGTAATTTAGTTGATAAGCTTATAGTTTTAGAGTACATATCTGATGGTTTAGCATATGATGTAGATACTAAAATACCTAAACTAGCAGAAGATGCAATGTATGCTCACATAGCTTATTCTATAATAGCTAGTAGAACTAATGTTCAAGAGTTTCAAGTTGCTAGATTTAAAAAAGACAGATCTGCTAAATTAAGAAATGCTAAAATAAGATTATCAAATATTAAACTTGGAGAAATATCTCAAGTAATGAGAGGTAAGTCTAAGTGGATAAAACACTAATATGCCAGAAGTAAGAAACTTATTTACCGGGTCTAAAATGAACAAAGACCTAGATGAAAGATTATTACCTCAAGGAGAGTATAGAGACGGTCAAAATATATCTGTAAGTAAAAGTGAAGGACCTGACGAAGGTGTTGTTGAAAACATACTTGGAAACTCTCAATATTCAAATTTTAATTTTAGATCAGGTACAGAAATAATAGGGTATTATGTAGATACAAATAAAGATAGAATATTTATTTTTGCTACTAATTTTAGTGATTCATCACCTGATCAATTAAGTAATTTTCCACAAGGAGATTTAGATGATCCAGCTGGTGGTGTTATCTTAGGATCTCAATGTGTCATAGCTTATATAGAAGGTCCATTAACAGGAGGTAATCCATCTAGCGGTATAATAGTTCAAGGTACTTTTTTAAACTTCTCTAAAACACACGAAATGCTAGGTGTTGATTTAATAGAAGATTTATTGTTTTTTACAGATAATAGAAATCAACCTAGAAAAATAAACGTAGAAACAGCTATAGCTGACCCTACTTACTATACTAATGAAGACCATATTTCAGTAGCTAAATTTGCACCTTTTAGTCCTATATCTTTTATAGACCAAAGCACTAACATGCCTACGGCTAAAGATACTTTAAGTGAATATCTTCCTTCTAATTCCTCGGCAGTAGCAGCTACTGTAGTAGGATCATCTTTAATAATAAGTTATGGCACAGTTGATATAGATATAAGTAATACAACTACAAGGTTTTTAAACATAAACAAACCAGAATTAGGATACTTTAAAATAACTAATATATTTGGTGGACCTCCTGCAAACACTATACAGTTTGAATATCCAATAGGCTCTGGTAACAGTGCAGCTGACTCAATGACAGCCGCTAATACAGCTGCAGTATCACTAATAGGTCCAGGAAATTTTCCTTTTTCTTCTGGAAACATACTTCAATTTGAGCAGTTAAATCCATACTATGAAACCAACTTTGGTGGTGATGAAAATTATTTAAAAAATAAATTTGTAAGATTTAGTTATCGTTTTAAATACGACGATAATGAATATTCTTTAATGGCTCCATTTAGTCAACCATTATTTATACCTAAGCAATATGGATACTTTCTAGATAGCGCTTATTTTGGGACTAAAACTAGAAAAGATGAAAAAAATACTGCAGAAAGTGGTATTTTAAAGTTAATGGAAAACCAAATAACAAAAGCAGATCTTATAATAAATATGCCAACAGGGTTTAATAAAACCGGAAGTCTTGCTACATCTGGAGATAGAATATTTCAATCTCAATTAGCTAGCGAATTTAAAGTTTCTCAAGTACAAATACTGTTAAAAGAGTCAGATAGCAACGCTATAAGAGTAGTTGACGAAGTAAACGTAGAAGACAATTTTACTACTGTTGATAGATTTTACTCTTACAATTATGTTTCTAACAAACCCTATAAAGTTTTACCTGACGCAGTATCGTTAAGAATACATGATAAAGTACCTATAAAAGCTGCAGCTCAAGCTACTGTAGGTAATAGAATAATATATGGTAATTTCATAGAGAAACATGCTTCACCAGAAAATTTAAATTATAATCTAGGTATAAGTGAAAAATTTGAAGATGGTCCTCAAACTTTAGCGAACCCAGAGAGAAGTAGAATAAGAAGAGAATACATGAATCATACTGTAAAACAAAATAGATCATATAAGGTAGGTGTTGTATTAGTGGACAGATATGGAAGATCTTCTAATGTAATACTTAGAGACGAAGCTATATCTATAGGTGCGATACCTGGAGAATTTAGTAGTTTGTACGCTCCATATGAAAACATAGAAAGTGTTTTAAATTGGCCAGGTAATAGTTTGAAAGTACAATTTAATGATTTAATACCTTCAAACAAAGTAAATGGTTATCCAGGTATTTTTAGCTCCACAAATCCTTTAGGTTATTTAAGTTATAAAATAGTTGTTCAACAAAAAGAACAAGAGTATTACAATGTTTTTACGCCGGGTGCAACATCTGGTAAAATAGTTATAGATAGAGAGTTAGGGAGTTCTAGTATTGATAGTACTGGATTAAACTATAGAAATCCTGCAGCTGTTTCCAATATATCATTGTTTGGAGATAACGTTAATAAAATTCCTAAGCAGTTATCAGATGTAGGACCTACAGAAACTATATATGGAAGTGAAACTTTATTGTACCCTAGAGTTGTAACAAAATATATATTAAATGCTACTAATTATAACCTTTCTTCTCCCACGTCAGCTTGGTCTCCTGTTTGCGCTTTTTCAGAGTCGTCTCAAGTAACTTTTAAAAACGAATTTACAATAAACTCTATATTGTCTTATAAAGATCTAGGAGACTGGGTAGGTCAAAAAGGAAAGTTTGGAAAAAATTCTACTTATCCTAATAATAATATCGCTAGTCCTGGTACAAGATATTTTGATCCATTATATTTAGATGCTAGTGCAAATCCTTTTGTAGCCCAACTAGAAACAAGCTTTTTAGTAGGCTTTGCACCTGGAGTTCAAGGATTACCATCCGACAATGGTGATAGATCTTTTTCAAGAAACTTAAATGTATTTGAAACAAACCCAGTAGAATCAGAACTAGATATATATTGGGAAACTAGTACTTCTGGTTCTATAGTTGAATTAAATAAATATATAAATGCCGGTTCAGGAAGTGGTATAGGTGTTGACATAGGAACTCCAACGTCACCACCATTACCAGTTTCTTTTAGTTTAGAAGAAACTCAAATACCTGTCGGAACGTCGTGGATAGGTGGAGAGTTTCAGGCTGTTGATGCTAACAACGCTTTATTGTTAATTGGAACAATAGAACTAGCAGGTGTCACAGATGGTAACGGTAATATTTTAAACCCATTTCCTTTTGAGTTAGTAAGTTTGGGTAATCAAAGATATAGACTAAGAGTAAGAACTTCTTCTCCATCTCAATATTTTTATTACGGAGCTAATTCTGCCGCAAGAACTTTTAATATAAGTTTAAGAATACTAGCTAATGGCGACAACATAGTTACTAAAACATGTTTATTAACAAATGAACCGCCATCTATAAGCCCATCATTAGCCACTCAAGCTAATATTAATGGTTTTGAATGGTTTGAGGGTGAAGTTGGTAATCCTGTATCAGGTTCTGCTGGCAGCGAGTCGTATCCATATGCTATATTTTCAGATCCTCCAACTGGTCAAAGAGGAGCAAATGCATTGATAGGTCAATTTAACACTCAGACTACTGTTTTCAATGGATCTGCTGGATCATCCTTAGATAACTTAGAAGTTAAAGTAGAAAAAGATGGTACATCTACTGCTAAAACATTTTTTTATTTTAACACAGTGACTCCTCAAACATATATAAGAATAATAAATAATCAAGCTCATTTATTGAATAATGTTGGTCAAAAAGTTTTATTAAAAGTAATAGTAAAAGACTGCAATGGATCAACTGGCTTTGCTTTTAAATATTATTCAACATGGATAGAAATTAATTAAATATGGCATATTTTAAATTAGAAGTTAGTTATTTCAATTCTTTTTGGTTAAAAAAGACTATATATACAGGAACTCCTGGTAATGATAATGCTGGTGTTCCTTATGCTTATACTGATTTTGCAACTCCCCAACAGTTTAGAGGTGGTATTGCTTCTAATTTTCCTGGTTTACCATTTAGTCCACCTGCTCCGTCTGGTACTGCTTGGCCTACATTTCCTTCTGGATGCGGTAGTGAAACTGGTAGTTTTGGAACTAGTGGATACGATGAAGTAGAAAACTGGTTTATAGAAGGTTCTAGGTATCAAGAAGACTTTAATGCTGTATCAGTTGACTATGGAGCTAAGGCTTACTTAAAAGAAGATTTTAATGCACAAGAAATAAGACCAAACGCTTTAATATATTCTGGTATTTATAATTCTAGAACTGGTATAAACGAAACCAATGTTTTTTCAGTAGGAGAAAATATAACTAAAGCAGCAGATCCACAAAAAGGTAGCATACAAAAAATTTATGCTGAAGACACTAATTTAATAGTTTTTCAAGAAGACAAAGTAAATAGAGCTTTAATAGATAAAGATACTATATATACATCTGAAGGTGGTACTCAAACTCTGCCTCCTGGAACAGTTATAGGTCAGTTAAGCCCGTATGCAGGTGAATTTGGTATAAGTAAAAACCCAGAGTCATTTGCTGTTTATGGATTTAGAAAATACTTTGCAGATAAAGACAGAGGTTCTATAATAAGGCTATCAGGTGATGGTATGACTGAAATATCTGAAAATGGATTATCTAATTTTTTTAGAGACAAACTAAAAGAAATAAATGAAAACAATGATGCTGTAGATGTTGCTGCTGTTTCTGCGGCTGGTCAAGGTGATGGAGATAGTAATTTTCCAGCTTATATAACTATAGTATCTGGCCCAGTAGTTACTTTAGGTTCTCAGTTAATTATAAATGGAGTTGAATATGATATATACGTTAATGGTCAATCAAGTGGTAGTGGTACAAGAATAACTCTTACCCAGTCTGTAGACTTTACAATTGGTGCTGGTGTTAATTTAATTTTTCGAACTTTCGAAAGAGACAAGATAGTTGGCGGTTGGGACATACATGATAGAGAATATGTTGTTTCTATGCAAAAAGCTGGGTCAAGTACTTTTGCAGATGGCACTAATTATAATACTTTGGCTTTTGACGAAAATATTTTAGGTTGGCCAACTTTTTACAGTTATAAACCTAATAATATATTTAGTTTAAAAAATACTTATTTTACTACTAACTCTTCTGAAATATACGAACATTATTTCGCAGGTGCATCTAACAATAGAAATGTATATTACGGTGCTGCTCCTGCTTCTTCGTCAATAACTTTCGTTTTTAATCCTCAAGTGAATATAAATAAAAACTTCTTAACTATAGGTTATGAAGGAAGTAACGGCTGGAAAGGTAGAAGTTTTATATCTGATGAGCAAGGAAAACAATTAGTTAATGACAATTATATAAATCCATCAGCTAGTATATCAGAATATGTAAATTATACAGATAATAGTGTAATTATAAATAGTTACTACGAAGGTGCTTATGATAACTTTGGAAATGAGTTTCCAGCGACATTAACACCACCAATACAAAGAGCTGGTTTTACACTAAAAGAAGGTAAGTATGTATCTAATATTAGAAATAATAGTACAGCTAGAGTTGGTGAAGTATCTTTTGGTAGTTCAATCTCTGGGATTAAAGGATATTTTGCAACAGTAACACTACAAACAGACGACACTACAGATCTAGGTGGATCTAAACAAATCTTCGCAGCATCAACTAACATAAACGTATCGTCACAATAAAATTGAATGGAATTAAATATTAGAAAGTTAAAACAAGGTGATTTAACTTTTATAAAAAAATGGTGGGAAGCTTGGCCTGAATGGGTATCTCCTTCCGATGATTTTTTACCTGAAACAGGTGTTGTAGTTGAAAATAACAACAAGCCTGTAGCAGCTGGTTTTATATACTTAACAAATGCTAAAGTAGCTTTATTAGAGTGGATAATATCAGATCCAGAATATAGAGAAGGTAATAGAAAACAAGCTTTAGAGTTATTAATAACTGGAGCTGAAGAAATTATAAAAGATCTTGGGTACAAGTATTTTTTTAGTATATGTAGACATAAAAGTTTAATAGAAACACATAAAAAATTAGGATGGCACGTAGACGAAAAGCCGTCTCATGAACTAGTTAAAATTTTAAAATAATAAATATGGCAGTAGCAACATCAATATTAGTAGGCGCAGCAGTTGTAGCAGTAGGCGCTAGTGCAGCAACAGCTATAGATGCTAATAAAAAAGAAAAAGAAGCTAAAGGAGAACAACAAATACTTAAAGATTCTATAGCGGATCAAGAAAAAGCTTTACAAAAAATAGGTAATCCTTATGCTAATTTAGGTGTTGCAGCTAAAGCTTCTGAGTTTCAAGCTGAGCAAGCTGACATATCGTTAGCTAACACCTTAGATACTATTAGAGCTACTGGTGGTGGATCAGGTGGTGCTACAGCACTAGCTCAAGCAGCTTTAACTAGTAAGCAAGGAATTTCAGCTGATATACAAAGACAAGAAGCAGCTAACCAAAAACTATATGCTCAAGGTGAAGATACTAAATTCCAAAGACAAGAGTCAAGAGATTTAATGAAGCTAGATAGAACACAAGCTATGCTTGACCAAGAAAGACAAACAGAAGTTGCTATGAGAGGCGCTAAGTACGAAGCATTTGGAAATATTGCAGGTACAGCCACTAGCGTGCTTTCAGCAGGTGCGTAGCATAAATATATAAATATATGGGAACTTACAGACAACCAGCAATAATAGACGAATCAGCAGCTTTAAAACAAGCCAACGCTGAAATATCAAAATTTAACGATTCTATTGCTAAAATGGGCGATAGCGCAGATCCTTGTATAGGTCTTGAGGGAGAAGAACTTAAAGCATGTAGAGCTAAAAACAATGAAACAAGCGGTTTTAAAACACTTCAAGCCCAAAATAATCAAATACTAGATGAATTAGATTTATTTAGAGCACAGCAAAATCAATCGCAAGTTGCAGACTTAAAAAAGCCTTCTGCTCCTAATGCTTTTCTGCAACAGCTGGGTATGGATGCTAAAGACAAATACTTAAAACACGTTGCTGAAGGAAATAAATTTGCCGCTAATTCAATGTTGAAGCTTGCCGATAGTTTAAAAGGAACTATGACAGGTTTAAACAATATGAAAAACGAACTTACAGCTTCATTAGATGTGCCAAGAGGAGGTCCTAAATCTGTTAATGCTCATTTAATTGATAATGATATATTTCAAATGGGTAAAAACCTAATAATGGATCCAGAATTTAAAAACTTTGAAGCATCGTTAAACGAAGACGGCACTTCGCTAGAGTTTGGATTAAAAGGACAACCTAAGTTTGATATGAACAAGTTTAATGCTAATTTAATGTCGCCAAACGGTGTTAGTCTAATACAAATCAATGGAGACATGGCTGATGTTACTAAAAACATGGCAGCTGGTGGTGAAAATAAACAAACTATAGTAGAAAAAGTATTTGAAACTAAAGGTATAAAACCTAACGAACAAGGTATAATAACATTTGAAGAGGGCAACAACGTGTTAGATGAAATTGCTAATTACGATCAAGAAGCTATATTAAATAACCAAGATTATTCTACAAGTATATATCCACAAGTTTTAGATCAAACTTTAGCTGTCTACAATGAAGTAAAAGATAAAGATGGTAATTCTTTAGATCCAATACAAAGTCAAATTAAAAACTTATGGGATAATAATCCTTATGGTATGAAAGATCCAGTTAATGATTATAAGAAAAATGGATCTGAAATTATTGGAAACTACGTTGGCGCTCAAGTAGCTGTTAATAGACAAAACTCTCCAGAAGTTATTTTTGATAGAAAAATTGTACAACTAGGGTTAAATGAAGCTTACGCTAGGGAATTTGCTAGACCTATTATAGAAACAAAGCCAGAAGTTGAAGCTGAGGTTTTAGACATGACAACTGCTCAAGACAGACGTAAAGCAAAAAAAATTGATAGAAAAAAAGATGATGAACCTTATGTGTTAGGTACTCAAATGACGCAAACTGAGTTTGATGATAGAAACAAAAAAGCTGCTGAAGGTTTTGCTAGAAATTTAACTGACGATATAGTTGAATTTAATTCAGATGAAAAATTAAATACTATAGATTAATATGGCAACCCCACCAAAAAATAAATCAAATAGATTTGGGCTCTTTGGAGGTTTTAAACCTTTAAAATCTTTTAAAATAAAGCCAAAAAATGTCCGTTTAGCAGATAGAGATGCTAAAAGAAGAAAAAAAGAGCAAGAAAAACAACAAAAAGCAGCTGCTTTAGCAGCAAAGCCAACTAAAGTAAAAACTGGTAAAACTCCTACTAGTAAGATACCAACCGTATCTACGTCAACTCCAAAACTAACATCCAAAGATTATAAACCTCATTTTAGAAAAAAGAGGCAAGCTAGAAAAGTTAAAATTATAGGCAAACTAGAAGAATCCTTACCTGCGGTTATAGAGCCTTCGACTGTTATTGATACTGGTAATAAAAAGTTAGACAATTATGTTAAAGACACAATTGATAATTGGTATGAAGGACCTTTAGACAAAGATGACATAGAAGGTATTGAAAAAAGAAAAGAAGGTTTGACTATAGGTGAAATTACATCTATAGTTTCTAAAGATTTAGATATTGATTCAGTAACTAATTTAAATCTAGGTGACGAGCCAGGTGAAAAACCTTATATAGAATTAGAAGAAATAGATCAAAATACAGCTGATTTTATAAGACAAAACAATCAAACAGTTGGTCCAACTGGGGAAACTAAACAAGCAATTGGTTTTATACCAGGTAATGAAGTAAATGAAGAAGACACAGTAGTTAAACCAACTCCTATTCCAGGCATGTTTAAACCAGATGGTAAAGGTGGTTATGAACCTCTAATGGAAAAACAAGAGGTAGTAATACAGCAATCTCTTGGACAAAATGATAGAGTTGTTATAGCAGACAAAGCTGGAAACATAGAAACACAAGCCAACCAAGCCCAAGAGTATACTTTGCCTGAATTTGAAGTCGCGGTTACTAAAGAGGAGTTAAGTAAGTGGAGAAAAGACGCATATTGGAATTCTCAAGTGCAGAAATATAAAGACGATTGGTATAATCCAGATCCTAGCACTTTCTTTATTGAAGAAATGAAAGAAGAAGGTGGAGAGCTTATTGAAGATGTTTTTATAGGACCAAATGAATCTTCTTTTGAAAGTTCTATTTCTAATTTGCCTAGCATGGATGAGATTGGTGCTGAAAAGCTTTGGGATAAGTTTAATGATTCAGAATTTAGAGCACATGGTTTTAAATATGAAAACGGAAAACTTTATGCTAATGTTAAAGATGAAAACATTTTTAACGAAACACCAAGAGAAGATGTAATTTTAGATATATATGACGGTGAACCTTTGGACGTTAATGGAGAAGTAGCAAAGTCTATAGATGTTGATGCTTTGTTTTTGCCAGTAGACTTAGACAATATGGATGGTGTTAGTATATCTACAGCTAGAGCTATAAATGAAGAAGGTATGAAGAAGTTAAAAAACTTCTTAAAAAATAATAAAACAGAATACAATAAAGATTATGATGATTCTGAAAACCTTTTAAATATAGAGCAAATATTTATAGATCAACAAAGAGTTAGCAACAACTTAACTGCTCAAATAGATCAATTACAGGCTGATCTAGCGAACTCTAATGTAATGCAAGATAAGAAAGACATAGAAGATAAAGTTAGCTCCTTAAAAGCGGCTTATACACAGGCTATGTTAGATGCTTTTACTGATAAAAAAATTAGTAAAGAGCAAATGATAGAACTAAAAGAAAGCGGTAATACGAAGCAGTACGACAGGTTAGTTCCCTCTTATAA
>Ga0209666_1001327_pt1 | contig 18992 bp, 15 predicted proteins | sample SaaInlV_125m_DNA_FD_184679 | JGI IMG/M metagenome (GOLD analysis project Ga0209666, IMG submission 184679) | Marine microbial communities from expanding oxygen minimum zones in the Saanich Inlet - Saanich Inlet SI037_S3LV_10m_DNA (SPAdes)... | ecosystem: Environmental > Aquatic > Marine >...
CATGTCAATACTACTTTTTATTGATACTCTGATATCTATATTAGATCCTTCGATTTTTGTTCCTGATAAACTGATTTGGATAGGTGTTTTTTGTGACATTGGTACTAATGCCATTTCAGGATATATAGATGTACGGACTCCATTAGTGTAGGTGGCTGGCACACTACTTCCCTGATACCAATTACCTTCTTCAAAACGGATATAACAATAATCATCTTCAGCTGTTTCAGCTCTGAGAAATTCATACATCGGGTCGCCACGGCTAGGTGAGTATGTATGGTAGTTAATTAGAAACCATTTACTTGTAATATCAGAACCAACATATTCATCACTGTTAGAATCAAAATAACTCAAAAGTTTTGCATCAGCAGCCGGACAAAATGGACAATTTGTTGAGCCTTGAAATTCCGTGAGTACATTTTTTAAAACATTCGATTCTAGCCCCGAGCCAATAGCGGTCCAATCTGAAAAATTGGAACCGTCATCATCATCACCACATGAAAGTAAAATAAAGGGTAAAAATAAAAAATAGAACCTTAGTCGGTTTGAAGATATCATATATATGCCTTAATTATGCAATAAAATACTTAATTTTATGAACTAATTACTAATAGCATTTATAATACTTGTTAAATCTAAAAAACCTTTCTGTCATTTTTTCTCTTTGTACTTCCTATCCTGTTCAGATAATAGTAATAGTGACGTGAGTTATTCCGCTAGTTATGGTACATATAGTTTTATTGATGAAGATTGTAATGGCGTTGTTACGGGCTCCAATAGTAATATGGTACAAATTCAGGGTGGTGCCATTATGGTTGGATATGGTTCATCTAATTAATAATAAAATATAAAAAATGAATAAATTCATATTAGTATTATTTTTTTCTGCATCTAAAATTTTAGCATTAGACCTGACCTTCGAATTAGTATATGAATCTACAGATATAGCTGTCGGTGAAGATTTGACAGGTAAATTTTACGGCTCAATTATTAATACCTCATCAGATAGTATACCTGTCGCTGTTATTAGTAAAGAAATAGTTCTGCCAGATGGCTGGAGCACCTCAATTTGTTTAGGCGAGCTTTGTTATAATGAATCTGTGGATAGTGCATCAGTCTATTTAGGGACCGGTGACTCAGTCTCATTAGGCGTTTTAGCATGGGCTAATGGTTTGGGGCAAGGCGTTATCAAATTAGATGTGTTCAATATAGCATCTCCTGATGATAATATAATTTTAGAATTACACTTTGATACAAATCAATTAAATCTGATCAATAATGCAAATCATAATCCTCAAAAATTTAAAATTACTAAAGCCTATCCAAATCCATTTAATCCAAACATCGCCATTGATTATAATTTAAAAGAAGATTCTAGACTCTCTTTCAATATATATAATTCAACGGGAAAGCATGTTAAAAGTTTATTTGATGAGTATCAATTAAAAGGGTCTAGATCGATAAAATGGAATGCGACTAATGATAGAAATGAGCCCGTATCAGCAGGATTATATCTTTATACTATCCAAGCAGGAGAGTTTAGGCAGACAAAGAAGATGGTATTGTTGAAGTAATGAAAAAATATCTATTCATCGTTTTATTGATTGGGGTTTTATCAGAAGTAACGAAACAGAAGAGGAATTGAAAATCAGAATAAATCAGAAGTGGGATGATAAGGACAAAGTTCAGTTTACTTATGTTGAAGAGTAGTTATATTTGAACATCCTCTGAAAACGAAAATGAAAAAAACTCTACCCATTATTATCTGTATTATTTTTGATTTATTGGGGTTGTAAAAAGTTAAAAGGTAAAATGTTATGAAAAGATTATTACTAATTGTATTGCCAATCAGTTTATTTGTTTTTAGTTGTGAGGAGGAACAATCTGAAGATACTACTCCAACTGAAGTAACTTTATGGGGAGTAGTTTATTCGGTAGAGAATACGACTGAAATTAATTTAGGTGGAAGTGGACTGACTAGAGAAATTCCAAGTGAAATAGGGAATCTAACCAATCTGACTTTTTTGAGTTTAGGTGATAATCAACTTACAGGTTCTATCCCATCAGAGATTGGTAATCTGACCAATCTGACTTATTTAAATTTATCCAGTAACCAACTCACAGGTTCTATCCCATCAGAGATTGGTAATCTGACCAATCTGACGCGGTTGTGGTTAGACAATAATCAACTCGCAGGTTCCATTCCATCAGAGATAGGTAATCTGACCAATCTGACTTATTTGTATTTATCCGATAATCAACTCTCAGGTATTATCCCTGATGAAATTTGTAATCAAGGAGATGGTTCACCTTCTTTATCCAACAACCAACTCTGTCCACCGTATCCATCTATTACAACATCTTGTCTTGTAATTGAAGAGTCTGTGGGAGAACAGGATACGAGTGATTGTGATTAAATGAAAAAACTCCTTCCATTATTCATTGTATCACTTTTGATTTACTGGGGTTGTGAAGATACAACTACAAATGAAGTAACCTTGTGGGGAGAAGTTTATTCAATAGAAGATACTGATTCTTTGTTATTATACAATAATCAACTCACCGGTTCCATCCCACCTGAGATAGGAAATCTGACGAATCTGACTTTTTTGAATTTAGGTGATAATCAACTCACCGGTTCCATCCCACCTGAGATAGGAAATTTGACCAATCTTACACATTTATTTATAAGGAATAATCTAATCACAGGTTCAATCCCTTCCGAAATAGGGAATCTGACCAATTTGAATTATTTGTATTTAAATGATAATCAACTAAGCGGTTCCATTCCATCAGAGATTGGTAACCTGACCAACCTGACTGTTTTAGATTTACATAATAATCAACTCACAGGTTTAATTCCAACAGGTTTAACTAATATGACTTATCTAAGAAGTCTGTATTTAAACGAAAATGTACTCTCAGGTCCTATTCCACAAGAGATAGGGAATATGACTCTTCTGAATTATTTGTATCTAAATGATAATTTTCTCAGAGGTATTATCCCTGATGAAATTTGTAATCATCTACTTTATACTTCCCCTGGATTATCGGGAAACCAACTTTGTCCCCCATATCCATCTTGTGTTGAAGATTATGTGGGAAATCAGGATACGAGTCGTTGTGATTAAACTGAATTAGAATAAGGATTTCATTATGGATAGATTATACCCTCTATTATTTTTATCACTTTTGATTTATTGGGGTTGTGAAGATAAAAAAGATGATAATACCCCTGAAGAGGTGGAGAACACTCCAACCGAAGTGACATTGTGGGGAGTAGTTTATTCAGTAAAAGATACTGATGTTTTGGATTTATCTCTTCTTGAACTCACGGGTCCTATTCCACCAGAGATTGGTTATTTGACCAATCTGACTTCTTTGACTTTATTCTATAATCAACTCACAGGAGAGATACCACCTGAGATAGGTAATTTGACCAATCTGACTACTTTGAGTTTAGCCTCTAATCAACTTACAGGTTCTATCCCAACGGAGATAGGAAATCTGACTAATCTGACAAATTTACAATTAAACAATAATCAACTCACTGGTATCATCCTAGCAGAGATAGGAAACCTGACTAATCTGATAAATTTGAATATCAGCAATAATGTATTATCAGGTTCCATCCCTTCAGAAATAGGGAATCTGACCAATCTGACTAGATTGAATATCGGTAATAATATTTTATCAGGTACTATCCCACCAGAGATAGGAAATCTGACCTGTGAAACATTGTTGTATAAGAATCAATTGTCAGGTATCGTCCCAGGCGAAATTTGTAACCAAGTTAATAATTTACCTTGGTTGTCGGAAAATCAACTCTGTCCCCCATATCCATTTTGTGTCGAAGATATCATGGGGGAACAGGATACTGATGGTTGTTATTAAATGAAAAAACATATTCCACCCATTCTATGTTTATGAAAGAAATTGACTTTGACAAGTCTGTGGCTATAGAATAATTTCAAATTTCTAGGGTAACACTATAGGTTATTCTCAACATCCCCCTAACAAATTACAGAAAAAAAATAGTAAGATATTCTAGGGCAAAAATAGGATGTCTTAACCTGTTTTTTATATTAAATCTGATAGTGATGAGTAAGGTTTGTAAACTTATTTTTTGTAAATTTAATGCAATTAAATAGAGTATTTAGATTACTATGAAAAGATTTTTACTAATTATTTTACCATTGTTACTGATGATTTCTTGGGGTTGTGAAGATACAACTACAAATGAAGTAACCTTGTGGGGAGAAGTTTATTCAATAGAAGATACTTATACTTTAAATTTATACAATAATCAACTCACCGGTTCCATTCCAGCTGAGATAGGAAACCTGACGAATCTGACTTTTTTAAATTTATATGATAATCAACTCACAGGAGAGATACCATCGGAGATAGGAAATCTGACGAAACTGAGAGGATTGTATTTATACAATAATCAACTCACAGGTTCCATACCATCACAGATTGGTAATCTAACAAATCTGACTTATTTGAGTTTATCCAATAATCAACTCACCGGTTCCATTCCATCAGAGATTGGTACTCTAACGAATCTTATTCATTTGAGATTAGAGAATAATCAACTTACAGGTTCTATTCCATCAGAGATAAGTAATCTGACCAATCTGACTTCTTTGTATTTATTCAGAAATCAACTCACCGGTTCTATTCCAACAGAAATAGGAAATCTGACCAATCTGACTTCTTTGAATTTCAATTTTAATCAACTCGCAGGTTCACTTCCATCGGAGATAGGTAATCTCACAAATCTGCTTGAATTTGTTTCATATTCTAATCAACTCGCAGGTTACATTCCATCAGAGATTGGTAATCTGACGAAATTAACGAGGTTGGAGTTATACAATAATCAACTATCGGGTTCTATTCCAACTGAGATAGGAAACCTGACCAGTTTGATTCAATTGGATTTACATAAAAATGAACTAACAGGTTCTATTCCATCAGAAATAGGGGCTCTAACGAATCTGACTTATTTGTATTTATATGATAATCAACTATCAGGTTCTATTCCATCAGAGACAGGTAATCTGACCAATCTGACTTGTTTGTATTTATCCGGAAATCAACTCACAAGTTATATTCCATCAGAGATTGGCAATCTGACCAATCTGACTGAATTTGATTCAAATTCAAATCAACTCACAGGTTCTATACCATCAGAGATTGGTAATCTAACGAATCTGACATATTTGAGTTTATTCAATAATCAATTCACAGGTATTATTCCTGATGAAATTTGTAATCAAGGAGATCATTCCCCTGTAATATCGGGAAACCAACTCTGTCCCCCATATCCATCTTGTGTTGAAAGTTATGTGGGAATACAGGATACTAGTGGTTGTGATTAAATGAAGAAAATGCACTTATTTTTATCTGTATTGCTTTTGATTTCTTGGGGTTGCGAAGATGAAAACTCAGGCACTCCTCAAAGCACCTTTACCCGCACCTTTGGGGGAAGTGGTTTGGATTATGGTAACTCTGTACAACAAACTATGGATGGTGGATATGTCATTGCTGGGATTAAAGAAAGACAGCCTCCCTTTCTTTATCAGGTCTGGTTAATTAAGACACACTCTCAGGGAGGAGAAGAATGGAACAAAACCTTTGGTGGTTATTCTTGGGATTATGGTCTATCTGTACAACAAACCATGGATGGTGGTTATATCGTTGGGGGAAATTCAGTCGTTGAGACATGTGCAGACTGCTGGAGTAATGATTTCATCTTAATTAAGACAGATTCTCACGGAGAGGAAGAATGGACTAAAACCTTTGGTGGAGATGATGAAGACAAAGGTCTCTCCGTACAGCAAACCACCGATGGTGGTTATATTATCACGGGGCTTACATACTCTTTTGGCAATGGTGATAAGGACATTTGGTTAATCAAAGTAGACTCTCAAGGTGAAAAAGAATGGGATCAAACTTTTGGTGGAAGTAGTGGAGACGAAGGTTCATCTGTTCAACAAACCATTGATGGTGGGTATATCATCACGGGGTATACAACAGGACGAGATGGTTGGGCTGAGGCATGGTTAATCAAAGTAGACTCTCAAGGAGAACAAGAATGGGATCGAATCTTTGATGGAAGTGATGGTAGTTACATTGCTTCCGGTCAATTCGTACAACAAACCATTGATGGTGGATATATCATCACGGGGGGTCAATACTATAGCGGGTTTAGAGGTCGAGATATATGGATAATTAAGACAGACTCCCAAGGAGGAGAAGAGTGGAACCGTACCTTTGGCGGAGGTGGTGAAGAACAAGGTTATTGTGTTCAACAAACTACAGATGGTGGCTATATCATCACGGGTCATACTAACTCTTACGGTAATGGTCTTTATGATGCGTTTTTACTAAAGACAGACACTCAAGGAGTAGAAGAATGGATTCAAACCTTTGGTGGAAGTGACTATGAATATGGCAATTCCGTTCAACAAACCACAGATGGTGGCTATATCATCACGGGGACAACAGGCGATAGGATTGCTGCTATGGATGTTTTGTTAATTAAGACAGACTCGCAAGGATTTTCAGAACCATTTGAAGATTGAACTTCAATGAAGAGTAATTATCTTATAATATTGTTTTTTACTTCTGGTTTCGCTTTTTCTGAATGCAGCGATTTAAATCAAACTGAATGTGCCGCGTATCCTGATTATTGCACATGGGATTCTGAACAAAGTATCTGTCAAGAAATCGGCGGCGGGGGTGGTGGTAATATTAATTATGGTCCTTATGAAGTCTCCACTTACTCCTAGATTGATGGAATGCAATCAGGTAATCTATATGCTGATGCAACTATTTACTATCCCTTAGAATACAGCGGTTATCTTGGAAGTATTGTTCTAGGCCCTGGATTTGGTGGAGACCAGGAAACCATGGAAAACTGGGCTTATTACTTTACATCTTATGGATTTGTATCTGTTACAATTCAATATAATGATCCTGAAAATGATAGTCATGGTTATAGAGCAGAGGCAATTTTAGAACTTATAAGTTCCATTAAAATGGAGAATGATAGACCAAATTCTCAGTTATACAATGCTTTGGATACAAATGAATTTGCTGTTGTGGGTTATTCATTAAGCGGCGGAGCTGTTCAATTATCTGCTGTTTTAGATTCTTCACTTTCTGCTGTAATAGCATTAAACCCAACGATTATTGTTGAAGATTGCGATCTATGCGCTGATTCTGAATATTGTATATGTTTAGTACCTGAATTTTTAGATCACTCGGTTCCTACTTTAATTATTGCTGGACAAAATGAGCTAAATGAACTTCCTAGTTATGATGGGCTTTTAGGTCAAGATCAATATTATACCACGCCTGAAACTACTACTAAAATGTTGTACGAAATTGGTAGCGGAGGTCATAGCTCTTCTGAATGGCCAGGTGCTTCTGAAGGTAATCCTGGGAAATTATCATTACATTGGCTTAACTATTTTATTAAAAATGAAGAAGATTATTGTGATTCGCTACTTATTGCCCCAGAAAATGCCTCTCAGTTCGTTACTACTTTAGATTGTGAACAAGGACCTCCGCCACCACCACCTAGTACAAACATTGGTTATTTACGACAAACCGAGGCTTCTTTCTGCATGGATGATTGCGGCATGTATCATTTAGAATCTGAAAATGGAGAGTTTCTTTACAATGTTTCAAATCAGAATAATATCCCAAACTTTGAATACTTTTTAGACAGGTTTGTGGAAATTGAAGGAGACACAGTACAATGTGTGGAATGTAGTGCTGTAAATATAAACTCAATTTTTCTATCTAATGAGTGTGAACAACCTGTTAGCTGTTTTGTTGAACCTTGTACAGTTTCAAACTGTACTTCAAGTGATAATGCTGAGTGTGTTGATAATTATTGTGGCGGGTGCTACGCTGATTATTTTTACGAAGATGAGCTGTTTGTTTGTGAAAATCCTGGAAGTATGAATGATTTAACTAGTGTGGATTTTGGATTATGTGAAATGGTCTTGGGATATGGCTGGAGAAATAATCATTGCAGCTTAATTAGTGGGTGTGGGTTCATAATAGATGATGTGAATTACTCTGATTTTATTTACAGCTCTTTATTTGATTGTATCAGTGCTTCAACTCTTGGTAATGAGAATGAAATAAATCCAACAGTTTTTAAGTTATATCAAAATCACCCAAATCCATTCAACCCAATCACATCATTACGATATGACTTGCCAGAAGATGGATTAGTAAATATTACTATCTATGATATGATGGGCAGGATAGTTAAAACGCTTGTAAATAGCTCACAAACTGCGGGGTATAAGTCTATCCAATGGAATGCCACTAATGACAGAAATGAGCCAGTATCAGCAGGATTATATCTTTATACAATACAAGCAGGGGGGTTTAGACAAACCAAGAAAATGGTGTTGTTGAAGTAATAAAAAAACATCTATTCATCGTTTTATTGGTTGGATTTCGTATTTAGGATAAGGAGCAGAACCGACTTATCATCAAACTAATATTGTGACTATTTTAATTATGTTAAACTATTAAATGTAAAGTACACAATAAAAAAACATAGTCCTAAAACCGCAAAGGCAGGAATTGTTTTTTGCAACGGGTTTTTCACCATATAATGTGTCCAGAGAGCACCAAGCATAAGGACAATAATTCCTAAACAACCTATAATGATTAATTCGTTACTATTTTGCATAATCATTGCAGAAAAAGACAACATTAATACTCCTATAAAATCACGGAACCAATATGGGAATGTGTATCCTTCAAATTCTTTAACCATGTTTTCGTACCTGACTACCCAAACAAAAAATAAGGATATACTTAATATGATTTTAAACATTTCTAGCAGAGTACTGATGTAAACGGACATTTAATTCACTTTCTATTATTTAAAGAATTATTTATAAAACTTTGGATGTAATTTTTTTCGCTAATAGAAATACAATAAATATATCAATATATTAAACGTATCATTATATCACAAATAATTAAGGTAGATAATTTACTATGTTTTCGTATCAATTATTCATTTTGAATAAAAGAAAAAACTATTTATTGCTAGATGTACAATTCTAATAAATATATATCATTTAAATCTAAATATCCCATAAAGACTCTATAGGTAAAATTTTGACTAAAGAGTTGTTGAATCATAATCATTATTGTTATACTTATATATGAGTGACAATCTAAAAGAGTGGATGCTGTATGCAGATATAATTTTACTATCTGCCTGGTTCGGGTATGGTGCTAAAACAATATATAACGGGGGTAGGTTAGGTGCCGGTTACATAGCTATAGGTATGTTAATAATTGTTGGAATTATTAGTTTTTTTTATATCAACAAAGACAAATCGTTTTTAAGCATAATGAGCTTCGATGAGGAAGAATAACAAACTTTCTTTATTAAGAAATATCTAATCATCATATTGCTTGTTGGGTAATTAAATTAAAGTTGAAAAAATATATTTTTAAACCCATTTAGTAAATAGTTTATAAATTATATATCATGTATTACTTTAATAGAATAGTATGGTCCTTATTCTTAATTATAATTTCATTAGCGTGGAGTTCATCTAGTAACACTGAATTTCGTTCTACTTGGGTAATTACCTGGGATCATATTAATCGATATGAAAATAGTGGTCAGAATTTGTATCGCTTGAGAAAGATTATGGATGATCATGTTGATGCCAAAATGAATGCAGTTATTTTTCAGGTGCGTCAAGGTGGAACTGCGTATTATGAGTCTTCCTATGAGCCCTGGGGGCATTATGCTGGTTATCAATATCCTGGATACGATCCTCTAGCTGTTGCTATTGAGGAGGCTCATTCACGGGGTCTTGAATTGCATGCTTGGTTTAACGTTTTTCAAACATCTAGTACCTATGATGGAAGCCCCGCTGCTGAACATCCGGAATGGATATGTAGAGATCAAAATGGGACTCCGATGAGTTCATCTCGGTCAATATCACCTGGACTTGAGGACGTAAGAGAGTATACGATTAATGTCGCGATGGAAATTGTACGTAATTATGATATCGATGGTTTGCATTTAGATTATGTAAGGTGGAATGAGCATACAAATTCACAACGCAACAACCTGACTGTTGATCAGGAGCTAGAGCGATTAGATGGGATGACCAATAAGAATGAAATTGAGTATTTAAACTCAAATATGTCTGATAGATATCTTTATGATTATCAACATCCATACTCAGCTGGTGTGCCAGATGGATTCGCGTCTTGGGAAGAATGGTGGAGATGGAGCGTTACAACTTTTGTTAGGACTTTACATGATTCAATTCAGAGTGCAAAACCACATGTGAAGTTAAGCGCTGCTGTTTTAGGTAAATATAATTGGTCTGGGTGGCAGGGATATGGAACTGTTTTTCAAGATGCTGCTTTGTGGTTTAATGAAGGCTATTTAGATCATTTAATGCCAATGAGTTATCATTGGACAACTACTCAAGGATTTTTAGGTATGCTATCAGACGATTGTCCAAACTGCTGGCAGCCATTCATTTGGGAAGGAATTGAATCTGGTAGGGCTTTTACGGTTGGCCCAGGGTCCTATATTTTGGAGTCATATGATGTTTGGAATAATCATCCTGATATTATCAACTCGATGAGAGGAGTCGACTGGGTGGATGGTTATCAGTTCTTTAGTTATGCCACATGGCGTGACAAAGATTACTTCCTATCAGCAGGGGAGACTTTTTTTGACAATAAAACAAAAATTAAAATAAACCCTCATGGACTTAATTCAGAAATAAAATCACCACCTGTAATTGTTCTTTCATCTGAAAATGATATTGTCCAGTTAGATGTATTTCCAAAAGATATAGTTGAGTCCCAATGGATTATTACCTACGCATCTGACAGCCCTACTGCCAATCAAGAAACCGCAGAAGTAATTGATATTCATTTTGCTAAAGATCCGTTTGTGATTCCATTGGAAACGAGTAGTATAGATACATCTGAAACAAAATTTTATTTCTCTACCTCAGCAAATCGTTTTTGGAAAGAGTCTGACATGTCCAATCTCGTTGCGTTTAATCATGAAAATAATAATTCAGAAAAAATATTCCAGTTATCTCAAAATTATCCTAACCCTTTCAAAAAAGAAACAAGGATTATGATAACCTCTTCATTTAAACGTGATGTAAAACTGATAGTTTGGTCCTTGAGCGGTGAAAATATAATTACATTATTGGATGAGGAATTATATCCTGGATATCATGTTTTTAAATGGAATGGTAAAAACACCAGGGGGCAAAGAGTGTCCTCTGGCATTTATTTTTATTCACTAATGTGGCAAAATGAAATAATGGAAACAAAAAAGTTGATCTACTTTCATTAGTCGTTTTTTTTGCTTACAAAACATTATCTGGTAATTGACAGTCCCCGATATGATTGAAAGTATAGTTAAAACGCTTGTAAATAGCTCTCAAATCGCAAGATTTTGTTCAGTTCAACGTTGGTCAGCAATGAAAGAAATGAGCCCGTTTTGACAGCATTATATCAATAAACGATCTAAGCAGAAGAGTTTAGACATACCAGGAAAATGGTGCTTCTAAAATAGTCATTGCCTTTCTAATCACATAAAAAGAATAAATGCCAAAATAACTATCATAGTTTTGTGTCTATAAAGTTATGAATTCAAAAGAAGTAACGACTGCTTAATAACATTATTGAAAAAATATTTGTAGGTTGTAAGTAGTAATTACAAAAAAACAAATGGAGGACAAACGTGGATACGAATATAGCGTTAACTATTATTGGTGTTGTTTTGACTTTTATTGGAGTTGTTTTCATTGCGATACCCAAGGTCGTCAATGAAAAGGCTGATCCTGACCTGCCGTCAGATGCTGTAAATATAGCGGCTATGTTTAGAGCAGCTAATGGAGGATTTGGGTTTGCCTTAGGAATGGTTGCCATATATAGCAGAAACCTACCTTCTGAATATGCAAGCACAGTACTACTTTCCCTTGGCACAGGAATACTGATTGTTAATTTATCATTAATCTCTGGAAAAATTAGAGAGTTTGGAGAGTTACCAATTCCGCCAATGATTCTACTTTTAACCTTAACTTTTTTAGCTTACTATGCAGCGTTATTCTAAAATCTTTTATTTTTGTTCAAGGATATAGTTGTTTAAAGAGTTGACTCTAAAAAACTATCTAGTTCATTTAATTTTTTTTGGTCTCATGTCTTGTCATTTTAATCAAAGTGATAATCCCCTACCAAAAATAATTTCATCTATGGAATCTAAATTTTCTGATGTAGTCCGAAATCCAAAAAAACATAAGCTTCAAATTTTATATACTCAAATAGATAGAAGAGAAGCGAATGAACCAATTTTTAAGACCTATTCTTTTGGTCTAGATACTAATGATTATTTCTATCCAGCTAGTGCTATTAAACTTCCAATTGCAGTATTAGCTATCGAAAAAGCTAATTTATTAAAAGAAATTAATGTACATAATAGATTTGAGATCGACTCGGGGTCCGTTTACAAAATGGGTGTTTTGGTTAGCCCGGATTCGAAGAGTGGTTATCCAAGCATCGCTCACTCTATTAGGAAAATGTTTGTGGTCTCTGATAATAATTCTTCTAATTATATGTATGATTTTCTCGGCCGAGATTATATCAATAAGAGATTGTGGAATATTGGGTTTAAAAGTGTAAGGATGAGACATCGATTATCTTTACAATTAAATGAAAAAGAAAATAAAACTACAAGCCCAATAACTTTTTATGAAGATTCTAAAATTTTGCATCATCAGCAAAGTAGGTTTGCTCAGTTATCTTTGGATGTCAATACTAAGAATCTTCTCATTGGAAAAAAACATTATGCAGGTAAGAAAAAGAAAATAGGACCTCTGGACTTTAGAAGTAAGAATTTCATGGATTTACATGACCAGCATGAATTAATTAAAAGAATTATTTTCCCTGAAACATACCAAGCTGATAAACGGTTCAATTTAAGTGATGATGATTTATCATTGCTTCGCAGAGAAATGTCTATTCTACCAAGGCAAAGTGATTATCCTCGTTATGCAGAATATGATAAATATTACGATGGATATTGTAAGTTTTTTATGTTCGGTGATACGAAACAAGAAATTCCAAATCACATTAAAATTTATAATAAAATTGGTTTAGCCTATGGTTTTGCTTTAGATAATGCATACATAGTTGATATTGATAATAATATTGAGTTTTTTTTGACAGCCGTTTTGTACAGCAATAGTAATGAAGTGATGAATGATAATATGTATGATTATGAAAGTATTTCTATTCCATTTTTATCTGAATTAGGTAGAAAAATATATAATTATGAAAGTAAAAGAGAAAAATCAAATTTTCCTAAGTAGGAAGGGTTAAGAAGTTTTAATGAATCTTAAATCTATATTGATATATAATTTAGGCAGGTGCGAAAAGGAGTATTTATAAATTCTTATAACTATATATTATGATATTTAATAATATTTATATAAAGTATTACTTAAATTATTTATGAACGACTTTTAAAATGAAGATATTTGAGACGCACCAAATACTTTAAGCATAAAATCTTATATAAAAAAACTGTCGTCAACTAGAGAGTAAGGCTACATTGCAGACGATGATATTAAACTATAAAAAATATTTTATTACTGATAATCAGAAAAGTAACGATGAGGAAGAATAAATGAAAAATTATCTAATCAGTGTTTTAATCTTTAGCTCTTTATCTTTTTCACAAGAAATCATTGGCGGAGTTGGTTCTGCAGGTCAGCCACTTTTAGACTACGTTATTTTAAATTATAAGTCTTCATCAACTTTAGGATACAACAATGCAAGAGATGTAATGTATTCAATCATTGATCTAGAAGATGATAATTCCCTTAAAGGTATTTATACTAATTATACGATCTTTATTGATCCGACTCAAGATCCTAGGCCGCAAACAAATGCTTTTAATATGAATTGTGAACATTCTTGGCCTCAGAGCATGGGAGCGGGATCTGAACCACAGAAAAGCGATTTACATCACCTCTATCCAGCTCGAGGAAATGTTAATTCATCTCGAGGAAACAAACCTTTTGCAGATATTGATGACAATGATACCGATAAGTGGTGGAGGCTTGATTATTATGAAACTAGTATACCGAATGAATTTATTGATGAGTTTTCAGAAGTAGATAACGGTAATGGAGTATTTGAACCAAGAGAGGATGTTAAAGGGAATATAGCCAGGAGCATGTTTTACTTTTATACAATGTATAACGATGTTGCGGATACAAATTTTTTTAACATACAAAAAGAAACATTATATGATTGGCATAGGCAAGACCCAGTAGATGCTAATGAATTAAATCGTACTATGGCTATAGCTGGATATCAAGAAAATAAGCCAAATCCATATGTTGTAGACTCAACTCTTGTGCGCAGAATATGGTTTGAAGAAGAGTTTAGATCTACATGGTATATATCTGCAGACGGCTCAGACGATATTGGCGATGGATCAGAACAGAACCCTTTTGCAACGATTCAGAACGGTGTTAACTCTGCAAACGACAATGACACTATTTTTGTGTTGGCAGGATTATATCTTGAAAATATTAACTGGTCTATGGCAAATAATATTAGACTAATAGGTTCTGACATGGATTCAGCAATTATTGACGGAGGCGGAGTAGGCAAAGTAATTGATAATTCTGATGAAACCGCCCACCCAATTGAGATCAGTAACCTTACCATTCAGAATGGGTATTCAACTGGGAAAGGTGGCGGAATAAGCCTAAAGATGGTTGGTGATATTTTGTTGAAAAATATCAAAGTAGATAATAATCAAGCTCGTGTTGGGGCAGGGGTATATATCGAAGGCGAAGGCTCAGCCTCTTTAATACCAACGACTTTGCACATCGAAAACTCTGTTATTTCGAACAATAGCGCTACGACTTATGGCGGAGGTATTTCGTTATCTGGATCTATTATATCTTCAATTATAAAGAGCGTCACCGTTGTTAATAATTCAGCGGTTGATGGAGGAGGAGGTATTAGTGCAGGTTCAATGGGCGACTACGCTATTGTTGCTAATTCAATTTTTTGGAATAACCAACCGACAAACGCAGACGGCATGATTTTTCCATATTATTCAAATATTGATATACCTATTGGCATTAATAATTTATACACTGATCCTTTATTTGTTGATGGTGATACCAATTTCAACCTTTCAGACAGTTCACCTTGCATCGACACAGGAACAAATTTCTTGGTTGTGGATCTATCGAGCCAGATGCTCCCAGGTCCTTTACCTGATACTTTGGTAAATTTGGCTCCTGATTCATATATTGGTATTAAACCTGATATGGGTGCCTTTGAATCTGCTTTTATTTCGGTAGAGACTTGTATTGCAAATGATGGAAGCATTGGTGTCGAATTATGGAGTGAGTGTTATTCGATTCAGGAGACTACAAACATAACTCTTTCGGGTAATCCCGTTACTGGTATTTTAGATCTAGGTGTAATTCCTCCGCAAATAGGTAACTTAATAAATTTAGATACACTATCATTCCAATTTTGTGGATTTACTGGTTCAATACCACCCGAAATTGGAAACTTAATAAATTTAAAAAGTTTAAGTATATTGTTTAATGGATTAACTGGTTCAATACCACCCGAAATTGGAAACCTATCGAACTTAAACAATCTCACTTTACATTCTAATTTACTCACGGGTGCAATTCCATCTGCGATAGGAAACCTGACAAACTTAACTAAATTACAATTATCGCATAACCAATTAACGGGGTCTATTCCGCCTGAATTAGGAAACCTCAATGATTTAACTCATTTATTTTTAAATAATCATGAAAATAGTCCTGGTGTACTAACTGGCTCCATTCCGCCTGAGTTTGGAAATTTAATAAATTTGAAAAGAATGGATTTATCCAATCATCAATTCACAGGTCCCATTCCTCCAGAGCTTGGAAACCTAATAAATTTGGAAAGAATGGAGTTGTCCAATAATTTATTTACCGGTTCAATTCCACCTGAAATTGGAAACCTAACTAGCCTCAGTACTCTTCATTTAAATGAGAATAGCTTAACTGGAGAACTCCCTGCAGAAATGTATAATTTAATTAATTTGAGTGGGGGGCATTCATCTGGAGCGGCACCTCTTAGTTGGACTAATGGCTTAGATGTCTCTAATAATCTACTAAGCGGAGAAATTTCTTCTGAAATAGGCAACTTAATTAATATTGTTTCAATGGATTTTTCACAGAATCAATTCACTGGTTCCATTCCAGCTGAAATTGCCAACCTAAATAATCTTTGGGGTTTAGCGTTGGACTCTAATCAATTCTCAGGGCCAATACCCACAGAATTATGGGATCAATTAAATTATATAGAAATATTAGATTTGTCTTTTAATCAATTTTCAGGAGAAATCCCTGAAAATATTTGTTCAATGAGTATTCCATGGGTTACTTTTGATATTTCTAACAATCAAATCTGCCCACCTTATCCATCATGTATCGAAGATTACATTGGTGAACAAGATACTTTAGCTTGTATCACTTCTTGGAATTTTTCTATCAATGAACCATCCATTCAAATGAGTGGAGTTGATAATGAATGGAATCCAGGGGAATCATTGCAAATAGAAATGGATTTTTGTAATAATTCGGATATTGCTCATGGTTGGTATCCAGGCATAGTCCTAGAAGCAGATACTAATTTAGTATCAATCTCTAATGACCATTTTTGGTTTTTCGGTATGGCTCCTAACAGTTGTACTCCGGTACCCTTTGATATCCTTGCCGATTCGACAATCAACTTTGATACTTTAGTAACATTCATAGCGTATGCTGAAGCATTAAATTGTCAAGATCAGCCAGAATATTGTATTTTTGGAGATACACTTACTTTTCAAGTGCCACTCATTGGGGAGAACGTTTTATCTGCTCAAGAACTTGATATGCCGTTGGCGTTCAGTCTTCATCAAAACTATCCAAACCCTTTTAATCCTCTCACATCGTTGCGCTATGATTTACCAAATGATGGTTTAGTTAATATTACTATTTATGATATGATGGGCAAGATAGTTAAAACGCTTGTAAATGGCTCGCAAACCGCAGGGTTTAAGACAATCCAATGGAATGCCACCAACAATAAAAATGAGCCCGTATCAGCAGGGTTATACCTATATACGATACAGTCAGGGAATTTCAAGCAAGCCAAGAAAATGGTGCTTTTGAAATAGAGATTTGAAAGTATAATACGTAATTAGAAATATTTCACTGCGATGCTAGTTCTACATTATAAGCTAGGAATTATACCATTAAAAATTTCTAGCCTTAGTAGTAGAAAAGATTATTAGATTGTTTCATGAATCCAAATATCAATTCAATTACTTGTACATTTGAAGATAAGGATCTTGAGAAGAGATATCAGGAAAGCAAGTGGCTGAAAGTAAGTTCATTTTATTCAAAAGTAATTATATCGTTTGCGCTATTTTCTGGTTTATATCTTCTAAGTCTTATCCTAAGAGATTCAGTTGCTCTAAAAAATATTATTAATCCAATAATTTTTATTTCATTTCCTTTACTATTGATTTTTAAAAATGATGACTTTAAAAAAAAATATTTAGAGAAACTTCTTATATTTCTTCCAATTATTAATATGCCTTTATTTTTCTATTTAGATTTTGAAAGGTTATCCCACTTGCCTCATATCGCATTTATGCCTTTGTTCAACTCTGTTATGTGGACGAGTATATTTCCTTTTAGCTTTATTTATTCGGCGCTTGCATCCACGGTACCTTTTGTTGCATCTTTGTTCTTATTGGCTAATTATGATTCATTAAATGTGCCATTATTTAGCAGTATATTTTTATTTCCGCATGCTCTTATCGTTTTGAATAAATGGAAAGCAGAAAAAAACAGCCGATTGAACTTTGCAAAAACTGAAACAATTGAAAAAAACAAACAATTAATGCATGAAACTTTGAAAAGGTATTTTGGCGATACACTAAGTGAAAAAATACTGTCTCAGGAAGGGCAGTTAGAGGGAGAGAATAGATGGGTAACTATTCTATTTGCAGATTTGAGTGCATATTCTACAATTACAGAAAATATGTCGCCTGAAGTAGCTCTAGACTTTTTAAATGACTATTTTTCAAAAATGCATAATGTCATAAAAGAATTTGATGGACACATTCTTAATTATATCGGCGATTGTGTTATGGTTGTTTTTGGTGCTCCTGAAAAACTAAAGAACCATGAAAACCAAGCAGTAAGATGCTCATTGAGTATGAGAGAAAAATTAATTGAATTGAACGAAGAGTGGGATGATAATGATACATCTAGATATTGGAATAATCATGGAATCAAAACAATAAAGATGAGAATTGGTTTGCATGCTGGTAGTGTGATAGCGGGAAATCTAGGCAGTGATGAATTACTGCAGTATAGTACGATTGGAGACACAGTAAACGTCGCGTCGCGTTTAGAACAAGCAAATAAGGAATTTGGGACTGATATTTCGTTTAGTCATGAGATATATACTGCACTTACAAAAGAGTTATATAATCAGTCAACCGCAAGTGGTGAAATAAAACTTAAAGGCAGAGAAAATCCCACAAAAGTTTATTCAATTTGAATATCTTTTTAAAAACCCAGAATTAAAAAATTACGATTGGATTTTAATATTATTTCACTTTTTTATTTATCATAATTGTTTTTTTGCAGATAATCACTTGGAGAAAGATTAAACTTCAAAAATAGCAAAATTAATCTTTGTCAGCATTCATGAGAGGTCTGGCAAGAAGGTTGGTGTATTTAACATTTTTATCCTTATTCAATAAGTCTGAAAAAATATCTAATTATCATTTTATTGGTGGTTTTTTTTTCTGTCCTGATAGGTAAATTTTAATATCAATTATATAAAAGCTTTATCAATTA
>Ga0209666_1001328_pt1 | contig 18990 bp, 25 predicted proteins | sample SaaInlV_125m_DNA_FD_184679 | JGI IMG/M metagenome (GOLD analysis project Ga0209666, IMG submission 184679) | Marine microbial communities from expanding oxygen minimum zones in the Saanich Inlet - Saanich Inlet SI037_S3LV_10m_DNA (SPAdes)... | ecosystem: Environmental > Aquatic > Marine >...
CTTTGACATCCAGTGTGAGGCCAAGGCTAAGAATTTAGCTACTGAGCAATTGCATACTCAAGCAATGGCCATGGGATTGTAATGGCAAAAATATTAGTTTATAGTCCTCCGGGCGACCATACACACAGCACAGAAAATATCGAACTGTTCTCAGGAATAAATCTCAGGGTAATGTTTAGTAATACCGCCAGGTTCGGTTTTACCCAGTCTGCCCAAAAAGCAGATATTGTTTGTATTGCTGTACACGAACTTGGTACACATATCGACAATGTTCCTGAGCAAGCTATTACAGAGATAGAAAACTTTTGTGAGCCCTTTGCTAAAAATGTATTGTATCTGGATATAGGCCATATGATGCACATGGGGGAAGGGCATAGTGATATATCACACCTCATGGAGTTAGCAGATATACATACATGGTGTTTTGCTAAACACAACAACAGATTTGCAATGGTATCAACGAACTTAGCTAGTTTGACTCTAACATTGCCTGAGAGTCTGCTCTACACTGATTTTTTATGGAACCGTCACCAAGTGTTCTACGCACATCAACCAGACACTGTGTTTACCGCTGGTGAGGATCTGATGCATGGCAGCCACTGGTATCCCAGGAATTTTGATGCAAGTGTTTATGAGCTCAGTGACCTGGATGACATCTGTTCAGATCAGTATATCAATAATATCTTGACCACTACCACAGACAACTTGCCTAGATTATTTGTGGCTCCTTGTATGACCAGAGGTGCACCAGCTCTTAGACGAGAACTAACTGGTTACGCTAATGCAAACCAGAATATAAGTACTGATGCTGTCAGAGATTTTTTACGTACTCAGCTAATTACACTATTACGAAATTATCCTGGTTACATAGGTGATCCGTCATCTGGTAACTTCCTGGTAGGCCAAGGACAAGACGCAGAAAGATTACTAGACCAATTAACAATATCTGGCCCCTTGGGGTGGACGCCCATACACAACGCTTATTATGATAACACCGTACTGAGTATCTATACAGAGACTCTTACCATGACCACAAAGTTACACGGTTACCTAGAGCAGACCAGGGGCTTAACTGAAAAGACATGGGAGCCTTTGATAAAAGGACACTTTATTTTACCTTTTGGGTACCATAATATGGTAGGTGACCTTGTGGAGTTTTATGATGTTATGCTACCAGACTGGATAGACTACTCCTATGATACAGTTGATAATGATTTGGAGAGGTGGTACGAATACAACAAAGAAGTCAAACGTGTGTTAGCAATGGGAGCGCATGAATTATTTTGGCACAAACATCATGACAAGCATATTCTCAAACACAACAGAAACCTTTTGATGCAGGGCGGTTATCGTGACACCATGGATTCTGCCTTACAATTATTTTGCCGCAATAAGCCTGGCCTATCACGCCTCAGATTTTAAAATCCAAGGTGCATGGACAATAATATCATAAATAGTCGTATTAGCGATCCTGGGAGACTACTACGTGGATATTATAAAGAACTTTGGTGACAGACAACAACTGCTGCACCATCTGAGACATGACCTACAGCGGTTAACAACTGCGGTAGAAGTAGGTACATGGCGTGGAGATTTTGCCATGATGATGATGAACATATTAGAACCAGAGAATTTTTTCTGTGTGGATCCTTTTGCTATTTTTCCAGGAATGGTGAGCAGGCCAGATTCAGCATATGACAACCAGTTGACTTTGGATGAACTTGCTGAGAGAACTCGCAGGCGTATGGTGGGCCGTGGTGGCGATCTAATCAGACAAAAGAGCGTGGACGGTGCTAACCAGTTCATGGATAACGATCTTGATGTGGTTTACCTGGATGGTGACCATACGTATCAGGGAGTTAAGCAAGACCTGGAAGCATGGTGGCCCAAAGTCAGAGCAGGCGGATATTTGTGCGGCGATGATTATATAACTGGGTCAACTGGACAAGGATTCCAATTTGGCGTGATTGAGGCAGTCAATGAGTTCGCAGAACAACAAAACATGCAATTAGTAGTGTATGTTTCCAGACAGCCACAGTGGCTGATCAGAAAGGGTTAACATGCGTCAGACTCATAATTACTTACATATTCCTAAAACTGGTGGCACTGTAATGAAGTATGCTCAACAGGAGCATAACGCAGCTGACAAACCACAACCAAAGTTTGTGTTGCCTGCTGCAGGCCATAGTCAGAAGTTACACAACATGAGCAATGCCTGCTTCATAATCAGACACCCCTGGCAAAGATTTTGTAGTGGGTTTTGGGAAAGATTCACCATGGACGAACGCAGGGAACTTAGCAAAACAGTATACAAAGATATACCTGGATTTGGCTACAGAGATTATTCTCCAATTGAGACAAGTATTTTTGAACAATGTAAAACACCTGACGAGTATTTGACTTATATCAGACATGGTGGCAAAACAAATGGGCATGAGCCAGGTTTGTTTGAGCTAACTGGAAGTCTGGCACACTGGTTAGGCACATTGTCACAATTTAAGAAAAACGAGCACCGTGTAACCATGGCATTCCACATCAATAACCTTGATGCGGTGATGCGAAATGTTTATGACGTTGATCTACCACAAGACCCCTTCAGAAAAAGAAGCAGGGATTTATTTAGGCGACCACAGACATATGCAATCACTCCAGCTAACCGTGTATGGTTTGAACAAGAGTTCCGCAGACACGATTACGAATTAATTGCTTACATCAAAACCAGAGATTTTTATTATGCCTAATTTGCTAGTAAGCAAAAATTATACGGTGCGTGACCACAGCCAGTGGTACAAAGACAGAAGTACAAATTCGGATGCCATGGTGCAGAGTTATGCACAGATGGAAACACTCATGGTAGACAGTGCTAAAAAATATCTGCAGGATCTGGATGAAGTTATTGTGCACCGCGGCGAAGCAGAAACAATTCGTGATGTATTTAAGTTACACTTTCAAGACATATACGACTTGTGGGAGCAAGGCAACAATATTGTGTATTGTGATTTGGATGTTTTGTTCATGCGCCCAGTGAGATTTTTCAATGAGCATGATACATTCAGTATGTTTAATTTAACTGATCCAGCAAGTACACATGATGAGCATTATAACTTAACCTTTAGCCATTTCTTTAATTGTGGTATACGTTATTATCCTGCAGACATGGATCATGCAGTATGGGACTTGGGATTTGATATGTTAGATAATTGGAATCCAGATCGCTGGGATAGTGAACAAGTCATATATAATGCTATGATGTTCCATCAGAATCCTGATCCACAAAGTTTTTACAATCCAGTAAAAGCATACCAATTATTACAATACCCAGTTAACCATCCCATAAATTTACATTTTAATCAGATAGCATTAGCAGATGCGGCAGTATGCCACTTTCATGGTAGTCGTGATTCTGCAGGGAGAGTTACTGCAATGGAAAATCTATCAAATTCTGATAATTTGACATTGATATTATAAAATAAGGCGCCTATTTTATATTAGTTGGGACAGTCCTTAGTTTGAAGTTTCCTTCCACTATATAGCGTATTCTAAGAGGGACGCAAATTACTATTACTTGTCGAACTGAACATTATACTGTCCACAACTGTATTTAACAGACCACAGGAAAAATTGTGTCTTAATAGTGAATTCGAGCTCAAAACTTAAATCCAGGAGATTATGCATGAAAAACCAATGGGACGATACCCAAGATAATACTTGACACCATCATGATCTGGTAGTATAATATATATTTAACCAAGAGGATACCCTATGTTGATACAAAAACCCATTTCAGAAAACGATATCGTGAGTCTTAAACTTCTCACTGGTGAGGAAATCATGGCCACATACGTTACAGACAAGGGCGACAGCATTACTGTTAAAAAGCCCAGTACTATTGCTAGTAACGGTCAGGGAATGGGCATTGTGCCCTGGATGATGACCAGTAAAAGCGAAACAGCAGACATCAATAAGTCTGCCATAATTGCAATGGCACCCACAGACGACGAAATAGCTAAAGCATACACTGAGACAACATCTGGTATTAAACTTGCATAAACCCTGAGAGGAGTCTTGCTATGGATACACGAGTTAGACAATATATATTTTATATTCTGTTACTCACTGTAATTTTAGTTTTATTACTTCAACCAGAACAACGGCCTGTACAAACAGTAACAACAACACCCACCATAGAGTATATTGTGGTTGAGGCTCCCAGAATAGCAGAGCATGTTGCTGAGGTCATGTCAACATCCCCCTCGCCCATTGAGCCTGATGTTGATGAAGATGAACTACAGTGCCTGGCTAAAAATATATATCATGAAGCACGTGGCGAATCCTGGGAAGGCAAATTGGCTGTGGCATGGGTCACACTAAACCGTGTGCACAGCAGTAGGTTCCCTGACACAATTTGTGATGTTGTTTATCAGGCACAGCACAGTGCATGGTGGCTAGAGAACCATGGTCGCAAAGTACCAGTGCGCAATAAGTGCCAGTTTAGTTGGTATTGTGATGGCAAAAGCGATCGCATACAGCTCACTACACTGGAAGGTGAACCCATTGTGGGCAATGTGAATGCCTGGACAACCAGTCAGGATGTAGCACTTAAAACTATGCTGGGTATAACTAGTGATAACACCAAGGGCGCAACGTTTTACTATAATCCTAAGTTAGCAGATCCCTATTGGAAAACACACTTTGTGTATACCGTCATGGTGGGGGATCACAAGTTCATGAAGATAGACCACATTTGACATGAGATAAATACTGTTACTACACACAGGAGAGAGTAACAGTGCATATTAACAAATACGATGTGACTATTCACAGAGTAATAGACGGTGACACAGTGGACGTGGATATCAATCTGGGGTTTGGAGTTTGGTTGACAGATGAGCGTGTACGTGTGTCAAACATCGATTGTCCAGAGTCACGCACACGTGACAAAGTTGAAGACTTGTTTGGTGAAGCCGCCAAATCCAGAGTAATAGAACTACTAACCCAGGACAATATAAAATTAACAACTAAAGAAGATCGCAAAGGTCAGGACATGAAAGGCAAATTTGGCCGTGTCTTGGGAGACTTTGAATTATATTATCATCAGCAGGATCGCTGGTGTACACTAAGCGATATTTTAATACTAGAAGGTCATGCTGTAGCATACTTTGGTGGCAACAAGGAAGAAATGCAAGCAAAGCATATGATAAACAGGAAGAAACTTCTACGTGAAGGTGTCATAGCACAAGCAGATTATGATGCCGCTGTAAAACTAATGGAAGACAAATAAAATAATAAGTTCGAGGAGAACATTATGGAATTAATAACACTAGCAAAAAAATGGATCATGGCCAGACTGGCAGAAAGAACATCATGGGATGGCAGTGTAATCATAGCAGTTAGTCTGCTTGCACTAGCAGCTAGTCCCTTGATTAAGTGGGCTGCATGGGCAGGCTTGGCTTATGGTGCTTGGACACTATGGAAGGCTGAATAATGGAAGGTACAGTAGCAGAAATAAAATACTTTGCAGGTAACTATGCTCCTAGATGCTGGGCATTTTGTCAAGGACAGATGATGTCGATTGCATCAAATCAATCATTGTTTAGTTTACTAGGTAACACTTACGGAGGCGATGGTAGAACAACATTTGCTTTACCCAAGTTAGAAGACTTAAAAACGGTTGACCAAGTGAACTACCAAGGGAACTGCAGCGTTAAAGCAATTATTTGTATAGAGGGTGTATACCCTAGTAGACCATAATTTTAATATGCCAGCCAGTAATTACCAAGTATACAAAAATGTTCTGTGTGATGCTCAAATTAAGCGTTGGCAGAAGTACTATGTACAAGAAGCAACGTTTATGTACAACAGTGTTGACAGAGAACAACACGGTACAAGTTTTTTACAGAACACTGGCTGGGGTTTAAAACGCTCCATTGAAATGTTTGGAATAGACACCTGGATAGATCCATACATTAAACCCACAGAGCCTAGGGTAAAAGCAAATCATTTTCATGATGCTTACCTTAACGCTCTGTTGTCAGGCGATGACTTTTGTGAGCACGAAGACATCAGTGGCCTCACTGACGATCAGTATTATGTGAGTTGTGTGCTAATGCTTAATCCCTACATGACAGAATCAGACGCAGGATTCATGATCGGCGACACACATATTCCCTATGAGTTCAATCAATTAATAGTGTTCAATGGCACACAGCGTCACAAGCCATTGGCACCCAAACAAGGATGGGTGAGGCTCAGTTATTACTGTAGTTTCTCAAATGCCTTTAAGGTCAGGTTTAATCCCAACAGTGTTGGATACAATAATCCCTGGCACAGAGATATAAAAACCAATAAAAACCTCAAATAGTTCTTGACATTATCTAAATATAGTGTATAGTTTAAACAGTGGATGGAAACATTAAGGCATCGTCCCACTATAAATATTCCGCATTAATGGCCCTATAATAATAGGAGATAGTATGAGTAAGTATTTTTCAACAAAACACTACGGACACAACATTGGTTTAAGTGCCGTATTTAGACAACCAAATGCAGATCATTCACATTGTCATTTGCTACACGGTTATAGTTTAGCATTTACCTTTAAGTTTGGATGTAACGAACTTGACCATAAAAACTGGGCAGTTGACTTTGGTGGATTAAAGCCACTAAAGAAATGGTTAGAAGATCACTTTGATCACAAAACAGCAATTGACAAAGATGATCCATACTTAGAAAAGTTTATGGAATTACAAGAACTTGATCTAGCAGAGATTGTTGTAATGGATGGTGTTGGTGCAGAGAAGTTTGCAGAACACGCATTTAACTTTGCAGACAAACTAGTACGTGAAATGAGCGATGGTCGTTGTTTCTGTGTTAGTGCAGAATGTGCAGAGCATGGAGCAAATTCAGCAATTTACGAAGGGTAACAAGGCCTCACTGTTTGCCTGACGACGGTCAATAACAGTGCTATATATACTACATGAGTGAGTCGAGTACTAATGCCCCTGATTGTCGAGTTAGGGGCATTTTTCTATTAGTGCCCCTTCCAATGCCTTGACAAGATATTCTGCCCAATGGTCGTTTTGTAGCAGTAAATTTTGATTGTATTCCAAATGAGTGGTGTCAGGCTCCTGATTGAGTTTTTCAATCAACCGTTTGATATACTCATCTATGTCTGTATGCTCGTAATCTTCGGTATCAATTTTAAATCCTAAACTACGCAACTTGGCACCATAACCCACACCAGCATAAACCAAGGGTGGATTTTGTAGCATAAATGCCTGCCATATTTTTTCTGTGAGCTCAACCCTGTCTGGAAAACTTTCCATGACTATGTGCCATTTATAATCTGTGTGTTTTAACACCAGTAAGTCACTGTGATCTTTAAACCATTCACCCTGAAGTCTTTTGGGTAATATTCTGTCATGGTACTTACAAAATGCAGCACTTCGCGGTTCCATGGCAGTCAGGTCTAGTTTGCTTCGCCAATAAGTGTGTTCGATCTTACTAACGTCCAGGGGTTTAGAAACACTGCCAGCCAAACTCCAGTTAGCCCTGTTGAGTACGCCAGCCCGCCATAGCTCTGCTAATAACTTTATTCTGTGGTCTCTGGGCTTGAAGCAATTTGCTAGTATGTCATGCTCCATGGTGTTTCCTTTGGGAATGAAGTTATTTCCCTGATACATGCTACTAGTAAAGTACAGGTACAATGGCACCTGCAATCTTCTAAAATTGCTGGGCAGAACATAGTCATAATATGCATGCCAGTTTTCTGTGTTGATGTGGTCACCCATGCCACTGTCCATGTATATGGTGTTTCTATATTTTATATCCAGGGCTAATAATTTACCAACCAAGCCGCCCAGTTCCATGTAGTCAAACACCAGGAGGTTGTGCTCAGAGCACAGTTGTTGTACCTGTGCGAGATCAGGCCATTTGATCAGGGTATCACAATCAATTTCATAATAAACGTCAGGGTCATAGTCTTGTTTTAATACTTCAGCCAGGTCAATGCCTTCGGGCCAAGCTTCACAAAACTTTAATTGAGTTGTATTCTGGAAATGCTCACCATAATAATAATAAACGAATTCTGCTAACTCGTCCCATGCACTGCCCTTTTTGTGTTTGGGGATGCTATTTTTGACAAATAAATCTGTTATACCTGCATACCAGCAATCCTGAGGTTGCCAAAGATTGCCTGAACCCACAAACCTACTATTCAGACTGTGTATTCTTTCTATGCGCATCTTGCTGATAAACCTATGTGTATGATCTTAAATGTCATAAATACGTGTATGATATTTGGATTTCTTACCTTATTTATAGCATTATGTATCGCTGGCGTGGCAGGCTGGTTCAGTATAGTGGGCCTAATGGCAATTTTCAGTGCTAGTGCACTGCCTATCGCTATCATGGCAGGAACCTTGGAAGTTGGTAAGTTAATAGCCGCAAGTTGGTTATATCGTTATTGGGACGAAACAACTTGGTGGATGAAAACTTATCTCACAACAGCAGTGGTGGTATTGATGCTTATCACCAGCATGGGTATTTTTGGTTATTTGAGCAAAGCACACCTGGATCAGGAAGCAGTGGGCGGAAGCAATGAATTACAAATGGCACAAATACAGTTACGTATTGATCGTGAGCAACGTAAAATAACTGACGCAAACACTGTGGTAACACAGTTGGATCAAGCAGTGCAGGTTTTGATAGAATACGATCGTATTCGTGGACCCAGCGGCAGTATAGCAGTGCGTGAAGGCCAGTCAGAGGAACGTGCACAGTTAAACAATGTGATTGATACCGCCACAGATAAAATTGCTGGTTACCAGGACGAGCTATTACCCTTACAGCAGGAACAGATGCAAGTAGAGCTCAAAGTGGGCCCACTAGAGTATGTTGCAGAGCTTATATACGGTGAGAGCGGTGAATCTACACTTGACAGAGCTGTTAGATTGTTTATACTATTACTTGTGTTTGTGTTTGATCCACTTGCCATTATTATGGTGATTGCTGGTAACCAAACACTGATGCGATATGGTGTTAACTTGGAAAAGTCAGGTCCTGAACAACCTAATCCAGAACCAGAACCACCTGTTGCTGTGCCTAACCCGCCTTCAGCAGTTGATGACGCTGCCACAGCAATGATGGAAAGTGCGTCACAAGAGATTAATAAATTAAAGCGTCAACTAAAACAGAAACCCACTGAGAAAATAGTTGAGGTAGAAAAGATTGTTGAGGTAGAAAAGCCCATAGAGACCATAGTTGAAGTTGAGAAGATCGTTGAAGTAGAAAAAATTGTGCAAGTAACAGACGATGAAAAGATCAATGAACTAGCCACAGAAGTTGAACGTCTGATTCGTGAGCTGGATAATGAAAAAACACGTAACCAAAATGCTGACAGTCCCATACACATGGCAAGTATTTTGGCAAACAGTGAGTTTAACAAAGAAGACCTGAGTGAGGAAGAAATACTAGATTTATTGCAAAAGTCGTCAGAAGCAGATGTGAAGCGACGAATGGGATTTTGGGCTGTACCACTACCCAAACAGGACGACGATAGCGGCGTCCAGTCTAAACAATATATACAGAAAAAATAAAAACATTGGAATCTAATAGATGTCTGAAAGTAATCTAACATGTAGTTTTTGCGGCGAAGGCCGTGATGATGTAGATAAATTAATAGCCGGCCCAAATGTATATATATGTGACCAGTGTGTGACACTTAGTTACGATATTGTTATAGGCGAGAAAGCCAAGTTGGCAGACTCTTCAGACGACTATGAACATCTGCCCAGTCCACCAGAAATCAAAGAGCACCTGGATGACTGGATTATCAGTCATGACAGAGTAAAGCAGTTACTAAGTGTGAGTTCCTATAATCATTACAAGCGTATACAACACAATGAAAATGCTGACATGGAGTTGGAAAAAAGTAACATTTTGCTAGTAGGTCCCACTGGCACAGGTAAAACTCTGTTTGCTAAAACTCTGGCTAAGAAGCTCAGAGTGCCGTTTGCCATAGCTGACGCAACAACCTTGACAGAAGCTGGTTACGTGGGTGAGGATGTTGAGAGCGTCCTGGAAAGACTTTTAGTCACAGCAGATTTTGATGTACAAAAAGCGCAACAAGGCATCATTTATATTGATGAGATAGACAAGAAAGCCCGCAAGGGAGAAACAAACACCAGCACCAAAGACGTTTCAGGTGAAGGTGTACAGCAAGCATTGCTCAGACTTATAGAAGGCACAACATGTAAAGTCAAAGTTAATAGCAATAAAAAGTATTCAGAAGAATTTATTGAATTCGACACCAGCCAGGTATTGTTTATATTGGGTGGTGCTTTTGTTGGCATAGACAAGATTGTGGAAAAGAGAATCAAGAAGAGCAGCTCCATAGGCTTTGGCGCCACAGTACTCACTGATCATGACAGAAGCAAATTACACATGCAAGTGTTACACGATGATGTCGTGGAGTATGGACTGATTCCAGAGCTCATGGGCAGACTACCCTTGCTTGGTGTGTTGGAAACCCTGGACGAGACTGACATGTTTGATGTAATGACATCAGTTAAAAATAGCGTGTTAGATCAGTGCGTGGCTTTGCTAAAGATGGACGATATAGATTTAGACTTCAGTGAGCAATATGTGCGTGATGCAGCTAAACTCAGCATGGAAAAGAAACTAGGTGCCAGAGCTATCAGAGGCATAGTGGAATCCAGCATGGTGAGCGTGATGTATCGTGCCAGAGACCTTCGAGAATCTGGCGTAATTAAAATTATTTTTGATAAGTATCCTGACAAAGATTATTTCCCCACACTCGTTAATGAGAATGGTGAAGAAAAGGTTGACACACATTACTATTTGTTTTAGAATAATAAAGCAATAACGTAAACAGAGGGATACACATGAAAGTTGGAATAATTTCCGGTGGGTTCGATCCTATCCACAAAGGGCATGTAGCCTATATCAACGATGCTAAAGAACACTGTGACATACTAATTGTGGGTTGCAATACTGACAAGTGGCTAGAGAGAAAGAAGGGCCGTGCGTTTATGCCCTGGGAAGACCGTGCCGCAATCGTATCATCCATGGAAGCAGTAACAGCAGTTATACCTTTTTCTGATGATGACAACAGTGCATTTGATCTGATTACTCAAACTATTCACAAGTACAGTAGTGAAGAGCACCAATTCGTGTTTATGAACGGTGGTGACAGAACTCAAGATAATATCCCAGAAGAAATCAAGAGCCGCCAAGCTGGATACAATAATGTATCCTTCCAATTTGGTGTGGGCGGTGAGGACAAGCAGAACAGCAGTAGTTGGATACTCAAACAATGGGACACGCCTAAAACAGAACGTCCCTGGGGATATTACAGAGAGCTATATGACGGTGAGGGATACAAGGTAAAAGAACTTGTGGTTGATCCTGGTAAAAGCCTAAGCGATCAATATCACTTACATAGATCAGAACATTGGATAGTGTTACAAGGCACAGGACACCTAAAGCAAGGCCCCACACGCAACATGGAAGGCAGAGAGTTCTTCTTGTTGGAAGGCGAGAGTGTGTTCCTGAGAACTTCACAAACACATTTACTAAGCAACCCAGGCAAAATACCACTACGCATTGTGGAAGTTTGGGCTGGAGATTATCTGAGCGAAGAAGATATTATTCGCTTGAATGTTGACGAAAATTACGGAAAATAGGACACCGACATGGACACCTTACTAGACGCACTACGTGCAAGATACCAAAGCGAGATACTCATGGCCAAGGCCAATATTGAAGTATACTTGAAAAATCCCGCAGGCATCGGAGAGCACTCAGACATCACTGGTGCTATTGATGAGCAGGTTGCCAAACTTGCAGAAGCTGATGAAAAGTTATCAACTCTGAACACGTTCTTTGACGAATAACATATGCCTAAGCTGTTTGTTTCAGGATGCAGTTATAGTTCGTATACTGGAGTAGACTATCCCTGGGGAGAATGTCTGGCACCCATGCTAGAGTATGATTATCATCATATAGCCATGGGTGCGGGCAACAATGATCGTACCTGGCGTATACTATCCAGAATGATCATGGAGTCAGAAATAACTCCAGACGATTTAGTGATAATTCAGTACACTGATTTATACCGTAGAGAATTTGCAGCAAGTGCTGAGACATACGTACCATTGGTGCGTGATCCCAAATTTGATAGCAGACCAGGCAAACCTGTGCCCTGGATACACAAACAACAAACACCCAGTGGCGAAGTATATACCACTAACTTCAAAGCTCACAGCCACACCTGGATTGGCGACCCTCACAGTGAATTGCATTACATATATGAGCAAACAGCTCTGGACCCCATCTGGCATATTGAACATTTTATTTCCCAACATGGCATGTTTAAAGTGTTCTGTGACAGCCATGACATCAGACTGATCATACTAAATTCTTCCTATGATGGTATCACACATCTCAAACAACCTGGCCAAGACATAGAGCAATTTTATCTGAGCAGTGACACTCACATGGTATGTGCGCATGATATCCTATGGCCTGAAAAGTCCAGATCAGCTCGCCACCCCTATGACTTGGGCCATGAGAGCAGTGATGGTATAACCTGGGACAAATCACACCTTAGCCAAGTAGGACACATAGTCCTGGCAGAAGGTATTTTTGAGTTCATCAAGCAAAAAAACATTTGACAAACTGTCCGATCTATGTCATAATATCTATATTATGTTAATGGAGTCTTCTATGAAATATATGAGTTGGATAGATTGGCTGTATCTTGTGGTCTCATGTGGATTTATTGTGATGTTCAGTATATCCACAGGCACGTACTTTGACGAATTACGGGATATGTCTGAAGGGCAGTCAAGAATTATATTAACTGCCAATGTCATGATGGTTATTAGTTACTTCCTGGGATCAGAAACATTTGTACGGTTTGTGCATGGTACCAGGACAAAGCGCATTCAAGCAGAACTGGATGTTGAGAGAGCATTCCGTAAATTAAATGGAGAGGATCACTACTAGTGGATTCTGCAACAGCAAAAGTAGTGGCAGACAGAATTAAGATTCTGGGCGACTATGTGATGATATATTCACTGACAGATATGTCAGTGTTGTGTCACGAGCTTGCTGACAGAGATATTGCTTGGGACATCAGAACTGAGTTCCAGGGTCACAACGATGATTTAAAAATATATCCTGCTACTCTTTGGTGGGATCACACAGATCCCGTGGACCAACATAATTTACCACATTTCAACAGCAACATCATAACTAATAAATCTTTCAATACTAGCTATCCCTATGATCTGGTAACGGATGCACAAATAGAAAGTTTAAATTTAAATAACTGTGTACCAGGCGTTGGCCAGGAAGAAATATCAACCATTTGGCCTGACATCTACAACAAGTATCACAGTGACATGGGATTTATTAATGGCACTCCCATAGAACCACATTCCTTTATACACGTTAATACATACAACGTCAGACAGCAAGTTCAGACACTTGTGGCACAGGGTGCCAAAAGGATCATAGTAGATCAATTACTAGAGGGTGCCATAATAGATTTTTACATCAAAGCGCAACTGGTTGCTTGGTCATGTAGAGACTTTATTGAACCACATAATTTTATTATTACTACATCAGTAGTGGGTGCGGCAGACGCATGGAAAACATATTGCGAAGATAATGACATCACTGATGGTGTACGCATAATGGAATGCAACGTCAGTAACAGTTGGTGTGCACCCAGTTACCCAGACATACAGCGTTTCAATGACACAGAGTATGACATAAACAAAACTCATGATAAGTTATTTACGTCACTCAATGCTGGCATACTTAGGCGACACAGATATGCATTGGGTGTGGAGCTCATGGAACAAGACATATTCCACAAAGGTATTGTGTCATTCAGTGATTACTCACCATGGATTCCTAAAAACAGACCGTCTGGACTACAGCATGGATCACAGCAAGCTCAGGAAAAATTTAAAGATGTTATGCCTGTTTGGATAGACATAGAAGGTGGCACCACTATTGACCAGATTATTGCACCAGAACAGTCCTATCTGTACGACTCATACTTTAGTATTGTAACAGAAACACAATTTTATGGTACTGTGCCTGACTTCTTTATGGAACATTACATGTTAAAAGATACAGTGTTCAGAACAGAAAAGACCATGAGACCCATGTGGTTTAGACATCCTTTTATTACCATGGGTGTCCAGGGATACATGCAAGTACTCAGAGATCAGGGATACAAAACATTCCATCCCTACATCAACGAAGACTACGACTCAGAGCCGGATGATCACAAGAGACTTTGCATGGTAGTTGCAGAGGCAAAACGGTTATGTGCATTTACTGACAGTGAATGGCTCGCCTGGAAAGCCAATGTGGCGCCCATTGTGGAACATAATTATAATTGGATACAGCACAACGACACACCTATATCATACAACGACTATGAATATCTATTTGAGGAGAAAAACTAATGACAATGCATCTGGCATCACACGCATACAGCAGTGTACGTAACCGCAAATATAATCCCAAGTACACCAAAGCAAACATCGCTAAGTGGACTGAAGAATGTCGCGTGTATAACAAAGATCTCAAGCGCATGGGCCAACCCAAGATGAGTTTAGAGCAGTATATTGATTATGTGCATGGCAAGGGCAAAGTACCCAATCCTGCACGTGACCGTGCCGCATTCAAGCCATACACTGCCCCTGAGATACCCGCATATCGCAGAAACGACACAAGTCATATACCCAGCAACGACAGTTGTGCTGGTGTTGCAACCAAGAAAGAACCCATGATGTACACTGGCGATTTAATTGCTGGCATCGCAACCATGCACAAGAGCAATGCTGTACCGGTCCTTAAAGGCACAGACGAAGCCAAAGACATAGCGAGAATGCGGCGATGATTAGTTTCGAGAATACAGTGCATCGTGTAATCATGCACCTGGAAAAAGGACTGCTACTGTTTATTGTGGCTGGTACCATCTGGGCCGCAGGATTCGACATCATGCACATGTTCGGCAGTCAGGGTAAAATGGCATTAGCAGATTTATTTCTGTTGTTTATATATGCAGAGATACTAGGCATGGTGGGAGCGTTTTATAAAGATCATCGTATCCCAGTCACGCTACCCATTATTATTGCTATCACAGCATTAACCAGAATGATTGTGCTAACCACTAAGGGCGCAGAACCTGAATTTATTTTATATGAAACTGCTGGCATATTTATATTAGCAGTTAGTGCATATATTTTAAGTTTGAAAGACAAGCTCAGCTTACAAAAAGCTAAATTGAGAGACACAGACAGAGAAGTTTTATGAGCAAATCTAGTGAGATAAAAGAAGAAGTTTCTGAGAGGTTCAAGGACAGTGCCATGAGCGAGAGTAGTAAAAGCATCATGCGAGTCAGAACTGAACGAAATCGTTTGCGTGAGGAACTGGATGAAATCCAGGGACTTGTAGACGAACTTACCCCCGCTACACCCACGGGGACAGTGGACAGTCATGTGAAATGGGTCGCAACTGTGTTAGCTATAATGGGAGTATTTTTGATAAGTGCAGGCTTTGAAGTTACAGGACAAGTACTATATGCATTGTCAGCAGTGAGCTGGATATATGTGGGATCTTGTTGGAACGACAAAGCCATTATGATAGGCAGTGCTATCACTGGTACCAGTGTGTGCATGAGCCTAGTTAAATTTTTGTAAAGGAGAAATAAATGACAGCTAAAGACGTAATGTTTGGGATCGATGCTCGGTCCAAACTGGTAACAGGAGTTAACACACTGGCTAATGCAGTGCGCACCACCCTGGGACCTAAAGGTAGAAATGTAGTAATACAAAAACCCTATGGTGGACCATCGGTCACCAAAGACGGTGTTAGTGTCGCTAAAGAGATCGAACTTGCTGATCCCATTGAGAACATGGGCGCACAAATGATCAAACAAGTAGCAAGCCGCACAGCAGACAATGCAGGTGACGGCACAACAACAGCCACAGTGTTAGCACAGGCTATGGTACATGAAGGAACTAAGCTGGTAACTGCTGGCATGAATCCCATGGACATCAAACGTGGTATAGACCGTGCTACCACTGCGCTAGTTGCAGAGCTAGACAACATCAGTCGACCTTGTTCAACTCAAACTGAGATCGAACAAGTAGGCACCATCAGTGCAAACAGTGACACCACCATTGGCAAACTAATTGCTGATGCCATGGAACGTGTGGGCACAACTGGTGTGATCACTGTGGAAGATGGCAAGAGTCTACAGGACGAACTAGAAGTTGTGGAAGGCATGCAGTTTGATCGTGGCTACTTGTCACCATATTTTGTGACAGATCAGGAACGCCAGGCAGTTGAGCTTGATAATCCTCTGGTACTATTGGTCGACAAAAAGGTAAACAACATCAAAGAAATGCTACCTGTGCTAGAGCATGTTGCTCAAACAAGTCGTCCACTGCTACTGATTGCAGAAGACGTTGAAGGCGAAGCCCTGGCAACTCTGGTAGTTAACAACATGCGTGGCATTGTTAAAGTGTGTGCTATTAAAGCACCAGGCTTTGGTGACCGCCGCAAGGCCATGATGCAAGACATTGCTATCCTGACTGACGCAGTTTTAATCACTAGTGACATTGGCTTGGACTTGGAAAAAGCCACATCAGAACATCTGGGTCAGGCTGCACGTGTTGAGATCACAAAAGACGCCACAGTGATTGTGGATGGCGCAGGATCACGTGATGTTATCGAAGAGCGTATCAGTACTATCCAGACACAAATTGATGCAACTGAATCAGACTATGATCGTGAGAAACTACAGGAACGCTTGGGCAAACTAAGCGGTGGTGTAGCAGTGATCAAAGTTGGTGGCGCAACTGAAGTTGAACAAAAAGAGAAAAAGGATCGCATTGACGATGCATTGCATGCAACCCGTGCCGCTGTTGAACAAGGTATTGTTCCTGGCGGTGGTGTAGCATTGTTACGTGCAAAGCAAAGCCTACAGGCATTGACAGTAACCAACCCAGAGCAACAAGCAGGTGTTGATATTGTGTTAAAGGCAGTGGAGTCACCCATCAGACAAATTTGTAGCAATGCAGGTGACAGTGCAGATGTTGTAGTAGCAAATATCCTGTCAGGCACTGACAACTATGGTTATGATGCAAGTTCAGCAACTTATGGTGACATGTTGGAACTAGGTATCATTGACCCCACTAAGGTAACCAAAACAGCACTAGTAAATGCTGCAAGTGTTGCTGGTATGTTGCTGACATCAGAGTGCAGTATTACTGATGTACCCAGTGCCGATTCAGCACCAGCAGCACCAGGAATGCCCATGATGTAATACATCTGGGATAAATAATATTGTAACCAAATACACAGTATGCCATATGGGTACTGTGTAGTTACAATTAATCTTGCTTAACAATAGGAGATATATCATGACAAGCAAACAACTAAAACTTACTTCTGACTTTATTAACACCCCACTATTCAAAAATGCCGTAGGCTTTGATAGGATTCTTAATGACTTCTTTGACAACCCTTCATTTTGTTCAACTGGTGGGTACCCTCCATACAATGTAGCCAGACTGGCAAATGACGATAAAACAAGCTATGAAATCGTTCTTGCTGTGGCTGGATTCAAAGAGGAAGACATCGACATCACACTAGAAAACGACCAGTTACATATTGCAGGTGCATCTCCTGTACTGGACCATGGCGATAGCTATGAGTATTTGTACAAGGGCATTGCAGAGCGCAAGTTTACTCGTTCGTTTAAACTAGCAAAAAATGTTGAAGTGCGAAGTGCATCGTTAGAAGATGGCTTACTTAAAATCGAACTGGAGCAGATTATTCCAGACGAAGAGAAGCCACGCACAATTAAAATTAACCGTACACTTTAAACACGGAGAGGGACGGTCAAAGCCGTCCCTTATTATATGGCACAGACAAAAACACAAATACGAACTCAAGCAAATTTAAGTTACCCCAAAAGATTTAATGTGGTTATTTGGAACGATGACTTTACTCCCATGGAGTTTGTTATTCAGTTGTTAGTGGAAGTGTTTAATAAGAATATTGAACAGTCCAGTGAGATCACCGCTGAAATCCATAATCAAGGCAGAGCCATTGCTGGTACCTACAGCAAAGAGATCGCCGAACAAAAGACCCATGAAGCCACAGTTATTAGCAGACACAGTGGACACCCACTGAATGTGTCATGTGAGCCCTGCGAATAACCCATGCAGGATCTGTTTGACAAGTCTAATTTTGTCTATTATAGGAAAAATCCAGACGCAGTATTTTTCGATAATGCCAGCACAACTCACATACATGATTGTGTACTGGAAAAAGTCTTAGATTATTATTCAGGATACCGTGCTAGTCCTGGTCGCGGAGGTTATACTGACGTTGACCTAGCAACTCAGGCAGTGGATAAAGCCCGCACCCAGGTTGCTAATTATCTGGATGTGGCTCCTGAACAGATATTGTTTACAACTGGTGCAACTCAGGGGCTGAATTGGATAGCCAATTGGAATAACCATTTGCCTGGCAATGTTTTTATATCAGACATGGAACATAACAGCAACCTTGTGCCCTGGCTTAGTCAGGGCAGAACACATCATCAGGGTTTGGAAGTTTTATTCCACAGTGAGGGATTAGCCAGATGTCTGAATCAGGCAGTGCGATCTAACGATAAACTTGGACTTGTTAGTTTAACAACCAAAAGTAATCTAACTGGATACCAACCTGATTGGCAACAAACATTAATCATGGCTAAAACATTTTCACACATCACGTGTTTGGATTATAGTCAAAGCATAATGATTGAACCACCGCCCATGGGTTTCCTCAGGGACAATGTGGACTATGCTGTGTTTAGTGGTCACAAGATGTTTGGTCCCACTGGCATAGGTGTATTATATGTCAGAGATCTGCCAGAACACAAGCCCA
>Ga0209666_1001333_pt1 | contig 18966 bp, 16 predicted proteins | sample SaaInlV_125m_DNA_FD_184679 | JGI IMG/M metagenome (GOLD analysis project Ga0209666, IMG submission 184679) | Marine microbial communities from expanding oxygen minimum zones in the Saanich Inlet - Saanich Inlet SI037_S3LV_10m_DNA (SPAdes)... | ecosystem: Environmental > Aquatic > Marine >...
TTGACCAGTTCTTTTCCTGTAGCCCCAGTAGCTCCCAAAATCAATGCGTGTAACTTTTTCATAACTCAAAATTAAGTAATAATTTTCTAAAAAAGTTCGAACTTAGGACCTTACGGCTTACCATTAAAACCACTGTCTTTGATGGGTTTTTGTTTATATTAGACCTGTATTTAAAAATATTATGAAAAAAATTAAAAATGTGATCTCGTTTGTAGAGAATCTTCTTGGAAAACTTAGAAAGCTTTTTGTAAACACCCTTACAGTGCTTTTTTTAATGCTAATAACATTTGGTTTTCTTTTCAGTCTGGGGGAGTCTTTGTTTGAATCTGATAAAGTTGAGACTGAGGATCAAATTTTATACTTAGAGCCAAAAGGAGTGATTGTGGATAAAGCAATTTTAACAAATGATCCTTTTGAAGAATTTGAGATTTTTGAGAGCGCCATCAATCAGATTGAGTTAGAAGAATTTTTAAAAATTATTAAAAATGCTGGAACTGACGATGAACTCAAAGCTATTTATCTTGATGTTGACGGCTTAAGTGCTTATTACACTTCTGCGTTAAAAATAGCAGACGCTCTATATGAAGCAAGAGAAAATGGTAAAGAGATTATTGCTTTTACAAGTGGTCTGGGAACTACAGGATACCTCATGGCTTCACAAGCGACTGAGATAATTTTGGAAAAAGACACTTATGAACCAGTGCTTCCATTTGGGTTCAGCAGAGTAAGGCTATATCAAAAAGATTTCTTTGAAAACATTAAAGTTAATATGAATGTTTATGCTGCAGGTGATTTTAAATCAGGCCCCGAAGGTTATACAAGAAACGACATGTCTGAAACTGATAGGTTTGCTTGGTTAGAGTTTATAACCCCGATTTGGGAAAAATATAAAAGTAAAATGGAGATTGGGAGAGGCTTCGAGTCAGGAAGAATTCAGTATATCGGAGACAATTACCCTTTACTTGTCTCTGAAAATAATGGTGACAACAATGAAACATCTCTCTCAACTGGTCTCGTTGACAAGCTGATGTCAGAGCAAGAAACAAGAAATTATCTGATTGAAAAATATGGTAGTGAAGAGGAGTACGAGAGGCCTGAGGGAATTTCAGGAAGAGAATACCTGTCTACACTAAAAGAGGAAGACATAAGCAATAAACAAAAAAGAGTTCAAGAAAAAAACAAGATTGCTATTATTCATGTTGAAGGAGCAATTGTAACTGGCGATATAGGCTTCAATACTGCTGGCTCAGGAGGCATTGTAAAAAAAATTAATAAAGCAAGAGATGATGAAAATGTAAAAGGGATTGTTCTAAGGGTTAATAGTCCAGGGGGTGATGTCTATGCATCTACAATGATTACAAATGCTTTGGAGGAGTTTCAATCTACGGGAAGGCCCGTAATAACATCCATGGGAGATATCGCTGCATCTGGCGGGGTTTGGGTAACCACTACATCAGAAGAAATTTGGGCTGAAAATACTACTCTAACAGGATCAATTGGTGTCTACGGCGTTTATCCAGATTTATCTCCATTAGCAAAATGGGCGGGGATTAATTATGACGGTATAAGCATGACAAAAGCTGGAGAAATTTATGATGTGAGAAGAGGAATGAATGAAGAGATTAATAAGCAATTCAGAGAAGGTATAGAAAACTTCTATAAAGATTTTGTTACTAAGGTTGCTAATAATAGAGAAATGGACTTCTCGGAAGTTCTTAAAGTTGCTGGTGGAAGAATATGGAGAGGTGATAAAGCCCTTGAATTAGGTTTAGTCGATAAGCTAGGTTCTTTAGACGATGCTATTAATTCCATGGTCACAAAACTTGAGCTAGAAGACTATAAAGCTTTCTCTTATAATAATGAGGTTGAATTTGAGGATTATTTAAATTCACTGATACAGGGCATGGTTCCGACTCAAATCCAAGGTTTGTTGAATGAAATTAGCGGCTTGAACAGGATGTTCCTGTCTGAAAAAGAAAGATATATAGTTGCTTATTGTTTTGATTGTGGCTTAAGAAATTTTGAATAACTTCTCTAAAAGAATCCATAATTAAAAAGTCACCTTAGTTGTTTTGTTTTTTTAACTCTTCATAGAACCCTGCCAGTGCAACCGAATATCTAGGCACTAACCAAGCCCACCAAATAAATAAAGTGAAAACACCTGCAAATAAATAAAGTGCAGCTTCAAGATTAAGCATGAACAGTTGCAACTTATGCCCCCTCATCATCTTTTCACTCTTGTTAAAAGCCTCTATTGCTCCTACGTCAGGATCATCAGCAAGTATAAAGAACACCTGTGAATACATTAAAGCTAAAATTATACCAGGGACAATAAGCAAGATAAAGCCAAGCGAAATTGCCACCACTAGAATAAGAATAAAAACAATAGGTTTTAGGCCATTAAAGCGGCTGAATATTGTTAAGTAATTAACCTCGTCTCCTTTATAAAGACCAATACAATATACAGCTAATCCTAACTGAATATATGCAGACACACATGTCACCACTATGTTTAAAATAATATTTTGTGGAGCGAAAGAAAGTGCTATTTGAGGCAAAGCAGAAGCTAAAAAAATACAGGCAAAAACTTCCACAAATGAGTCTTTTAAAAGAGGTTTTGTTTTTTCAACTAATTCACGGTTTGTTTTCATAAGACAATTTTAGTCAAAGTATGAATATATATTAAAAAAACAAAAACTATTTAAGTTTGATGCTTATGTCTTTGTCGGAAGTCATCTTAAAAACACTCTTTTTAAATGACGGACCAAATGTCATTGACGGATTATTTGAAAAACCATATGGTTCAATCGGAACACCAAATAATCCAGCTGTCTCTAAAATGTCGTTATTATTTTCATCGTGGTAAACCGAAACTGCATAACTTCCTTTTTCTATGTTTTCTATTTTTAAGGAAACCGCTTCATCTTCAACAACTACTATTTTTGAGAACGCGCATGATTTTAAGAAATTGTCTTTTTGATCGGTTACACAAACACGTAAAACACCCTTTATGTTTTTAAAGCTAGCTACTTTTATCTTTAAGGTGAAGCTATTTTTTTTAGACTGTGAATAACCACCAAACACAGTTAACATTGCGCATATTAAAAAGAGAAGTTTAAGTTTTCTCATACTATAAATTAATTATCCGTAGCCTTTCTTTTGGGCGCTCTTTTCCTGGGCCAAATTGCTTGTTTTCCAGTTCTTGGACTTACAGGCATTATCCTTTTTTCTCTTGACGCCTTGCTTTCATCTTCACTAGCCATATAGGTAAGGATTGCGGTTAAAATCACGTTGCTTCTAACGTCATCAAAAATTATTTTATCATAAGTGTCTATATTCGTATGCCATGTATAGTCTCTGTATGACCAATCAAGAGAGGACAGGCTAAACGCAGGCACTCCAGCCGCTACAAATGAAGCATAGTCGCTGCCACCGCCGCCAGGCATTCCGGGAAAATCAGTTTTAATATGTTTTTTTATTTCACCTGGAACGGGTAATAGCCATTTAGAAACATACTCATAAGAGTTTAAAAACCCTTGACCACTAATATTAACAACCCGACCTGTTCCGTTGTCTTGATTAAAAAGAGCTTGAGTGTTATCTACGATTTCAGGAAAATCTTCAACAAACGCTCTCGAGCCATTTAATCCGCCTTCTTCAAATCCCCAGTGACCAACAAGAATTGTTCTTTTTGGGTTTGGGTAAATAGCCTTTAATATCCTCATAGTCTCCATCATCACTATAGTTCCAGTTCCATTATCTGTAGCTCCAGTTGCACCATCCCAGGAATCAAAGTGAGCTGATAAAATCACGTATTCATCAGGCTTTTCCACACCTCTTATTTCAGCAAGTGCGTTAAACGTAGGAACAACACCTAGGTCTTTTGATGTCGAAACAACTCTTATTTCAGGACCAGCACCACTTTTAACCATTCTATACAACATAGAATAATCTTCCAGTCTTAAGTCAATGTTTGGAATTGTTTTTGTGCCAGCGCTGAAAATTCTATTTGCACCAAACCCTCCTGCCCAATAACTTGATAAAACTCCTGCAGCCCCTGCCTCTTCTAGTGTTTTTATTATGTTTCTTCTATTAACCCCCATTTTTCTATAATTGGCATTCCATTTTCTTGAGGCTTCAATTTTGTCATTTTTCATTTTTTCATAAGACTCTGGGGTTGCAAATTTTTCCCAGTTATACTCCGGTCTTCCTGTTACCTGGTTCATGCTGGTTAAAACAAACTTCCCCTTAATTGTTTTTAACCATGTATTAAACTCCTCTTTATTTTCTACTTCAGGAATTATTGCTAACTCAGCTGTTATCCCTTTTTCTGAAGTAGAAGGACTGTAAGCCAATTGCATTCCAGAAAGAGTTCTAGTTCTGGGAGAGACTAGGTCTACGTGTGTAATACCTCTTTCCCATCCTTGCCATTCTCCAAACTCGTGAATTCTAGCATCAATTCCCCAGCCTGCATATCTTTGTAACGCCCAATCACCAGCGTTTTTCATTTGAGGTGTTCCGGTTAGTCTAGGACCAACAACATCCAATAATTCATGAGCTAGAATTTCAAGATGAGAATTATCCGTAGCCTCAGCAACAATATTTTTAATTATATCATCTTGAGCTTTAACATAAAAAGATGCTAATAAGAGAAGTATATAAAGTGAGTTTTTCATTTATCAAGTTTTAGAGATAGAAAGATATAAAATTTATTATAGTATAAATTACAAGACCATCTATGAAAGGCTTATTTTAAAAACATAAGAATTAGAAAAATCAACTAATACCCTCTTTTGTTTTCACCATAGCCAATCTTTCTCATACGTAATGAGCTAGGTGTAACCTCTAAGTATTCGTCTACTTGAATAAACTCCATACTTTCTTCTAGAGAGAAGTCTATCTTTGGTTCGATTTGAACCGCAGCATCTGTGCTTTGGGTTCGCATGTTAGTAAGCTTCTTCCCTTTGATAACATTAATGCTTAGATCATCGTTTCGAGTGTTCTCCCCAATAACCTGCCCTTTATATATTTCAGCACCAGGAGAGATAAAAAACCTACCCCTGTCTTGAAGCTTGTTAATAGAGAAGGCTGTTGCTACCCCAGCTTCCATTGAAATTAAAGAACCTTTCATTCTTTCAGGAATATTACCCTTAATAGGCCCATACTCTCTAAATCGATGAGTCATTACAGCGTTACCAGCTGTAGCTGTTAAAATATTATTTCTTAATCCAATCAACCCTCTTGAAGGTATGTCAAATTCAAGGTGTTGTAAAGATCCTTTAGGCTCCATAACCAACATATCACCTTTTCTTTGACTTACAAGCTCAATGGCTTTTCCAGAAAACTCATCAGGAACATCAATTACAAGCGACTCCATAGGCTCACATTTTACCCCGTCAATTTCTTTATAAATAACCTGTGGTTTTCCAACTTGAAGCTCAAAGCCTTCTCGTCTCATTGTTTCAATTAGAACAGATAAATGAAGAATTCCTCTTCCATATACATTAAACTTATCTTCGGTTGGACCGTCGTCAACTTTTAGAGCTAAATTTCTTTCTAGTTCAGCGTATAGCCTATCTCTTATATGTCTTGAAGTAACATATTTACCTTCTTTCCCAAAAAAAGGAGAGTTGTTTATTGTAAATAACATGCTCATTGTAGGCTTGTCAATAGCAATTCTTGGAAGCTCTTCGGGAGATTCAAGATCTGCAATAGTATCACCAATTTCAAAATCTTCTATACCAACAATTGAGCAGATATCTCCAGACCTTGCTTTTTTAACTTGCACCTTTCCCATCCCTTCAAAAACATGGAGTTCTTTTATTCTTACTTTCTTTTTTACGCCATCAGCCTTACATAATATATAATCTTTTCCTTCTAGAAGATCCCCACGAAAGATTCTTCCAATAGCAATTTTACCTACAAACTTTGAATAATCTAAAGATGTAATTTGCATTTGAGGGTCACCCACATTATAGGGCGCTTCGGGAATTACTTCAATCACAGCATCTAAAAGAGGTTGAATGTTATCTGTTTTTTCTTTCCAATCTAGACTCATCCAGCCTTCTTTGGATGACCCAAAGAGAGTAACAAAATCCAATTGATCTTCACTCGCATCTAAGCTAAACATTAAATCAAATATTGCTTCTTGAACAATGTCAGGGGTACAGTTTTCCTTATCAACCTTATTAACAACAACAATTGGCTTCAACCCAAGTTCAACAGCTTTTCCTAAAACAAACCTTGTTTGAGGCATGGCACCTTCAAACGCGTCAACTAATAATAAAACTCCATCAGCCATCTTCAACACCCTCTCTACTTCACCTCCAAAATCAGAGTGGCCAGGCGTATCAATAACATTAATTTTTACACCTTTATATACAACAGAAACGTTTTTTGAAAGGATAGTTATTCCTCGTTCACGTTCTAAATCATTATTGTCAAGCAACAACTCCGTTCTTTCTTTACGATCATCAAGAACCTTACAATGATCAATAATTTTATCTACTAAAGTAGTCTTACCGTGATCTACGTGGGCTATAATTGCAATATTTCGAATAGAATCCATAGGTTGTCTAAAGCTGGCAAAAATACTCTAATTTATTTCTTCCAAAGAGTAAAAAGAGAATCTTATTCAAAATTGTTGAAGTTTATCTTTTAAAACGCCTCTTATTGTTTCTTGATTTTCCAGATCGTTTATTTGAGTTTTTTTGACTGGAGTTTTTTTTCTTTTTAGCTTGCTCAGGAACTATGTTTGGGTCTAATTCAAACCCTTCAGCTATAGATGAAGGAATTTTAAGTTTAATTAACTTTTCAATATCCTCTAAATAAGCGTATTCATCAATAGAAACTAATGATATTGCCTCTCCGTTGCTTCCTGCTCGTCCAGTTCTTCCAATACGATGGACATAATCTTCGGGAATATTGGGTAATTCAAAATTAACTACATGTGGAAGAAGAGGAATATCTATTCCGCGTGCAGCGATATCTGTGGCTACCAACACATTTACAGACCCGTCTTTGAATCCTGCTAATGCTGCTGTTCTTGCAGTTTGACTCTTATTGCCATGAATAGCCTTTGCGTTAATACTAAAGTTAATCATCTTTTTGCATAAATTATTTGCACCGTGTTTGGTTCTGGTAAAAACCAAAACCTGTTCCCATTCTCCTTCAATAATTAATTTGATTAGTAGCTCTGATTTTCGCGCTCTATCAACTTTAAAAACACTCTGAATGATAGCCTCTACAGTTGCATTTCCAGGGCTTACGTCTATCTGTACAGGGTGATTAAGAATTCCCTGAGCTAAACTTTTAATTTCTCTCGAAAATGTTGCCGAAAACATTAGGTTTTGACGAACATTGGGTAGAAGGCCAATGATGTTTGAAATTTCTCGATGAAACCCCATGTCTAACATTCTGTCTGCTTCATCAAGAACCAATATTTCCACTTTATCAAAAAACAAAACTTTTTGTCTGTATAAATCAAGTAACCTACCAGGAGTAGCAACTAATACATCAATGCCTTTATTGATTTTTTTAACCTGAGGTTTTTGGTTAACTCCTCCAAAAATAACCGTTGACTTTAAGTCTGAGAACAAACTATATTCTTGAACATTTTCATATACCTGAGAGGCTAATTCTCGAGTAGGAGTAAGAATCAATGCTCTAACAGATCTTGATGGATGGTGTTTTTGTTTTGAAAGACGCTGTAACAGAGGCAAAGTAAAGCCTGCAGTTTTTCCAGTTCCAGTTTGAGCAGAAGCAAGAATGTCTTTCCCTTTTAAAATTTCTGGAATCGCTTTAGCTTGAATTGGGGTAGGTTCAGAATAACCTTTTTCTTCAATAGCTTTTACAAAAATTGAGTTTAATCCTAAATCAGAGAATTTCATAGAGGGTATTAGTGTTTTTTTGAGGCAAAACTTTTCAAAGATAACGAATTGAAAGCTGAGCCTGCTAATTATTTTTGTATCAAGCAAACTACATCAAAAGCATAAGGAAAAACTATGGTAATTAACCAAAACTAATACATGCCAAGAAAGCACTTGTAAGTAATTTTTAAAAAGTATAATTTTAAAGATTAAATAAGGTATATGGAAAATTATGAAAACAATGGATCTTCAGAGAATGGAGAGTCTACAGGAAAGTGTCCTTTTGTGCACGGAGGGTCTACATCTCCAGCAACTTCACCACTCAAATGGTGGCCAAAAAGACTTAATCTTGATATTCTTCATCAACATGATGAAAAGACAAATCCATACTCTAATGATTTCAATTATAGAGATGAAGTTAAAACACTAGATTATAAAGCACTTGAAAAAGAGATGCATGAATTAATGACTACGCCACAATCTTGGTGGCCTTCTGACTGGGGACACTATGGGGGGCTGATGATAAGGATGGCATGGCATGCTGCGGGAACATATAGGGTTGCTGATGGACGAGGTGGAGCAGGAACAGGGAATCTTAGATTTGCACCTTTAAACTCATGGCCAGATAATGGAAATCTTGATAAGGCAAGAAGACTATTATGGCCGATTAAAAAGAAATATGGTAATAAAATAAGCTGGGCAGATTTATTTATTCTGTCAGGAAACATAGCTTATGAAAGTATGGGTCTGAAAACATTTGGCTTCTCTTATGGAAGAACAGACACTTGGCAGCCTGAAATTGATATATACTGGGGACCTGAAGATGAAATCATGGCGCCAAGCGAAAACAGGTATGCAGATTTAGAGGATCCATCAACATTAGAGACACCATTAGGAGCTACTCACATGGGTTTAATATACGTTAACCCTGAGGGTGTAAATGGAAAACCTGATCCAATGAAAACTGCGCTTCAAGTAAGAGAAACTTTTGCTAGAATGGCAATGAATGATGAAGAGACTGCAGCATTAACTGCTGGAGGACACACTGTAGGAAAAGCGCATGGTAATGGGGATGCTTCGAAGTTAGGGAAAGAGCCTGAGGCAGCTAATATTGAAGATCAAGGATTTGGATGGATAAACCCTACACTTACCGAAAAAGGAGTAGTAACAAGTGGATTAGAAGGTGCTTGGACTACAAACCCTACCAAATGGGATAATGGCTATTTTGAAATGCTCTTTAACCACGACTGGGAATTACAAAAAAGTCCAGCCGGTGCTTGGCAGTGGGAACCTGTTAATATATTGGAGGAGGATAAGCCTATTGACGCAACCAATCCGTCAATAAGAAAGAATCCAATAATGACAGATGCGGATATGGCTATGAAGATGGATCCTATTTATAAGGAGATATGTTTAAAGTTTAAAGATGATCAAGAATATTTTTCAGACACATTTGCAAGGGCTTGGTTTAAACTTACACATAGAGATATGGGTCCAAAAACAAGATATATTGGACCAAGTTTCCCTAAAGAAGATTTAATATGGCAAGATCCAGTTCCCACAGGTAACAATAATTATAATGAGGATGATATTAAAAGTAAGATTTCTAATTCAGGATTGTCAATTTCTGATCGAGTATCAGTAGCTTGGGATAGTGCTAAAACTTTTAGAAGTTCAGATTTAAGAGGAGGTGCAAACGGAGCAAGGATAAGCTTATCTCCTCAAAAAGATTGGAATGCAAACGAGCCTGAAAGACTTTCAAAAACTCTTTCAGTTTTGAAAACAATTTCTTCAGAAACAGGAATAAGTTTGGCAGATACAATAATTTTAGCCGGAAACCTTGCAATTGAGGAAGCAGCTTTAGCAGCAGGATATAATTTGACAATTCCATTCAAAAGAGGAAGAGGCGATGCTTCACAAGAAATGACTGATGTAAACTCATTTTCAAATCTTGAGCCAGAAGCGGATGCATTTAGAAATTGGTTTAGTGGTAAATCTAAATCAAGTCCTGAAGAATTAATGGTAGATCAAGCACAACTTTTGGGTTTAACAGCTCCTGAAATGACTGTTCTTGTTGGCGGCATGAGAGTGCTGGGCGCTAATCATATTCACAATAAATCTGGAATTTTTTCAGATAATGAGGGTGTTTTATCTAATGACTTTTTTGTTAACCTCACTGATATGAATAATAAATGGACTATTGTTGATGAGAACAATTACGAGTTAAGAGATAGACATTCAGAAGAACTTAAATGGACTGCTTCATCCGTTGATTTAGTTTTTGGATCAAATTCAATTTTAAGATCATATGCAGAACTATATGCTCAGGACGATAATAAAGAAAAGTTTATTAATGATTTTGCTAGTTCATGGTCTAAAGTTATGAATGCAGATCTTTTTTAAAGCCGCAGGTCTAACCAATATTTAAGCATATTTCCATATGCAAATTGGTTAATTTAGATAATGACCTAGATTTCTTAATGGAGACTAGGTCATTTTCTGTCAGATAATTTTTATATTTAAAGCTCACAAAAAATCACAGTTATGAAAAAAACCCTATTAAACCTTATTATTTCAGCTCTTATTCTTACCACTACCTCTATGTACTCGCAAGAATTAATTGTTAAATCTAATCTAGAAAATTTAACAATGAGAGTTGGGGAAACATTTAAACCAACATCTTTTGCCGAAGATCTTGAAGGTCAGAAAACTATGTGCCAGGCAGTTATTTATTATAACAAGAAAGGCGTCTTTAGCACAGCCAAAGCAGTCACCGTGGACAGAGATAAAGGAACAATTAGAGCTAACGAGCCAGGAACTCATGAAATTGTAGCACTATGTATAGGTCAAGAAGGCCAAAGATTAAGCAGAACCTTTTCAGTTCAAGTTGATTTCCCAAAGGCAAAAGAAATAAAGATTACACTAACTTCAGCAAAAGTTTACGAAGGTTCATACATCCCTCTCGAATTTGAAGTGGTTGATGAAATGAATTTTACAAGAAAAAATGAATTTTTTCAGTTAAGCTCAGGCTCTGAAAATATTCAGATTGATGCATTTAATAATGTTAAAGCAGTATCTCCTGGAAAAGCAATCCTTTCTGCATCATTTGACGATATATCTACGACTTTAACTATTGATGTTTTAAGTAATCCAATTAATAAATTAGAACTTAAAGCTAGTTTAGATGTTTCGCGAACAGGTGATGTTGTTAATTATGAAGCTGTAGGTTATGATATAAATGGAAACCAGCTTGAAGGGCTACCTTTTACTTATACCTTTTCTGGAAAAGCTATTGACAAGTCAAATAATGCATCAGGTTTAATAATGAATGACGGAAGGTTTGTTGCAGATGTGATAGGGGATTATATGATTTCAGCTAGCCTTGGAACCAGCTCAGCATCTAGACCACTAAAAGTTGTTGGAAGAGGAGTTGAAAGAGAAGTGTTAAAAGTTGGAAAAGGAGTTGTGTCTGATAAACACACTTCTGATTTCTGGGTTTTTGAAGGAGTTGATGGAAGAGATTATGCAGTAACTGGTACTTGGGGAGCAGACGGGACATCTTTCTTCTGGGATGTAACTGATCCAGCAAATATTAAAAAAATTGACAGTGTAAAGGTCGATGCTAGAACTGTAAACGATGTAAAAGTTTCTCAAGACGGAAGAATTTCTGTGATAGGAAGAGAGGGAGCGTCAGACAGAAAAAACGGAATAATAATTCTGGATGTATCTAATCCATATGATGTTAAGATTCTTTCTGAATATACAAAAAACCTAACTGGAGGTGTTCATAATGTCTTTATAGATAATGACCATGTTTATGCCCTTAGTGGAAGTCAGAGGTATTTTGTTATTAATATAGAAGACCCCAAGAATCCTGTTGAGGTTGGAATGTTTGAGGTTGGCAAGGAAGGACAATCTATTCATGATGTATGGATTGAGGATGGAATCGCATATTCTTCTAATTGGAGAGATGGAGTCTACTTGGTTGACGTTGGAAATGGAATTGCAGATGGTTCACCATCAAACCCTGTTGCTTTTGCAAACTATGATTATGCAACTGGAGCACACCATGCGACATTCCCATTTAAAAGTAAGTCTACAGGAAAATTTTATACAGTTCTAGGAGATGAAATTTTTCCTGACGGCGTAGATGAAAATAACCCTAATATAACTGCAGGATTTCTTCACTTTGTTGATTTTTCAGACTTAGATAACCCGGTAGAGGTTGCAAAATATGAGCTACCAGGACAAGGTTCACATAACTATTGGATTGAAGATGATGTTTTATATGTTGCAATGTATGGAGGAGGGGTAAGGATAGTAGATATAAGTGGCGATCTTCTGGGAGACCTGTATAGGCAAGGAAGAGAGATAGGTTATATAATGACTGGAACATCAAACGGATACATTCCTAACGCAACAATGGCTTGGGGTGCACAGCTCTATAAAGGATATGTTTTTTATTCTGATTGGAATAATGGTTTAGGTTCCTCAAAAGTGTCAGAATTAAAACCAGACAACTCTAAAGCAAACCAGTATATAAACAAAACACCTATTATTGACTAGATGAACAAGTTTATCATATTAAGTATATTTTCTGTTACATTCAGCTATAGTCAGGAGTATTATTTTTATGCTGCTGCAGAATCAGATGATACGGTTTCTCTAATTAATTTTGATGGAGAGACCGCAGTTGAACTGGAGAGAATCCCTGTTGGCTCAATGAAAACCGAGATTGAGGGTCCTCATGGATTAACTGTTGACCCTTCGGGTGACTACTGGTATCTTTCTTTAGCTCATGGAAATCCATATGGATCTTTAGTTAAATTTTCAACGGATACAAATAGGCCTATTGATAAAACAACTTTAGGGTTGTTCCCAGCTTCAATGCAGATATCTAGTTTGACAGGATTATTATACTGTGTAAACTTTAATCTACATGGTGCAATGAAACCAAGCAGTGTGTCAGTTGTTGATCCAGAAACAATGACTGAAATTAAACAAATTCAAACAGGCGTAATGCCCCACGGGTCTAGGATATCGCCCAACGGTAGATATCAATACTCTGTCGCTATGATGTCAGGGGAGTTATTTGAAGTTGACGCTTTAACACTTGAAGTTAATAGAACTTTAAGTCTTGATGAAAATCACAGTATGAGTCATGGGGGAATGCACCATTCGCCTGTAAAGCCAACATGGGTAATGCCACATCCTACAGAACCTAAGGTTTATATTGCAGGAAATGGATCTGATGAAATAATTGAGGTTAACACAGCCATCTGGGAAATTACAAATAGAATAAATACTGGAAAAGGCCCTTACAATATAGATATTTCTGCAGATGGAAAATTTTTAGTTGCAACCTTAAAGAGTGATGCTAAAACTTTAGTTTGGGAGCTTGACAAAAAAAAACCTTCGATAATTTCCAATAACTCTACTGTTACCCATGGCGTAGTTATTTCTCCGGATAGTAAATATGCTTTTGTTACTGTTGAGGGAGTGGGGGGAGACCCAGGCCTTGTAGATGTTATAGATTTAGAAAAAGCTAAAGTGGTTAGCTCTGTAAATATTGGAAAACAAGCTGGAGGAATAGCTTTTTGGAAAATAGAAGAATAATCTTAATATGATAAATTCAGAAAAAATAAGAGAAGACTTTCCTTCTTTAGGAAGGGTTGACACAAACAACAACCAAATCATCTATCTGGATGGTCCAGGGGGAACTCAAGTTCCGATTCAAGTAATAGAGGGCATTTCACAATACTATATTAGATCAAACGCTAACACTCATGGTGAGTTTGTGACTAGTAAAGAAACAGACTTCATGATGGATGGTGTAAGGGAAAGAGTCTCTGAAATGTTAGGTTCAGAAGGGCCAAAAACAATTTCTATTGGTCAAAACATGACAACTTTAAACTATAGTTTAGCTAGGGCTTTATCAAGAAAATTTAATGAAGGCGATGAGGTAATCATAACTGAGTTAGACCATGAAGCAAACAGGGGGCCGTGGAAAGTTCTTGAAGAGGTAGGTGTTAAGCTAATCGAAGTCAAGCTTTTAGACAATGGTACTCTTGATTACACAGATTTTAAAAATAAAATTAATAATAAAACAGTAATGGTTTGTATGGGTATGTCCTCTAATGCTCTTGGAACCCTCAATGATTTTGTTGACATTGGGAATTATCTGAAAGATAAAAACTGTCTTTTTTTATTAGACGCAGTGCATTATGCACCACATTTTTCAATAAATGTTCAAGAATTGGGCTGTGATTTCATGCTCTGCTCTGCATATAAATTCTATGGACCACACGTTAGTTTTCTTTATTCAAAACCAGGGCTGCTAGATAGCTTAACAACCGATAGGCTAGTTGTTCAAGATCAAGAAGCGCCTTATATTATTGAGACAGGAACACTAAATCACGCTGCTTGTTCTGGAGTTGCCTCAGCTATTGACTTTATTTCGTCTATAGGTGAAGGTTCCTCTTTAAGAGAAAAGTTAGAAAGCGCATATAATCAAATAAGTATTCATGAATTTGAACTTGCGAAACACCTTTATGACTCACTGCAAAAAGAGGACAAAATTACCATTATAGGTCAAGATTTTTCAAGTACAAAAAGGACTCCAACTGTATCTTTTGTTCATAGTGATTTCTCTCCTCAAGACGTTTGTAAAAAATTAGCAAGCGAAAATATATGCGCTTGGGATGGACATTTTTATGCTCTTAAAGCAATTCAGAAACTTGGTTTGGAGCCAGCAGGAGGGGTTACGAGGCTTGGAGTTTCACTATATAATACTAAGCTAGAGATTGACAGGGTGGTTGAGGTGATAAAAAACTTATAATTTCAATTGGTTAGTTTATTGTAAAACCAACTCTTGAAAACCATACTCGTCTCTTCTGAGGCATAGTTTAAGTCCTGAATGTTTAAAAGCTTTACCTCTTTGTTGTTATCCAGTTCGCTCAAGACTCCTTTAAGTTTTTTAGGGCTATAGTTTCTAATTTTCTCAATCTCTACAAGTCTGCTTTTTGAAGCTGCTACATACTTGTCTTCCTTAATTAAAAGGTGCCAACAAAGACTATAGGGCATATACTGTTTGGCATCCCTAAACTTATATTTCAGTTGTTTTTTAAGCACATTTGGGTTCTTGTCATAGAAATTTTTAATAACAGACTTTAACTGAGGTCTGCCAGAATGATATGATCTAAAATACTCTCTTTCAAATCCGGCAATATTTGCTGCTTTAGACTGAGCTGCATTATAGCTTGGTCTAATTTTAAGAGCACTTTTGATCATGTTTGATATTTTTTTTAATGGCCGGGTGTTATATGTTTGCGACCAATTACCTCTCAACACAGCTTTATTCTTAACAAACCATTCTTCAGGACTGCTTTTTTTTATCAAAAACATATCATCATTAAAATATATGAATTTTTCTGAAAGGCCATTTATTTTATATAGAACAGCATCAATTGAGCGAACATTAAATGTTGGCATAAAATCTTCAGCTCCACTAAATATTTCTTTATGATCAACAATGTTTACTTTGTCTAAAGGAGCAAATTTTTTTATCTCTTCCAGATTAGGAGATTGACCGTCTGTAACAATAAATATTTTTCTCACAAAGGGTGCGTATTTTAAAATTGAGCCAATGCAAAAAGTAATTTCATCTGATTGTAGGTATTGTTTTTTAAGATCACTTCTTCCGCTGAGGTATTTATCATGCCTCATTTGATAATCTGGGTCCGACCCGTCAACCCATGTTATAACTGCATCTATTTCTTCCATTTAAACAAAGTAAAAAAGCTTATAAACAGGAGTGTTCAGAGATTTAGATATTTTTAAAGCAACATCTAGACCTGGAATAAACTTGTTTTTTTCAATTGAAATAATCGTCTGCCTGCTTACGCCCGCTCTGTTAGCAAGCTCTTCTTGGGTTAGCCCACCCCCTTTTCTAAAATCTTTAACTCTATTTACCAGCATATGTAAAACTAACTTTACAAATATATAAAAATATTTTGTAAAACAAACTTTACTTTAATGATTATTTTGTAAAATTGTAAAACAAACTTTACTTTTAGAAAGTATAGTTTACTTTACATTTATTTATATTATTGATTTTAAATGCATAAATAACTTTTAATTGTAATACAAAAAGATGTTAAATAATCATTAAAACTCAGGTAATCATTAACCTCGTATGTTGATTTTCCTAGTTTTACAAAAATTTATTCAATGAAAAAAATATTCACTTTATTAGTCTTTACAACTTTAGTCTCTTGCAACCTAAACAACAGTAAACAAGAAGCTGTAGAGCTATCGACGGTAAGCGCTTCAGATGGAGTCTATAATATTGAAAACGAAACTAGTTATATTACCTGGACAGGTAGAGAAGTTTCAACGAGCTACCACTATGGGACTATTAATTTTGCTTCTGGTCAGTTTGAATTAACAGGAGGATTGATTTCTACTGGTGAATTCATTGTAGACATGTCAACTATTAAGAATGACGACTTACCCACAGATTTTGCAAAAAATAGACTTGAAACTCATTTAAAGTCAGATGATTTTTTTTCTGTTGAATCATATCCAACAGCTAAAATATCTATTTTGGATTCTGAAATTATTTCAGGTAGTAAGTGGTTAGTTTCAGGAGAGCTAACAATTAAAAGTTATACTCATCCTATCCAATTTGAAATAATAAATTCGATGGATGGTTGGAAAGCAAGTCTAGTTTTTGATAGATCTATGTATGATATCCAGTTCAGATCGGGAACATTTTTTGAAAAGCTTGGTGACAAAATGATTTATGATGATATAGAATTAGAAATTAATCTTAAAACTTTATAATATGAATTCAAATAGGCCAAAATGTGGGTGTGGAAATACATCAAATCCAGAAGGGTATTGTGATGGATCTCACCTAAATAAATAATGAGTAAAATTTTAGCTTTTGGGGCATCAAACTCAAAAAATTCAATTAACAGTAAACTTGCCACTTATACAGTGAATAAGATTGCTCCAGATGAGTCAATCATTATTGATCTTAATGATTTTGAAATGCCTATTTACAGCGAGGACAGGGAGAAAATAGGGGGTATTCCAGAAAAAGCATTAAAATTCAAAAAACTAATTAGTGAATGTGATGGGATAGTAATATCTCTGGCGGAACATAATGGTGCCTACACCGCAGCTTTTAAAAATATTTTTGACTGGATATCTGTAGTTGAAAAAGTAGTTTGGTGTAACAAACCTTTATTTCTATTAGCAGCATCAAATGGATCAAATGGTGCTAAGACTGTTTTACAGATTGCTGAGGAGCGTTTTTCAAGACAGAGTAACCTCATTATACCTGTGTTTTCATTACCAAACTTTAGTGAAAATTTTTCAGAAGAATTCGGGATTACTAACCAAACACTACTGAATGAGATAAAAAAACAAATAATAGAATTTAAAAAACAAGTAGACACACTACTTGACTCCTGATACAATTAAAGTACCATTCCATTCTCCATCTTTTCCGTAAAACCATGATTCTGTGTTTTTAAAACCAGCAGCTTTAAAAAACGTAAGCCAATCTTTTTTTGCAAACATTTTCATGGTTGTTATACAGCAATCTTCTTGCCAGGTATGAGAGGGCTTGTTTTCTTTATAATAATCAATACCCATGATTAGCTTCCCCCCTTTAAGGATCCAATTATCATGAATATGCTTGATTAGTTTGTCTGGACTTTCAAAATAGTAAAACACTTCCATGGAGTGAACTATATCAACTTTTTTATCTGGACTCCAATTCATTAGGTCGCTACAGTAGTATTTGTTTTTATTGTCAAGGTTTTCTGCTTTTTCAATCATATTAGAGGACCCATCAACACCAATCGCTTTTTTACAGTTAGGATTTGAGCCTATATTTCTTACAACCCAACCATTTCCACAACCAGCGTCTATAAAACTAAACTCAGACAATCCCTTAGTTGAATTTTCAAGCATATTCTTTACAGATGAAGAATGGCCTTCCGCCATGCCCTCATCCTTTCCCTTTATCACCCAATCACTAAAAACCTTAATAGGTGTTCCCATGCTCTATTTAGTCTACTTTAATTAATTTGTGAGTCACTGTTGAGCCACAGACTGAAACAATATATAAATTAGAGTTATTCAGATCATCGATTTGAGGATAATAATCATTGTCTATCAACTCATTTACAAAATCAGGAATTGTATCACTGTGACCAACCACAAGTGTAGTCTTCCCAATATTTGATTTTATAAAACCATCGTAATCAATATCAGAGGGAGAATAAAAAACAAGTTCAAGATTATTTTTTTTTGCTAATGGCTCAACTGTTTTTAATGTTCTTTTATAATTAGTTGAGTAAATTTTGGACACCTCTTTATCTGAAAAATAATTTTTCCAGTTCTGAGCTCTTAAGAAACCTTTCTCGTTTAAATCAGGATTTGGTTCAGATTTATCAGCACGAACTTTTTCTGCATGTCGAATAAGATAAAAAGTTGAGCAGTTATCATGAGAAGCTTCACCCAAAAAAAAAGACAGGAACAATAATGTTTTTAAAAGAATCACAGTATTATCTTTCTTCTGCTTATTATGTATATAAGATATGTAATTATAATAACTAGCGGCTCCCATATTAAAAGATAGTATGGCCAATCGCCAATTACTAATGGATTACTAACCTCGGGAGCAGCATTTACATACATATAGTTAGAGCCTAGTAAAAAATTTATAGGCATGATTATAACCATAAGAATATTTAGATGTACCCAAATCTTAAACCATGAAAACTTTGGCAGCTTCATGTCTAAATGAAGAAACATAAATATCGGCAAGGCAATTATAAAACTATGCGAGATAAAATAGTTAAGATAATATCTTAAACTGCCATCAAAATGATTAAGTTGTGGAGTTAAAATGGCCATGGCCCCCCCTATGACCCCCGTGTAATATACAAATTGAAATAACTTTTCCTTTTTCTTCACAAAAGGAAGAACACAACAAATAAGTGAAGAAATTCCACATAAGTGAAGAGGAATAGTATATTGAATATCCCAAGTACCACTCATAAAATAATCTAAATTTTCAGAA
>Ga0209666_1001335_pt1 | contig 18948 bp, 22 predicted proteins | sample SaaInlV_125m_DNA_FD_184679 | JGI IMG/M metagenome (GOLD analysis project Ga0209666, IMG submission 184679) | Marine microbial communities from expanding oxygen minimum zones in the Saanich Inlet - Saanich Inlet SI037_S3LV_10m_DNA (SPAdes)... | ecosystem: Environmental > Aquatic > Marine >...
CAATCAAGCTGAGCTCTCATCATCGTTCCCATAATGAGTTTGCCGTTTTCTTTAAAATGCTTGCACGTCAGCGACAAAGAATACACATCGGCAGGTTTCAAAAACATAGGGATCTGTCCTATCACAACTGTGTTAGGGTAAATAACTGTGATTGTACATTTCCGTCGTCACTCGAGCCAGACAGGCCGTCCAACGCTTCCATGTCGTCGATCATGACTCGAACAAGCGTTTCATTATCAGATAAATTTACCTGATATTGATAAGATCGTAACAAAATATAATTATGAATGAGGAACATATATGTATATTATAATAATAAAAGTCGTTTCAAGACAATACTATTGAATTCAAATATCATCTAAAACGATCTAAAACGTATATACATTCGATGAAATAAGATTTAAGATCTTATTAATACAATTAGTTCTAAACAGTGCTTGACTTGATGACAAATAATAAATAATATGATAACATTAAGATCTTAATTAAAATCAAATTAAACATTCTTCTAAAGATAATATTTAATTAGCATGTCGATATTTATTTAATACCTTCGAAACTTAAGATCTTAATACTTAAATAACGTTGATATTTAATAATATTTTTATACATCGAAATGCATATGAGAGATTTAACTCGTACTTTTATGAGTTAACTAAAATAGTTCATAGAGCAAACAGTGTAACGACGTTTCGGCTTCCATGTACGGGAGAGAGTCGAGTTAATAGACCTTAACATGTATATGGGAAGTTTAACTCGTTCATTTGAAGGTCTAAATTATATTCAGCACAGAGCAAACAGTTTGAGTGTTTCTCAACTTGCCATCACACATATATAGATGAATATTATATAATATTATGATATGATTTATATCAAGTAAGTATATATATGTAGATTCTACATAATATAATGTAAAGACTCTAACTGTTTGCTCCATGCCAGATTATAATTAGACCACCAAAGTTTGAGTTAAATCCCCAATAGAAAACGAAGTTACGTTAGATCATTTGCTCTGTTATTAGTAACTGTAAATACGACGATTTTTCTGTAGAATAGATTATAAGAATATATCTGATACTTTCGTATTTTTATAAACATATGATATTTTTATATATGTTCTCCCCTGGAAATCATATTCTCAGCTTTGTTTAAAATGATGTAACTATATACACTTAAATATTTTATCATATTTTATTTTTCCATTTTCTAATTTGGAAAATAAACGCTTGCTCGTGAAAACTTTTCACTGACAAACTGGTTTTTCCATGTTTTTTCTTCCAAAAAATGAATATCATAACCTTGCTTGGATTTAGAAAAAATCGCGTGTCCGACCAGCAAGCAAGTGTCACACCTTTGTGAAAATCAGAATACAATTATATATGGCGAGTTGATGCGAGTTGAATAAATCGGGAAATTCAAGATCACCTCTCATCACTGTGCGGCGGCATTGCTGTTAAGAGTAAACATAAACTCTTTGGAGCTTCTGTGTTTTATTTCCACTTTAAGGTTGCGCAAGCGCCGCAACAGTCTTCGCGCGTTGTGACATCGACGAAGGTTGACATGGTGTCTTTGAAGTTACAAAAACGGCTTGCGGCGTCTGTACTACAATGTGGAACCAGGAAGATTTGGATGGACCCGAATGAGGTGCGACGCTGCACACCACTTGCGCGCGGTTACAAACATGGGTTTTGCAGGATCGACGATAAATCTCTCACCAAGCCGGTTCCGATTCGTTTGCTCCGCAAAAGATCGTGTTTATCGGTCGGCTTCTTATTATCAAAATTGTCCTCATGTTGTCTGGATAGACGACATCATGACCTCGCTTTCCTCTCATTCGCGGATGTCGTTTTCCCCCTCAAACCTTAGGGTTTTAAAACTGACACTTTCGTCATCCGGAACGCAGATAAGCGAAATATCTATGGCCAACTCGCGTCAAAATATCCGCAAGCTTGTAAAAGATGGCTTCGTCATTCGCAAGCCTCAGAAGGTATGACGATGCAATGATTGTCGCATGTCAACCCTCGCAGAATTTAGGGTTTTGCTTCGTGCTCACACTGCATTTCCTCCACAGATCCACTCTCGTGCACGCACTCTCCGCGGCCTCGCCGCGAAACGTCTCGGTCGCCATACTGGCTACGGTATGTGCGCACATATATCAAACCATCCAATTAACATGCACCATCAGTCAATCAGCTAAGCCATATCTTGTTTTCCCCTCGTTCTCCAGGTAAGCGCAGAGGTACCCGTGAAGCGCGCCTACCGACAAAGGTGCTGTGGCTTCGCCGTCATCGTGTTCTTCGCCGCCTACTCCAAAAGTACGTGAAACCCTACAACAAAACGGCTGCATGAATTCTACCTCTTCAAACGCTCCCTTCTAAATCCAAGTTTTCCCACATGCACACTGAGTTGAGTTCTTTATTTTTTGACAGGTACCGAGAGGCAAAGAAGATTGACAAACACATGTATCACGAAATGTACTTGAAATGCAAGGGAAATGTTTTCAAGAACAAGCGCGTGCTCATGGAGGCCATTCACAAAACGAAAGCTGAAAAGGCACGTGAGAAGTCCATTGCGGACCAGTTCGAAGCTCGACGCACTAAGAACAAGGCAACGCGCGAGCGGAAGATCGCTCGCCGTGAAGAACGTCTAGCTGCAGGAGCGGCCATGGACGCCCCGACCAAGGCAGCGAACTGACTTGGTGTCGCACTGAATGATGATGTCGAACGATTTCTTTAAATAATACGCCATCACAGTAATCCGTTGATGACATACACTGGCTACCTCCTACAGCAAGCATGTTCTTCATCGTTCAATTCACATCATTGCATCATATTCTTAAATTCGGTGTAATCAACTTTGCCCGACCCGTCCGTATCCGTCTCGCTGATGAGCTTTGCAATATCGATGGTGAGTCCAAAATCCTGAGGAACGAAACTTGACACTACTGAAAACTGGCCCAACTCCGCCTACACACCTTTATAACCGCCATCAGTTTATCAGTGGATATTTCTCCAGTCTTATCCGGATGTCCCCCTAAGGCGATGAATGCATCGAGTGTATCTGTTTCATCATTAGCCTTTGCGGCTGTGGTCTTCTGGTTTTCGATGACCTTAAGAAACTCAGCAAATTCTATCTCTCCGCTGTTGTCGTCGTCAACTTGCGAGATCATCTGGAAAATTTCCTCTTCGGTTGGATTCTGTCCCATGGCATTCAGCGTTGCTTTCAACTCAGGGGCATCAATCTGCGAAGCCGAGAAGCAGGAAAAGGGGCGCGCAAGGTACTCAGTCACGAAATGGCGGGGAACGCAGAGAATGAATTATGATTTTAAAAAGGCACCGAGCAATACCGTGCCGCTCCCGTCCTTGTCAAACTTGTTGAACGCTTCTCTGCACCCGTTGATTTCATCTTGAGATAGGGGCATTGCGACGTACTTCTTCGACTGAATTCGCTTTCGATGTTACGTACGGAGCTTACTATCTCGAGAGAATCGAATTGCACTTGAGACCGGTTGAGTATGATGCAGCAACGAACCACTCTTGCTGAAAGTTACCTTCGAAACTTTCGTTTCGTAAAATCGGGGTTCGCGGGAGGCTTGTTTGGGACTAGTTAGACTGGCCGGGCTCGAGATCGTAATTAGGGTTAAATTTGCGGTAAGGGTTAATCACGGGCCACGGCCCCGTTTTTTTGAAAATGTTCGGCTCGACCAATCAGAAGACGAATAAAATGGACAAGATTGCAAAAAACCCGGGTCGGAATGTGAGACTAAATGTGACTTCGTCAGTGAACTGACTAGTCCAAATACCTTCATAGAGACGTACAAAAAGATTAAAATCATAATATACTTTTTATCTTTTTATATGTATTTTAATAATATTCCATAATATACCTATTTGTTCACTCAATAGTATTTGTAAGTCACACATACATACACATGCATGGATATCTATGATAAAACAGATATGACAACGGACGGAAGTCAAATAAAGTACTTTTACTTAGTGCTAATCGTTAAAAATGAGTTGGAAATATATTTATAAAGAGTCTTACTTGTAAAATAAGTTTCGTTCGTAAGCTAAGAAATCTTTGGACCCATAACTCGGAAAGTATTATCAAAAAGAAAACAACATATCTAAACAGGCCGAAAACTGAACACGAGACATACTTACCTGCCCAGTGGTCGTACGGTGATCTTGCAGGCCGTGGCCATGGCCAGAGCTTCCTCCCTTGCACTTTGGTTGCGGTAAAGGCCAGGAACAGCAACAGCTGTCTCCATGGGACAATTTATGGTAGGGTGAGGCTGCGTGCGCGCGGCACTCGCCCCTTCTATCAATCACCTTCGAAAGTACCTTCGAAGGTAGCATTTTGCCCCCGACGAGATAGTAACAATTTCATGTTGCAAGGAAGGATGAGCGCGAGGCAACCCAAGAAGAAGAGTTGACATTCAACTAAAGCAGCTAGCCAGGTATGCTGAGCGGATTAGTCGCTAAATCCCTCACCCGCCAATTACAACGACATTTAACCACCTTCGTACTTTCAGGTTCGACCGGACGAAGAAGCCAAAGTCTTGAGTTATTAGCGACCAACCAGGCAACGACAAATACTACGCCTCTGCCGCGATGCAAACTTACTCTTTTGTTTTTTTATTAGCATGCTGCCTAAGCAAATTAAGCGTCCGTGAAAGACGTCGAACTTGTTCCCATGATATCAATCACAGAATTTGGTGATTGACCAACATCGTAAACACTTCTTTCATATTGGGTGTCCCTGGCTTCAGAGAATTTATATTTTCTCTCCAAAGGAAACGCTTGTGATGTTGAAGAATATCTCATGATTTCACCGGCTATGCTGCAGGCTTGACCACCGCTACCAAGGCTTCCTGCAGAATATTTGGCAACTGCAGCAACTGCACAGGTTCGTGCGGCATTATGTTGCATGCGGGAACCACCTGCAAGTTCATGAGCCGAATCGTCTTGCTTCAACGCGGTTTGGGCAGGCGTGACTGAGAAGCCAAGAGTTATCTTATGGGCCAGGGCTGTTGCGATGCACGGAGTTATCATCGGACATTTAGCTCTACTCACTGACTGCCATTTCGTAAAACAGCTTGCGACTGATTCACATCTTGGGGCCAATTCTTGAACCGCAAATCCAAAGGCCCGCACATCGTCGCGAGAAATGAAAAGCTGCATGCAGGGCCTGATCCAATGTGTCGGCACAGACTCGCCGAACTGTTCACGAGCAGGAAGGGAAAAGCCCATTATATGCATCGCTTTATTATCCTTTAGCATACGATTCAAAAGCAGCGCCGCGCTGAACGATTGTACTGGTATCCTGACATGAGCCATAGCCGCTGTACACTCGGGAGGCACCAGGATCTCTGTTCGCCATATCGTGGACAGCCAATTCTGAGCCCACAACGCGAGACCGTGATTGTAACCAAGTATTGAGTTCTCCCCGATCCTTTTGCGAAATGATAGGGCATCACGCACTGCAATCATTGGAGTGTAGTCACGAGTTCCGGTGTACTGAAATCGCACTTCATAATCAGACAAATTACGCAAGACTTCTGGACGAAAGCTTGTCAGTGGGGAGTTGGAACAAACTGCTCCGATAACCGACGGATGAACGCTTGCTTGGGCCGAGCGAGTTACCCATAGCATCGCACTGCCTTTGGGGCTAAACAACCACTTGTGTGCATCTGACATGAAGAACGTCACCCCGGAAGCCTCGAGTGCGAAACAATTCAGCTTCAGTTGACCGAGCACATGAGCTCCATCTAGCAAGCATGGGACACCGCGAGACTTACAGGCTTTGGCCATAGCATGGACAGGCATGATTACTCCAGGGCATGACGAAATATAATCAATCGTGACGAGAGCCACGTGGGAACCTTTTGATGCAGCTTCGTCTATAGTTTTTGCAAGCACTAACTCCAGAGAATCTCCGTTTCGACCAACTGGTGCCATTTCCTTGCCAGAAAACTCCACTTGTACTTCAACCACGTGCGCGCCGGAGGCTGAAGCATAGTGAGCGATGCAGTTTTTCACCATTCCATAGGCTGTGCTTAGGTGGATGACTGTATTACCAGCACGAAAATCGGCTGCTCGAATCACTGAAGCTGTTGCAGCAGTGCAGTTTTCAATCAGAACGATGTCCTCTTTATTTGCTCTAATATACTCCGCTATTTCCGCTCGTGAATCTTGAATTCGCATTGCCGCATTTCCGAGCATCCATTCGTGCGGGCTTGACTCGCACTCAATCTGATACATCCATTGCTTCTCAAGAACCTAGACGTGAGGGTGAAGGATGAGAAAATCGCAGACAAACGAGGAGGTGAGTTACAAATGAAATAATATCGACGAACCTCTCGGACCGGTGTGCCATAAGAGGCATTGAAATTCAACGCCTCTTGTTTCAAGAAAAAATGTTTTCGCATCTCCGCAGAACCTGGCATAGGAAAATTGTTTCTGATGCCCACATCAGACCAAACTGTGGCTTGTGTGTTGGAAGCCCTGCTGAGGCACTCTTCCCCCTTAAGAATCACGAATGGGTCTGCTGACTCACTCATTAACGGTTCGACGATTTTCTCGTCGCCATGGCCATTCGACGCTTGGAACGTTCGCATCGGATCATCTACGGCGCTGAGCAATCTACGGGCTGGCATTCCTGCAGGGATCTTAGGAAGAGCGTTCCAAGTTTACCGCTCCAGTGCCGATTTGACAACAAGCACTCGTAAATGTCAGTAAACACAGCGCAAAAATATCACTCAGGCGACTTGATTCTTTTGCTTGACTGTAAGCTGTGCGGCTAGCGACTCGTGTTCCTGGCTGACTGGCGGCCTCTTCGAACACCAAGGGTCGCCAAACTTCTTTTCGACCAATCAGAATTCGGCAATTTCGCGCCAATGGAACTGTTGAACGGGGATTTTTTTTGACAAGTTGGGCCCGTCCGCGCTTCGCTGCTCAGTGTGATTTTTTTCGTGTCAAGATTAGGTTTTGGTTATTTGCCCTGATCGGCTATAGGCAAACATTGAGAACCCAGCAGAATAATAATCGATTTGGCCCTGATCGGCTATAGGCAAACAGTGAGAACCCAGCAGAATAATAATCGACGTACTCGTATATTGAATAATAATTCGCATCTATCCTCTCAGCACCTCGTCGAAGACGACGTTGACCACCACTTTGCCCGTGCCCGGCGCGCTGGGTTCTATGCCCGGCGCGAGGTGTTCCCCCGTCGGGATGCACAGGCGCAGGTTGTTCTCGTCCGTCGTGCGACTGACCGCGACGTAGAGCTGGCCGTGAGCAAACACCGGTTCTGGGAGGTACAGGCCGACGCGCCCCCGGATGGTCTGACCCTGCGACTTGCTCACGGTCATGGCGAAGGCGGGTCGAACGGGGAACTGTGTCCTCGTCCACTGGTACGGGTGGAGGTCGTCCTTGGGCGTGAGCTTGATGCGTGGTACCCAGACCAAGCTGACGCCGCCGCGCTGATCCCTCATCTCGCACTCCAGCAAGTCCCTCGACACCACGCGCTTCAGGATGAATCTCGACCCATTGCACATCCCCTTGGCTGGGTCGAGGTTGCGGAGGAGCATGAGCGGCATGCCGACCTTGAGTTTAAGGTCGTGCGGCGGCAGCCCCGCCCCCGTCTCGGCGTTGAGGATCTCGACAGGGACGTTGTTCAGGTTGGCATCCTCCCCCGACAGCGCGTCAGAGGAGAGGAGATGCACCTCGTCTCCCCCCGGGAAACGTGCAGTCACTCGCTCGTTGATCTCGTCCACGACCTTGTTGGTCGTCGCCAAGATCACGTTGTCGCCCACGGCGGGCGATCCTTGGCCGAGTCCGGGGAAAACGAAATCGATGAGGCCATCGATGCCGCCCTCCAGGCAAAGTCGGCTGGGGAAGCGACACCGGCGCTTACCGCGTTCGTCCGGCGGCCCGAACTCCTCCTCGCCGGCCGTGCCGTCGCCGAGGTCCTCGAGGAACCGCGCGAACTCGAGCGTCTCTGGCGACGCGCCCACCAGGCGCATGTTCGTGACCAGCCGTACCGACCGGAACTGCAAATCCCACCCACGTGCTTCAATTCAATAAAGGGCATTAAATAGATACAGAACCAATCTTGATCAGTTTGAAAATATCATGGTCTATAAATACCACTATCTTTGTGACCACTACCACACACATGCACATCCAAAATCCAAATGCAAAATGTAAAGAAGAAGATGCTTAACTCAACGATACCTTCGAAGGTATCTTATTATATTTCTTTCGTACGTAATAAATAAATAATGGAATAATTTAAACTAAACAAGGTGGTCACGGATGAATTGTTTGACCATGACTGTTAATTTACAACATCGCCCTTGTCCACGCCACTCTTATCAACACCATCATGCGAAGGGTCCTGGGACACACAGTCACTTCCACGCGCTGGAATGGAGCTAGACATGCCACGCAGGCGGCCGAGTTCTACCGCAACCCCACAGCCGTGACCAGCGACGAGTTCTAATCCTGACGAGGATAAGTTCCAATCGATGACCACAATGGCTTTCAGGTTTCAGGTACGAAAATGTCGATATTTACTGCGTAATCTAATTAGACGAAACTACATCCCATGTAATAAACACAATTTATGATGGTTTATTTATAAATATCTCATCCCCAGCAAATCCTAGCTAGCTACAAGCAAGTAATAATTACATTCCATCGTATCAATTTTTTTAAATACATTATTGTAGTCTATCTCATATCTTCGTGTCTCAAGAAACCTTGACTTCGAAAGCACTTTTTTTAACGTCGAAAGGGAAACAAAAAATCGAGATGTCATCTAGAGAACTCTTGAGAAAACTTTAGTATGATGCCGAAGACATCTTTCCATGATCGGTTTCAGCAATGGTACCAAGATTCTTTGCATATTACAACGATGCCCCTAGCACAAAGCGTGCGTTCGGTGCGCGCAAAATTTGAAAAAATGGTTCTCCGAAACTGACCAAACTCTTTCCTCGACAGAAACTACAGAAGGCCGGTTTTATATCTGTGAGAGACGTGAAAGCAGCGAGAGGACCGATCGCTCTTGCCAGGGGTGAGCCACAAAACTTTCTTTTTTGTCGGCGTGCTCCTCTGACTTGACCACATTTTCCCCGACGTTGCAGAAGCTGATCTGACAAATGAACAGGCAAACGAGGTCATGAAACTCCTCCGCTTCGGCACTGACGGAACTGCTCTGGCCGGTGCCAGGTCTGCCTCCGAGATACTCTATGAGGAAAAAGCCAAGCTGGCCGTAGTGACCTTTTGTAAAGATCTAGATGATATGCTCGGTGGAGGCATCGCGATCGGCGAAGTCACTGAGCTGTGTGGTTGCCCTGGTATAGGAAAAACTCAGATATGCATTCAGCTTTGCGCTTCCGTGCAAATTCCTAGGGTATTTGGAGGTGTTGATGGATCAGCATTGTACATCGATACCGAAGGAAGTTTTATGGCTGAGCGTGTGCATGAGGTGGCCGAGGCAACGGTTAGGCATCTTAACTTGGTTTCCCGTACCTGCCTGGAGCGCGATGAAGTCGAGTCCACACCTTGCTTCGCGGTGGAAACAGTGTTGGACCAAATTCATCTGTTTCGATGTCACGAAACCACAGAACTCCTCGCCGTACTAGAGATGCTTCCATCCTATGTAGAAACACATCGGATAAAGGTAGTCGTGATAGACAGCATCGCCTTTCACTTCCGACAAGACTTCAAAGATATGGCTTTGCGAACCACGATCTTGGCAAAAGTTACGAACCGGTTGATGAATTTGGCAACTTCGAAGCAAGTTGCGGTAGTGAGCGTGAACCAAGTAACCATGAAGCCTGATCAATCTTCCGGTGGCGCTAGATTAGTGCCTGCACTTGGGGAGAGCTATGCTCATGCTTGTACAACTCGCGTGATCTTGAGCTGGGAAGACGACATGAGAACAGCATACCTATATAAATCTCCCAGGCTACCACCGGGCAGGGCGAAGTATGCGGTGACAAATGGCGGCCTGCGAGACGTACGCAACCTGAAGAGACGAGTAAGAGGCGACTCGGACAAATGATGTCAATTTTCTCCTTCACTGAAAGCTGAAAACAGTGCTGGTTGTCTAACATAATATATCCAATATAATCTTTCGGCATTAGTATCTGTACTTTGTCGAGTAGTCTTTAGGAGATACCACCAGACCGCGGCCCTTGCGCGCTCCAGAGTATACTACCTCTACAATATCAATGAACTCCTGCTTATCGTCCATTGCCCAGTTGATCTTGTTGTTATTGCCCGTTCCCAAGTCGATCATGATGTGCTTGTTCCTAAAGAAAAACATTACCGTGCAAGGATCATAAAGTTCATACATGGCGTTGAAATCGGGTACGTCATCGATGTCCACGCAGTAGAGTACGGCAAAACTTTTGACTCGATCAGCCACGCTTGCAAGGGTCTACGATTGAGAGGGATGATGAGAAACGTAGAAGGTGAACTGCACTGTCTAAAGTGTGTTGTTTCGAAGCTCGGTTCAGAAGACGAGTGAGCTATATCTTACTTCATCCATACGCATGCATGTATCGTCTGCGTCTCTGCCAAAACGAAGCACGACCACTCGCTCCTCTTCCGTTAGGATTGCCTGATCCACGGCCCAACCGCTTCGGAGATGTGGAAGAAGGAACGACATCGAATTATGCAGTAAGCTCGGTGTTGGAAATTATCGGCGCGCAGTTCCCTTGGCTTTCGAGGCTTGTGATCGGAGTTGTGCCAAACCTTATGCTGGAAAACGCTCGGTGCGCGCCCGGGCACGTAATCCTGGCTGCTCCTGGTTGAAATCTACCTATCAAGCAAGAGATTGTCGGATTTGGGCAGGAACTTCTCTGCTGGTGCCATTTTCATTTCACTTCTCTGCTTGTGCTTGGATGCCGAAATCTCGTGAGATTTATTTTCCACCTTCGTTCGTATGCGTAATTTTCTACCTTCATATGATGATATATTAAATACGTAGATAATCGTACGAAGGTAATAATAAATAAGCTTCGTATACGTATATCATAAGAACAAAAACATTTCAGCGTGTTTTATCGTGATTATGGAGGCTCCGTTCGCATGTGTCGGCATAGCTTACCTCGTTAATGATGATTTCATAAACCAACAGGCTGGATCAAAAGATGATTGATGCGATACTCAAATGAGATCAAAGCTAGCTAGCTAGCTAGCTAGCTAGTATTTAGTCTAATATATTATAGACGACGACGAGAAAACAGATACATCATGAGACATCTATCATAATTATTTATATCAAATGAGAGAAGACATCGTGGTCAAATTTTGATTGGTCAAGCGAGGGTACCGGGGGCGCAAAATATATTTATGATTTGCGAAAAGCTTATTAAAGTTTTCGGTTACGGCTGGCGAACGAGTCCAAATAAACAGCGTGACCCTGTGAAAACCAAAACCCTAGACGCACTCAGCACAACGACGCTGAAAAACACACGATGGGGGTGCGTGACCCGTATGATCATTCTCAATCAGCTTCGACCTGAACGACACACCGCACCATCGTCTTTTTTGTCCACTTGTGTCGCTTGCTACTGCCGGGACTCTCCCGCTCATCTTCGCTTCCCGCCGAGGCCGGAAAACAACCCGGCAAATCGGAAGGGGACGATGAAGCCAGCAGCTCACTGGTGATCCGACCAAATATGAACTAGTTACGCTCACCACCTTTCTCGGTGTCTTGCATCCGAACACGCGTGATTTTCTCGCCGCGGATGTGTGGTAAGACATGTGCAGAAGCTAAACCAAAACCCGAACCCACCCGCAGGCGTACAAATACGTCGAAGAACTCTGGAAGAAGAAGCAAAGCGACGTGCTTCGTTTCCTGCAGCGCGTCCGCGTCTGGGAATACCGACAACTTCCGTCGGTATGCCGCGTGTCACGTCCAACTCGTCCAGACAAGGCTCGACGCCTCGGCTATAAGGCAAAGCAAGGTTTCTGCATTTACAGGGCGAGGGTCCGCCGTGGCGGCAGGAAGCGGCCAGTTTCTAAGGTGAACTCCTGTTCTATGCAGAAGTGCAGATTCTTGATTCACTCGATGCGCGCTGATGCGTCTTTTTCTTTCAAACCATTTCTTTTCGAGATTCGTGCCTTTGCTCAGTATTGTTCCTATCTTGCTTTGAACCTCTCAGGGCATTCGCTATGGTAAACCTGTCCATCAAGGGGTCAAGAAACTGAAATTTGCTCGCAATCTCCGCTCTGTGGCTGAGGAGCGTGCTGCCCGACGCTGCGGTGCTCTCCGAGTGCTAAACTCGTACTGGTTGAACGAGGTGCGAATGCCAACGAATAAATACTTTTCTTTTCACTAAACAGATGCTTTTGCCATCCACAGGACTCTGTCTACAAGTACTATGAGGTTATCATGGTTGATCCCATGCACAAAGTCATTCGAAACGACCCTCGCATCAACTGGATTTGCAACCCTGTTCACGTGAGGCGACAACCACTCCTATGCCCGATTCCACCCCTTTGCTTTGCCTCTCCAAAGATCTTTTGCATCACTTCATAAATAAAATGACGACCCTTAAAATAGAAACACCGCGAAATGCGAGGCCTCACATCAGCTGGTCGCAAATATCGTGGTCTCCGCGGAAAGGTAAGAAAGCATGACCTCAGTTCCGGTCGATCACAAACTCATACTTTACGCACATAAACAGGGCCACAACTACAACAAAGCTCGGCCTTCAAAACGCGGAACTTGGAAGCGTAATCAACAGCTTTCTCTCAAGCGCTACCGCTAAGCTTGTCATTTCTTGGCCTGTGCTTCGCCATATCTTCGCAGTCGTCACGTTGTAGGAGAGAATGGTTTCAAAATTCAAGATCCTCAAGCTATATCAATGAAGACGACGTATGATTTGAGTGTTTTGCGTTGCTAGGATATCATTTGAATGTTAACTTGAACAACAATAAAGTTTACACAAAGCCGCGACCAGGCTCGCCACTGCTGGCCAAATCCCCAAGAACTCCTACTCCTCAAGAGCCGAGGCGCCGGAAATGATCTCGATGAGTTCCGTCGTGATCGATGCCTGGCGCGTGCGATTGTACAGCAAAGTGAGCTTGCCGAGCATGTCCTTTGCATTCTTTGTAGAGTTCTCCATAGACTGCATCCTCGAACCGAGCTCAGAAGTGCTGTTCTCAAGCAACGCGTTGTACATGACTGCACCAAATTTGAATTCTGCAAGGTCCAGGAGAAGTTCGGATCGGTCAGAACCCTCCAGTTCGTACTCGTCAAAACTATTTTCCCCACTTTCCGCTACTTTCTCGTATCCCTCTGCAGAAAGCACAGTTGCAACTGTTGGCTTGAACGAAATAACTGATTGAAATCTGTTGTAGATGATTTGATACTTATGAGCCCCGTCTGACAAGATTTTGTCTGTGACCAAAGAAGCTGTTGAAAAGCTCAACGGCATCTTCGTGACATCAAGAATGACATTCTTCAAGTTGTCCGAAAATGCTTTTGAAAGTTGACCTCGCGCCTTTTCCCCTATGATAGTGAGTGAAGCATCTCCCCCTGTTGAACTGGAAACAGCTTTAGAGACTTTCACCACGGTTGAGTTGATTCCTCCGCACAGCCCTTTGTCAGAAGATATCGGAATAAGCATTGTTGTGTCCGAAGTGAAACCTGCAGCACCGTAGTTTGAGGTGTTGAGCTCTCAAGTAAAAAAAGAATCTACAGCTCTCACCTGGGACATCGCCTAACAGCCGAGAAAGAGGCTGGACGAGTCCTCGGGACTTTTCCATCTTCATTTGCGCTCCTTTCAGACGAGAGGCAGCAACCATCTTCATCGCAGCGGTGATTTTCTGTATGTTGCCCACGGATTTCATGCGCTGAGCTACAACCTGCAAGGAAACAGAGCGTGACCCCGCTGGCCTAAATCTGGGTAGTCCGATTAATATTCGTTAGTAGAGCTCAACGGTCATCGACCTGACGATCGAATCGTGCAACCGTCGTGTTTCAAACAGGTTCACTCATTGGTCACGCAAAGTAAGTCGTGTGGGTGTACAGTTGTAGTGGACGGAAAAGTCGGAACAAACGCCGAGAAGATTCGAAGACGCGAAACCCTAGAATGGACAAAACCGAGTTTTTTGGTTTTTGTGAGCACAGGAAGGGATGGAAAATCATCGGTGTAAAGATTTCTCCTTTGCAACGCGAAATTACACCCTATCACCCCTTCATTCATTATAGGAAAGCAAGATCGAAGCGCCGCGAGGATACCCACCCGTTTGCTTTCGGAGACACAAGGTCGAAAATGTACTTGGATTGAGCCGATAGAAAAGCACGTTGGGCGCCTTCGAAGCAACGACTTTTCCCGAGAAAAGTCGAAAGGCTCCATAAATTACGAGTCGACATTACTGCGCAGTTTTCTTCTTCCCGCGTGATAGCTGTTGAAGTGATAACAACACGCGCGACACTGTACGTAGTGGCCTGATTATTCGGGCAGCAACAGATTGTTCGGTCAAAAAAAATATCCGACTGTGAACAAAAGGGAATTCCAGATACACGGAGTACTTGAATAATAATCTATAAATAATAAGCAAGTATACATGTTACCTTCATTTATTTGGTATTAGTTTCGTACTCGTGTGCGTGTGTAGTGACCCTATCTCTTACCTTCATTATTAGTAAGTGCTCCATAGATAGGCCATAATATGAGAAATAATAAGTAGCCTTCCTTCGTAACTCCTAGTGCACGGTGATAGTAGCACGGTAGCGATGGGAGGACTGAAGCTCACTTTTCGCTTGGGCTCGAAAAAGCCACCGGGAGAACGCAGAGATCCGAGTGACTTTTCTCCAAAGTTAGTCGGGATATTTCCTGCAAACGATGGTCAAACGATGCCTCCCATCGTGCAAGGAGCTTCCCGCACGCAGTCTTTCTCAACAGAGCTGCACATGACCGCCGCGGCCCTCTCCGAGGTCCCGCCACCGCCACTCAGGGAATCAGGTGAGACGACCGAATCCTTGATGACAGGTGTGCCCAGGGCTCTCGGTGGATCAGGTGGAATATTGAGGAGTTCGCGAGAGGGAGTTGAGGCGCGCAAAAGCAATGCCAAACGAAAAGCAGGTTCAGGTCAATTGAATCGGTTCTCAACACCAAGCACATGGGAGCCACAGTCTACTGGCGGCGAAACAGTTCAGCGCGAGTTACTCCGCGGAACTAACTCAACGAGTGTTATCCTGAAACCTTCCAGCGGTACGGGAGAAAAAGCCGAAAACGAAGGGACGATGCCACTTTATCTTAATAATGGCGAACGGCAAGGGATGGTGAAGAAGAGGAAACGAAATACACACAGGCGCGAAACATTTACTGAGCGCGCCATGACCAGGCGCATGCCGGCTTTAATGTCTATCCTCTCGTCAGCGCACGCTTCTCCAGATCGTCATGTACCCGTGGTGTTGCCTACCAATTTGTATTTCCAGTCACAGCAACTGCCGGAAATGTATGCGAAGGGCTTGAACACTTTGACATCGACGTTAAGCAGTCTTGCAACTGAAACTGCATCGACATTATCAGGGGTGGCGACGGTTTGGGCTCAGAATGTGTGTTTGCCGTCACCGTATCCACCGATAGCTCCGATACCAAAGAGCTCTGACATGCTCACAAAGTTACTGCGAGCATCCAACACAGCGAACCATGAATCAGAGAGCGCGGCGAGAAGTAAACAGCAGGGCGATAGATTATCGTTTGGACATGGTGGCGTGTCATCTATCGCACGAACAGACAGATGTACAAGTACAATGATGTTGAGTCAAGCTGCTGCTGCTGCGGGCGCGCGCGCAAAGGCAGAAGCGAAGGCCACAGAGATAATTCTTCGTGGTGAGGCGTCATCATCTTTTGAGGCAATCGAAGCTTGTGAAGACTCGCTCTTGTCTATACTTACACGTATGCAGGCAAAAGCAAGTTACCGATATGTGGATGCTGTGAGATCGATACACGCGCATCTGATGGATGCTATGAAAGGATCAAAAGGCAGTTACAAAAGATCTTGCGACATAGCCACAAATAGCTTTTGTGCTGCCAGCTGGTAACATAAAAGCCGCTACACATACAGACATCAGACATCGCATCTCGAGGTTATTGCATCAGGTTAGCAAACGTTGATACAGTTCACAGGTAATCACCACCCTCGATATTGCGCTGAACGGTATTGAACATGAAAATTTAATAGCGAGTAACAGTAAGGGATGTCGTTGTTGAGTATCCATTTGCTAAATATTTAAGCCATCCGTGCCGATGTCGATTTGGCAGTGTAAGGAGGCATGGAGGAAGGTGGACTGGCCACTGTTCTGTCGACCGAGATATCTGGCAGAGTTATTTGAGGTTGACGTATTGTTTTCGTCGCCAGAATCGAACAGAATCCACAGGCGGTTTGCAAAGATTCACACCGTTTGTTGCAGCCTGCATTCGACCCTGCCGCCTGAGGTTGTGTACGAGCTCGTCTTGGGTGATTTTTTTGAGTGCTGCGAAGTCACCTTCGTATTCAATCCAGGCAAAATTGAGCGGAACAGTAGAGATATTGGGCTTGTGTCCTGCAGGTTTTTGCGCCAACCGTACGTCCTGACAGTGAAGCTCACACCAAACCATCATGCGATCATATGCACGCGCTGCTTCCTCTTCGTGATCAAAACAACCCAGAGATGTAGGCTTACCGTTTCGCCTGAACTGCGCTTCCCAGCGTCGAGTGGGAAATGTTTGATGGACACCTCGATAGCGTGACGTGTAGGTCCTACCTGTAGAGACACCCTTTTGCCGCGCGACTTTGTGCACAGATTGTCTTGCGCCCGTCTCTCCTACTTGGCGTGACACAAAGTCGTCTTTTCCATCTGCTGCGCTAACATGTGTTCTCGTGTAGGTCTGGTCACCTGACCAGCCCGTGACGCTACATGTAAGAGCTGCGAAGATTTTTGCATCGATGAGAACGCCATCTGGTATGCTCTCAGTGTCGGTGCGCTGAGCCACAGAGAAATTGAGTTAGAAATGGAGACCAAAATAAACCTCCGAGAATCAGAGGGTGCACGCGTACCTTCAGAATCGCAGGTTTGCCAGCGAAGTCAGCGAGTTGACGTCTCATAGCAGAAAACGATTGCGTACTACTATGGGCCGTAAGCATCGACCGCCCATGACGATCACGGCTGTCGATAACTTGGCCTTGAGCTGTAGAAGTCTGAGTAAGTCGGTTCACTTTGGGAATAGCACTGCAGTGCCTACATGTCTTCGCGACATCCTCTGAAATTTGCAACCTCTCGGGGTCCATTGCTGTGATGAAGATAAATCACTGTTCAAAACGTGAACCGACGCGCATTCAACTTTTGATTTGTACGCTTCGCGCCCTCAGCAGATAACTACTGATGACTCGGTTCGTTGCTTTGCTCACTGCTGCTATTTATTTGTAGACATAAGTGTTTATTAATAAGAGTTATTATACGAACGAAAGCTTATTATGTTTCGTTCATTCGTACGAGTTTCGAAGCAAGGTAGTAAGTGCTTCGAAGGTAGTATTTTTTCGACAAAGACAACGGACGGAAATGAATGTAACGCGTACCGTTTTATGTATATATGTGGTACTTTATTTCCCAAGTATATTATATATTATTAATTAATACGAAGTAATTTAATATATATATGATAATAATAAAATATAATAAGGTATGATATATTTTGAGTGTTTTTAAAGTGTTTTTCAGCAGACGAGCGTTTCCGATTGCGACGGCATGGCGGACGAAGCCGAGTTCCAGGGGATGTGGGGCTAGGACGCCAGTCATGCCGACGTACCTGGAGATAGTGGTCGGCGAATCATTCCTGGACAAGTGTTTATCGTCATCCATGTTATTAAGAAGATCTTAATAATAACTTCTGTTAATAATAACTTCTACACAATTATGTATTAATATATGAGATAATGTATAACTATTCTATACTATTCTATGCTATAAAATTAAATACCTTATTATCATTACGATCCACACAAGCACTAGTGGGCGAACATTTTAAAGATTCCGCTTATTGCGACATATTTAATATATATCATACTTTATCACATATATATAATATATACATCTTAAGATCTTAATCTTATTAATAAGTCATAAAAAAATAAGTCACACCCCTCATGAAATTCAGAAAACCTTGCTTGCTTCATCGTACTAACGGTTACGAACGAACGAAACGCTTACCTTCATATAAATATCTACGATATATATATACGATATATATATATATATATGTAATAATAACATGTATATCGACTCCAAAAAATGTCACCTGTCCACATTTTTGATTTCGTGAATTCGAGAATCCTGATTTAGCGCCTCTCATATATATGTCAGCCGATCCGAGGGTTTGTCGACATTTTTAACAAAATGCTCGGATACTTCGCTGTTTTATTTATTGTTACGATCAATGTTATTATTGAAACTAATAATGAGTATATGCATGCAGGTGCTTTATTCGTACGAAACCTTACGAATGAAACGTACGTAATACACCATTCCCCCTATATCGTTGACTTTCGGTCGGCAGTGTGGTTACCATACGAACTCTGGTCGGTTGCAAATACCGACACGCGCTACGCGCCAAACATTTAGGGTCGCGCGGTTTTTTTTTCCTATGGCGCCTAGTCTGGACGGCGAGCGCGCTGGACCACTTGCTAATATGCTGTTTGGCCCCAAACACGGAGGACGTCATCATTAGTAGTGCGTATCAACGTTGCCGAGTTCACATTGTCAGATATTGCGTTGCAGCTGAACTAGAAGACTTTGACCGCGACCTTAGAACTGACGGTTTAATTTATATGGCAGTGAATCTCATACATTTTAGACCGTTGTTTCTTGAGTTCCTGAGGCAAAGTAAAACATCGCTGTAGAACACGTTGGGAACACTCAAAGAGCGAAATACTC
>Ga0209666_1001338_pt1 | contig 18907 bp, 19 predicted proteins | sample SaaInlV_125m_DNA_FD_184679 | JGI IMG/M metagenome (GOLD analysis project Ga0209666, IMG submission 184679) | Marine microbial communities from expanding oxygen minimum zones in the Saanich Inlet - Saanich Inlet SI037_S3LV_10m_DNA (SPAdes)... | ecosystem: Environmental > Aquatic > Marine >...
TCATTATTTACTATATATATATGGGTTTTGACAAGTATTATCGCTACTAAATTCTAATAAAAGATATATTTATTTAGTTTAGAGAGCATATAATATATGGATGAAGATAAACGAGCAACGGCATTAAATTCCATTACTACTGTTGGAAAAGAATATATATCATTATCAGATGGTACTAAAATCGGAAAAAAAGTTTTAAAGGATTTAAAAAAATTGATGGAATTGGAATTGCGAGAAAAATACAAAATTGTTAAAAATAAATGGAAAGTCGTTTCCGAAGCAGATAAAGATAGTAAACAACAACTTCTTACAAAAAAATATTATAAAGAAATAAAAGATGCTAAATTAATCAAAAGAATTACTGACAAATATGAAAGTAATAAAGAAAAAATAGGAAAGATAACACAACAAATAACAGAAAGAAAATCATTATTATATAGTAAAAATATTGATTATGATGATGATAATTTATTAAATGAATTAATAAAAAAAAAACAAGAGTTGGAAGAATTAGTTGAAATAGATTATATTACAAAAGAGACAATATCATTTAATAGTATTATAGTCATTAATGGAGACTATTTTTTACCATATGTTGTAATAAATGATAACCCGAAAGATATAGCTGTTATTATCAATGATAAAAAAGAGCTTGATAAAATATTTAGAGAAAAACACTTTAAATCTTTTGATGATTCAGTTATATTAGAATTTTATAATGAAATAACAAAGAAATTATCTGATACAAAAGATTTCATAAGGAAAACTGATGTAAATATTAGAAATGATATAATAGAAGATTTATATAAAAAGCTCTTTGCCATATATGATATAAAAGAACACAATTTAAAAGATAAGGACAAATATTCTAAACAAATAAAAGAAGAATATATTAATAAAAAAATAGCACGAAATAACAGTTTATCTTTTGGTGGGGCGAGAGAAGGAAAAGGCTTTTTTGAAGATACGAAAAGTGCTATCGGTACCATTGCAGAAGCATCGCTGCCAGACCCACGGCGCGCTGCCGTAAGGGGTGTTGCAGAAGGCGTGAAAAATGCATGGGAAGTTAGTAAAAAAGTAAAAGCCAGTATGCCAATGCCTATTGTTAGTATAGCAAAAGTAATCGAAAATCGCCAAAATGAAAGAGCAAAATTTACTGATGCTGACAAGTTTGTAATGACTCTTTTTGAAGAAAATCTTGATGAATCACCAGATAATTTAAGTATAAAAATTTTACAAGACTTGGTAAATCACTTAGACAAAAATAGTAGATATAAAAAGGATATTAAAGCACTTATTGGATTCAATCAAGCTATTTTAGATAAAAATGAACAGGTAAAAACGGACGAAGCAAATAAACAAAGCGAAAATAAAAGTGCAACATCTAAAGAGTTTATTGAGATAGCTCTTGGTAAATATAAAAAATTGAAAAAAAGTTTTATGGATAAGGTTGCCAGTGATAAAAAATCCCTCGATGAACAGCTACAAGAAGGAGCTGATAAAGATTTTATAAAAAAAATTTCATTCGCAGAAATAGTTGAAGCAGATAATAGGTACATTGAAAATGTAAAGGGACTTTATAGTTATTTACAAAATATTGAGATAGAACAAACAGGCGGGGCTCCACAAAATGATATTGAAAAAAAAGAAAACTCTGATGATAAAGATAAGAGCGTGACACCATATGATTTCTATAAAATATTAAAAGAAAATTATATTGAAATAGTAACATTGTATTATAAGTTAATTGATGGCGCTGGTGATGAAGAAAAACATTATGATTTCATTTATAAATATGATGGTATTAATACAACGAGAGACAATGAAGATACGTCAAATAAAACACACGATGATGATGAAAAACAAAATACTGGATTTAATAAATATAAAGCTGCTCTTGAATTTATAAAAGATAATTTGGATACATATTTGCCTGTGGGCGCCAAATCTACTAATATTATAAACAATGTATTAACTTCGGCTAATTTAACTGAGTTAATAGACCTCTGCGGCAAATATGATATTATAGTTGATACTGTTGGACGAGATATAAAAGACTTAAAAAAAATATTTAATGATATTTTAGTTCATGATATTCAAACTAAACAAGAAAGATTTGAAGAATCATTATTGGGAAGAATAAATAATTTATTATTAAAAGATCAAGGTTTACGATGGCAAGACAGTTTGGAAAAAAACGAAAAGCTTAAAAATGCAATAGAACTTATAGCGGAAGGCAAAACATATGAAAATGATTTAGTTAACGCATTGAAAATACAATTAAACCCAAGAGCAAAAGATGAAATAGAACGCAAGAAGACATCAAATAAGGCAATATTATTAATCAATGAATTAAAAGAAAAAATAAGATTACTTGAATCAAGAATTGATGTTTTAGGTAAAATAGAAACAAAATTACCAACAGAATTTAAAAAAATATACAAAACAATATCTAAAATGAAAACAATACCACAGTCAACAGAATATGAAGACTATATTATAAATATATTAAAAAGCTATAAAATAAATTTTTTTGAAAAAGATAAGGAGACCGACAGACATCCTATTATTAAAGCGATTAAATCAGAAAAAGCACAAGTTGAAGATAAATTAAAAAAAATAAAAAGTGAATTAATTGAACAAGAAAAAGAAAGGAAAGCACAAGTTGATATTCAGAAAGCTCAGGGACGGGGCTATGAACAGCGATTTGGTAACCGGTATAATGAAGATAATCATGTGGGTGGAACCTATGATAATGGTATTGATACAGAAAAACTTAAAATAGATTTAAAAATAGATAAAGTATCCTTAAAAGACAAGCATAAAGATTATTATAATTTTGTCTCTGATGATGATAATAATTCCAATAATTTACATTATTTTATGAAAGAATTAAAAGACAATATTGAACATCTTGAAAATGAGGAAGGTATAGATAATAATGGCGTGGGTAGAAGTAAAATTGATTCAGATAGAGAAAAAGGGATATACGAAAATATATGGTATGATTATCGGGAAGCTGTAAATAAACCAAATAATAAAGGCGCGGAAAAATATCTCAATGACCTACTTTTTTTAACAGAAGGGGAGAAATTACATGAACGTGTTATAGAAAATGATTTAGACCCCGAAATTGTATTAAAAATAAACTTTCGCGACAAAGCCATATATATATTTCTTATATTTTTAATAAGAACTATAAACATAATAACATTAGAATTTTTGATAGAATATAATTTGATGCAAAACCTGCAATATGCTATTGTATTTTATGGCTTTATGTATTTGCTAATAATTATATTTTTAATAGCGATAGTTAATTACGATTCATATAAATTGAGAATTATATTTAACTATCTGAATATACATATTAATGCGCCAAATCTGTTAGTGCAAAATGTATTATTTATAATATTTATAATACTTGTATATATATTAGTAAAATCTGATGATTTCTTAAAGTATTTTGGTGATTTATTAGATTATACAAAAATATATAATAATATGTATAACTATACTAAATCAATAGATGATGATTATTATACCAATTTGACGCAAAATGAAAAATTAAAATTATTATATAGAATTGATATAATATCAATGATAATATTTATATTCTCTGCTTTCTTAGTATTAATATTATAATTTATGAAAATAAGACATCAAAATGGTATATTGTCCTTTATAATTTAATAAAGACGAATTCATTAATATTTTTTTTTCTATATTTTCAATATATACACTTAATATATTATCATTTATATGTAGAACTTTTCCTTGAATATTATCGCCTAAATTAGTTTTAATTAATATATTATCATATTTATTTATCAAAGAAACGCCGAAACTATCAAATTTCATTTTATTGCCATTATCAATAGTTAAATCATAGATATTATCGGGATTTTCATCAACTTCGATAATATCTATGTTATCTTGTCCCATATCTAAATCATTATTTAAAAAATCGGTGAAACTAATATGCCAATTTTTAGTAGTTATTAATAATATATTATCGCTATTTATATTTTCCCAAATATCCCATGCGTTTTCATTTGAACTTGTTTTTAATACAAATATTATTTTTTGAGAAAGTTTATTATTATTTATGGTTATTGTTATAAATGATGTTTTATATTTAATTGATTTGGGCAATAATAATCTTTCTATTTTTATATTGTTTTTAAGTAAATCTATATTTATGGTAAATGATAGTTTATTTCTATTGGGACTATTGCACCAATCGCGATTATAACTATTAATTACAATATTTTTACAGCTAACCTTAGTTTTTTCTCTTGATAAAACTTCCAATTTTTCTAGTATTTTTAAGTTGAAATTTATAGGATTAGATTGTTGCACAACTGATTCCTGTTTGGATTCTTTAACGTCCGATTGTTGTTTTTGTAAATTCGCAATCGAATTTGTAACACTACGTTTCTCTTCTAATTCTAAAACTTTTAATAATAACTGCTCACTATCATACTTCATACTCTCGTCTTTGTCTTCGGTTTTTATTATTTCAGGTTCATATTGCCTATTTATTATACCGTCATAATGTTCTTTTATTTTGGATAATGCTATTTTATTCAATTCCATGAGTTTAACAATTTTTTTAATAAGAATAGCATCAGAACATATTGATTGTATTATACTTTTTATAATATTAATTAGGTCATTATCATGTGTATCAACATTACTGTATTTATCTATTATCATTTTACTTGCAGCAGTAAAAATCAGATTAATATTTTTATCAGATTTAAAATCATCTATTACACTCATTATAACTTAATAATTAATAATAGAAAATAGATTATAAAAATAACACATTATAAATTAATATTTCTATCTCTGAGATGTTTTTGAAGATTTGGGCGATATAGATACTTTCTATTTTCTTCCATTTTTTTATCATTTATATTTTTATCATTTACAATACAATGCCTAAAATTGGGATCCTCATATGGCGATTTTAGCTTTAATTGTTTATATTTTAGCAATGCATTTATCCATCTTATTTGATAAGCCATTGAAAACATACCACATTCGGTATTCTTCATTTGATGTTTCTTATTATTTGTTGTTATTGCAAATGGTATTTTTGGATATTTTTGTGCTAATTGTTTTTTAATATTTAATATAAACTTTTTAATATAGTGAGGCATTGATATCGCATTACTATCATAATAATGAGCTCCATATGATTTATTTTTAGGGTCTATAATAATAAAAGTAGATGTCCAATGAGAACCACTTTCGTCGTGTTTATCTAAATTTGTTATTAATCCTAAATATTTAATACCTTTACTATTATATTTTTTTAAATCTAATGAACATATTTGGCTATACAAGCATCTACCGAATTTATCTTCCTCTGAAAAATCTATCGGAAAAACACCCAGAAATGCATAACAATATCTCTTTTCATTATTATATTGTATCATTACATCATCTATATCGTAATTTGATAACCATTCTATCGGGTTTTTATACCATTGTGATGGCATTTCTGGACGTAACTCCGTTTTTTCAATTAGTTTAATGTTTTGACGCATTTTAGGATCTTTTGTTAGACTTCTAATGACACCAGGCCAGCACCAGTACTGCTTATCGTCACATATTGATTTTATGCGTTCATTAAGTAATTCTGACAATTTTTTTGCACTATATGTTTTTTTGTATTCAATTTTATTATCACGGCAACAATTCCATGCATCTATTAACTTTAATAAAGTTGGTTTTTTAAATAATGTAGGAGTTTTTGCGTTTTTCGGGCTATTATATTTTTCTATTTTTGTTGACATAATTTATATTTTTTTACAAATACACCTACCATATATAAAGATAAATAAAAAATAAACTGTAATCAAATATGTATAAAAATAAAAATTGATATATATATAAAGCAAATTAAATTTTAAACAATGGGTATAAATGAAGATTTACGGCATTTCATTAATAAGCACAAGGTTGAAAAGGGAAAACCCTACACCAATACAAGCATAGGATCACCAAAAGTAAGTCTTTATATTCCCGAAGAATCCTATGAAAAATTTATTAATTTATACAGTTTAGCCCTTACCAGTGGCATGGCGTTACATTTTACAGAGAAACCTACAATACCAAGTCCATTGCGTGTTGATCTTGATTTCCGCTTTACTATACCCGATGATAAATCAGGTATTTATAGTTCCCACAATTCCAATTCTTCTTTAAATGATAAGAAAGTATATGATAGAGTATATACTTCTGATAACATATTTAGAATAGTTGATGCATACTTTAAAATAATCAGTAGTTTTTTAAATGTAAAAGAAAAAGATGCCATTGCTTATGTTATGGAAAAGCCTAATCCAGTAGAATTTAGAAATAAGCTTAAAGATGGAATTCATATTGTATTTCCACATATTATTGTTGAAAATAACACACAACATTTCATTAGAAGAAAGATACTTGATATGTCCCCTGAGATTTTCAAGGAATTACCCATATGTAATGATTTTGATTCTATTGTAGATAAGGCTATAATTGACGCCAATTGTTGGCAAATGTATGGTAGTCGTAAACCCGATTGTGATGTATATCGTGTTTCATGTATATACAATTATAATAATGGGGCTACTAATCGCATTGATTTTGAATCAAATGCAAATGAAGAAATTAAATATATCCAATTATTCTCTATGATTAAACGGGGTAATTATCCTGATATTGTTAAAGAAGAATTTAAAACAGAAATTAGTCAGTATAGCAAACATATATTGCCTGCAATTGACCAAAAACTTAAAAACAAGGTACAAAATAATATATTTGGTAAATCTCTTAATGTTAATAGAGCTTATGTTTCCGACGATGAACTAGTATTTGTTAAGAGATTGGTAACTGAATGTTTAGCTCCTAGTAGAGCTGATAATTATACTGATTGGATTAATTTGGGTTGGGTTCTACGCAATATTGATTACAGATTGCTTGAAATATGGATAGAATTTTCTAAAATTAGTAGTGCATATATCGAAGGTGAATGTCAGCAATTATGGGATAAAATGCGAAAAGACAATATGGGGTTGGGTACTCTACGATGGTGGGCGAAACAAGATAATTCTATTAAATATAATAATGTAGTTAATACGGCTATTATTAAATATATTGATGATGCTCTCGGTAGCGATGGTGCACATTTCGATATTGCATGTGTTGTACATGCGATATATAAAGATGAATTCAAAGCTATTACAAAAGATGTTTGGTATAAATATGATAAACAGCACCATAGATGGGCAAAAGGTAGAGAAGGGTTAGAATTACGTAAATTATTGAGCATTGATATTTGTAGAAGATTTATGGAAAGAAGTAATTATTACAATGAATACAGTGAAGACCCCATCCAACGCGCTATTAATGAAGAGAAAAGCAAAAAATGCTTGAAGATTGCAACACAATTAAAAAATTCCAGTTTTAAAGATTCAATTATGAAGGAATGTAGGACTCTATTTATTGACGAAGCATTTGAGGAATTACTTGATAGTAGATCACATTTAATCGGATTTGATAATGGTGTATATGATCTCAAAATGCATATGTTTAGAGATGGTATGCCAGATGATTATATTTATTTATCAACAAAAATAAATTATACAAATTATAATCCCGATTGTCCTGAAATTGGTGAGATAAATGATTTCTTTGCTAAAATATTTACTAATAAAAATTTGAGAAATTATGTTATGGATGTATTAGCATGTATTATTGATGGTAGTATTGCACAAGAAAGATTTTATATCTTTACTGGTCAAGGAAGTAATGGTAAATCGCGATTATTAGATCTTATTCAAAAATCCATTGGTGAATATTATTGTATTTTACCAATTGCTCTTTTGACTCAAAAACGCGCGGCAAGTAATGCTGCTCAAAGTGAATTAGAAAGAACGAAAGGTAAACGATTTGCTGTTATGCAAGAACCCAGTGAAAATGAAAGATTAAATATTGGCCTTATGAAAGAACTTTCTGGACAGGATAGAATCCTTGTGAGAGCTTTATATAAAGAGCCTTATGAATTTAAACCACAATTTAAAATGATATTAACCTGCAATGAACTTCCAGAAGTACCAAGTGATGATGGTGGTACTTGGCGTCGTATTAAGGTATGTAACTTTTCTAGTCGTTTCTGTGAAAATCCTAATCTTAATAAAAATGAATTCCATATGGATTTAGAACTAACTGATAAGTTTGATCGTTGGAAAGAAGTATTTATCAGTATGCTTATTGAAAGACATAAAACTATCATTCCGTCTTCTATCACAGAACCTAGTGAGGTTAGGGTTGCAACAGAGAGTTACAAACAAAATAATGATATTATTGGACAATTTATTACCGAGAAAATAATTATTGATCCTGAAATTAGAGAACCGCGTCTTACAATTGCTAAGCTTTACAATGATTTCAGAATTTGGACTGTTTCAAATGTTACAAAAGGTAAAAAATGCCCCGATAGAAATCAACTTAAAGCATATTTTGAGAAAATCTTAGCAACTCCTTATGATGTTAAAGGTTGGCGAGGTATTGGATATCGCGCAGACGAAGAAGACGAAGATGATTAAATCGCTTTTCTATTGTTTGACTTAGAATTTAGTTTTAAATTCATTAAATCTATTAATTCATTATTTATATCATTCTCATCAATACATCTTTCGGATTTATTTGAATATGCATTATATTTTTTTGCTTCAATTATAGTATTTTTTTCCTTTTCTTTATTATTACAACATGATTTGAAGTTTAATACATCTTCAAAAAAATCATTGATATTTAACATTTATTCGTAAAAAATAATTTGGAAAATCAATTTTTATAAAAAATGATTATATAACATTTATAATTTTCTTATAACTAATATAAAATGGAGTTCTGTGAAGTATGCGATAATATGCTATATGTCAAAACAAATGCAACTAAGCAATTAGTTAAATATTGCAAACATTGTCTATATGAAAAGGTGGAAACAATTAATACAGCTATTAGAATTTCGCAAACTATATATAGTGAAGACGATTTGCTATATAATCAAAACGTAAATAAATATTTGCGCTTTGACCCCACATTAAGAAGAATTAGAGACCCTCATATTACTTGCTCAAATGCAGAATGTACAGCTACTCCGGATAATAATCAAGTTATTTATATTAAATATGATGCTAAAAATATGAAATATCTATATGTTTGCGAAACATGTGGACATACATGGAAGCAAATTTAAAAAATTGATTTTTATTATATTATTTTTATTTTTATTAATAATGAATACCTTTGCTATTAAGTTAACTGCTATCATTTTTAACTATATTATATATAGTCATTGTTATGTATTGACTATGTCTCTTCAAGATAAATCACTTAATAAATTAAAACTATCTAGAAAACTCCCTTTGTCCGACAATCGTGTTTGTCAAATTTGTAAAGAAAAAATTAATGTAAAATCTACTATTCCTTATAATTGTTCTATCCCACTTGGATGTCCCTATAATAAGAAAACTCAATTTGATTACGACGATTCTTTCAAAGGATAATTAATATATTTTATATTAGTAAAATGGAAAATAACATTTATGCTGAAATAATTGCTATGATAGCGAGCATATTATCTGCAATGGCATTCATACCACAAGCTTATAAAATATTCATTACAAATAAAACAGATGATTTAGATTTCTTTACGTTTTTATTATTATCTGTAATATATTTCTTATGGATTATATGGGGTATCCTATTAAATAGTTATAGTATTATAATATTTAGTTTTATACAGCTATTTTTCACTTTGTATATTTTAATGAAAATCTATAAAAATTTTAATGGGGATATCGTAGGTAATTATAAATTCATTTAAATAACTATCTCTTCAATTTCTAATACATTATATGTATATCTGGCTAATATGTAGAAGTAATCCGATAATATATTAATATAGTCTAAACATTTATGAATATTGTATATATTATTATTTGTTAATGCTTCCGAGTTAAAATAATAATAGTTCATTGATACCAGTCTTCTTTCAGCAGCTCTACATTTTGCACGAGCTTTAAAAATAGAGGCTATCGTTATATTACCACCTGACAATACAAACATCTGTTGAACCGGTAATAATTTATCTATCTCTTTTAAATAATTTTCTATTTTATTTGTGCTTAATTCCGTATCTGATTTTTCAAATAATATTTTGTGTTCAATAATATTTATATCTTTTTGAAATTCATAAAGTATATCATAGTATTTATAGATTAAATTTGGATTTTCATTTTTTTTTAAATTTTTATATACAAGCGCATTTATATATCCTATCTCAGCACTTAGTTCATCTAATTCTCCAAGAAATTTTATTATTATATTGTTTTTTGAAACCTTTACTCCATTGCTTAAATAGGTTGTTCCGTCCAAAATTCTTGTATTCATTTTTATTAGTCTCAATTTATTTTTATATAAAATAAAAAATGATATTAGTATATTAGAATTACAATAACTAATGTCTATATCACATAAAGCTAATCATATTGAAGATGTTTCTAAAACTAATGAATCACTTGGTAAAGATAAGATTTCTAAGCCAATTATGACGATTTATGAATTTGATAAAATAATTGGTATGCGGACACAACAGTTATCATCGGGTGCTTCTCCGTTTGTCAGTAATATTAAAAATGTATCAAGTAATATGGAATTGAGACAAGTGGCACTTGAAGAATTAAAACAAGGGAAACTACCATTTATTATTGAACGTATTTTGCCTAATAAAAAAAAGGAGTATTACCGTGTAAGAGATTTGGATCTCGTTGCTATTAGAGACAGGATTAGATAAATATGTACTGATTCTAAAAAAAATTGATATTCGCTTGTTTTTTTGTTCTATTCACAAATGACTAAGTTCTTTGCTATCGCTTTCGCCACCACCATCGCTTTCGCCGCCACCATCGCTTTCGCAGATGCTCGTATTATGCGTATGAGCCGTGGTAGTTCTTGTCACTGTCGTTATCGTATCCAGAATGAGCGCGATGATGCTGTCAAAAAACATAATGAGATTGCTGAAAACCTTGATAGGTTGTCAGAGTTTGTTACCATGACAAACTGCGAAGAAGGATATTTATTCAATTATGAAGCATCTACGCATGATACCAGCAAGGTTTTATGTGAGAAATGTCCTAAAAATCACTATCGAACATATAACAACGCGACGTGTTTTCATTGCCCCGAAGGTTATATTGCCGACGAAGGTAGTAGTCGTTGTAAGCGAGCAAGCATGTATGATTTGGTGCATACTCTCTGTCCTTCGGGTAGTGTTGTTGGTGATAATCCTTTCGGTGTTCATCGCGATAGTTGCAAAAAGTGTGATATTGAAAATAGGGAATATATGCCTTATTTGAATAACGCGGATGATTGTTTGATTTGTCCCACTGGTTCTATCATTACCAAAGATAGTGATTGCAAAAAGTGTCCCGTTGGATATTATGAATATAACAATAAATGTATTGAGTGTGATGCCGGTACATATAACGACATTGAAGGCCAGTCTGAATGTATGATTTGCAATAATGACAAAGCTATCGCTCACAATTCTATTGGTGGAACCAATTGTGAAGATAGCTCCCTATTCAACTTGGCAGACAAATTGAATAGCTATGCTAAGATGGATTATATTTCTAATCCACTTATAACTGGTACACAGATAGGAAGTGCCATCATCTATAATAATCGCAGGATTATCCAAGAAATCAGTATGGTTGGTAGTGTTGTTGGTGTGATTATCGCCGGCATTATCAGCGGTTAAATAAGTATGATATTGTATTATGTGTCTGTATATTTTTATATTTTGAGTACATAATTTTGAAATTCTTTTAATTTTTATAAAAGTTTATAGAAAAAATGAAATTATGTACTCTTTATTAGAAATGAGATATTTTGTATTTAAGAAGGTCATGTTTATGGGTTAAACTTGTATCCAGTAATTCTGCTACTACGGAAGTAGAAGATTCTATCGGGGTATGTAAGATTAGTTAATAATATATTAATTTAAGTAATCTTGTAATATTAAAGATAATGTACAAGTTGATGTTAGGCCATTTATGATAGCCATTAATCCAAATATTATTAGAATAAATAATGGTATAACATTAGAATTCTTATACTTACTCATTTCCATATATGTCAAACCACCAAGTATTAGTATTAATAGTCCTAAGAAGGTTTGAACTATACGCATTATGCTATAAAAATTAATTCCAGGCACACCTTCTATCTTTATACGAAGTGTATCATTATTAATTTTAATTAGATTATCTCCATAATTTAAATTATTAAATTGCAAATCTTTACTTATTTTTATATTCGCATCATTGGCAAAATATTTATCTTTGATATATTGAGAACGCCCTGCTGATTTACATACTATATAGATTTCATTAGCATATTCTTGATGTTTACGTATGGTATGTTGATTAAATCTAATCATATCCATTGGTATATTATAATATCCATAATCTCCCGATGGTGCAAATCTCTTATTATATACCTCATCGCTCTTACGAATATCTATAAATATATATTTCATTCTACAAAATAATAATATTATTATTTTTATAAAAATAAATTAGTCACTCTCAGTGGGGCTCGAACCCACGACCACATGGTTAAAAGCCATGCGCTCTACCGACTGAGCTATGAGAGCTTGTGGAAGTAATTTATCTTCCATATGTATTATGTGGGTTGTCTTTATATGTTTTATTAGTTGAAAAAATTGATAAATAAAATGGAGTATATAATTACATCAATGATGAATCGCAATACTCTTGTTAATATGATGATTATATTTTCAATGTTATATATTAATAACTACTTTATCATAGATATATTCAATTATTATATAGAAAGTATTGATATTTCTAAAATTATCATTAAAAAAAAGAGTACATAATTTAATTTTCTTAGAGATTTTATAAACTTTTTATAATTTTAATTTTTTTATTAATTATGTACTCATTTTATTAGCATTTCAAATTCAGGAATATCTAAGATTTTAACACCTAATTCTGTTGCTTTATCTATTTTACCTGACTTCTCCGTCTTATTTTTAACAATTAAATAATTAGTTGATTTAGATATTGACGTAACTACTTTGCCACCATTTTCTATTATTATTTTTTCATAATCTTTGTTTCTAAACCCAGTGAATATAAACTTTTTATCTTTGATATTAGCTTTTTCAGTCTTTTCAAAAGATTTATCAACCTTTACTTCAATACCCTTGCATTTGACACCAAGACTATCATAGAACTCATAAAATCTTGGTAGATTTTCTATGAAAAGTTTTGCGCTTATTTTCGCTATCCCTTCTACTTTCATAAGGTCTTCAACAGATATTTTAAGGCTTTTCTCGCGATTTTCAGCATTATCTATTAATATACTTGGATATACATCTGTTATCATTTTAATCTTTTTATAACTAAATCCCCTTCCTAACATATTTGACGCATCCATTAAAACAAGACAATCCAACTCTTTAACTTTTTCAAGAGATTTCAAGATATTATCTGCGCTTTTACCTTTAAACCCTTCTATTTTTAACAAATCTTCCTTCTGTATTTTCAATATACTTTTGATATTATGAAATCCTGCATTATATATCTTGGTAATATTACCAGGACCCATGTTATCAACTTCTGCTGTTTTCATAAAATACACTATATTTTTGATATCAAAATCGGCATTTCTATCCTCTCCAATCTTAATAATATCGACATGTGTGTCATTCCATTTATAATCCTTATCTAATTCTCCTGGCATACTTGGTTTTCCATTTGCAGACGCAGTTAATACAGATTGTATATGTGGAATAACATTACCAGAACGTATAATAACTATTCTTGAACCAGGACCAATATTATTCTTTTCAATATATCCAGCATTGAAACCAGTTGCCTGTTTAATTTTAACATCATCCAATAAGATTTCATCAAACTTAACAATAGGCTTCATGTATTTATCCTTAGATATATTCCATTCAACTTCTTTGACAATAACTTCAACTTGCTCTAATGTGTGTATTGATTTGAAAGCAAATGAATATTCTGGATTTTTTCCAAGTGCAATTTCATATACTTTACTTATATCAGAAATTACAATACCATCAATGACATATTTATTCTTTCTTGAATCTTCTAAATTCTTAGATAAGAATGCTAAGCTAATATCATCAACAACAGTATTATTTACAACATTGAATTTCATTTTATCCAACTCAGGTAGACCATTTGGTAAATTGGGGTATACCAAAGTATATGCAACAAAATCTATCATTTTCAATAATTGCTTATTTAATATTTTAGAATTAATTGCACCACTTACAGTATTACGCGGATTAGATAGGGTATCATCCGCTTTCTTTAATATATCCCAGTTATCTTTTGATATAATAAATTCACCACGTACAGATAACTTATCTTGCTTTTTTATCTTAGGGAATCCACTAATATATTTATGCAAATGTGATATGTCTTGACCTTCCCGACCATTTCCGCGAGTATATAATTTAATATTATCACCCATATAAACTATCATACCACTTACACCATCTAGCTTGTCACTAATTAAATAAGGACCCGGATATTTTTTCTTGTACTTAGTGATCTCGCTTTCACTATCTTTGATTTTGTTTTGAGAACCCATATAATATGGTAAAACGACCTTATTATCAACGTCGGCACCAACTCTTTTCAAATAAGCATCTTTTGGATATTTTTTGCGAATGTAATCTTTGATAATATCATAAATATCATCAGTTAATTTAGGTTGACCACTATTGAAAAATGCTTTATCGGCTTCTATGAGAACATTTATAATATCCTTTTTTTTATTAGTTTTAATAAAATCCTGTGGCCTCGCATTTATAAAACTATAATCCATAATCCACAATTATAATATAATTCTATATAATAAGTATATCATTTTTTTGTTCAATATATACCTGAGATGAATAATATAATTAGACATTCTCTATTTATAACTATATTTGCTATATTATTTTCAATGCTAGAAATTGAAATAGAAGGAGAAACAGGTGGATGGGCTAAAAATATTCCAACATCGCAATCAAATATAGGAATATTTACAAATTACCACATAATAATGAATATTATGATTATATTAGTAGTTGGTTATTCCACATTGATAATAAATAATAATATATATATTGCTATATATTTTATAATAGCGTGGTTTGCAATTGAAGATTTTTGTTGGTTTGTATTGAATCCTTATTTTACATTAAAAAAATATACAAAAGAAGATATATGGTGGCATTCAAATCAACCCTGGATATATAATATACCTTTTCATAATATAATATCGTTAGCTTTGATATTAATATTAATTGTTATAAATGGTGATATAGCACTTTTTTATAGTTTAATTTTAATGATAATTTTAGTGTATATTACTATATTATTATCACCTTATTATCATAAATGGTATATGAAAAGAGAAAAATAAAAGTATAATTTAATAGGAACGCGAAATGGCACACTTTAAGTATTTGATTTTATTTTTTATAAGATAAATACATCTTTTAATGTGTTTCGTCATATCACTATAATATTCGTCTGACCTATTTTTTTTTACTTTAATTTTTTCATCTATATCAATATTACACATGGCATCTTCGCGACAAAGACATTTATGTTGATAAGAACTATAAATAATATTATACTTATTATGTTTTTTCTGCAACTTTCTATATTTTTTTAAAATAATCTTGCAGTTATCCATAATACTCATAATAAATAGTACTATTAATGTCTATCAATTTTTATATAAATAATATTACATATATAATAGTATCAAAAAAAATAATGTATACCTTCTTAGATATGTTTGAATATATCTACGCCATTGAAAAAAATGAAACACAAGTAGTCAGACCTAAATTAACACGCGCAGATGTTGATTAAAATCATATGATTATGATTTACATTTGAAAATCTCATAATTTTTATCCCAATATTTAGAATATGCAGAATTGACTAATCCATTTCCCCTATGATATTCTGTTGACGCATGAGTATTCGAAGGAACTTTCCAGTTACCATATAATTGTGTTAAATATAATTCGCTATTAAATGGTACATTATATTTTTTACCATTTAAAGTTTTATTATCTAATAATGGAAATGCAGGATTTGTATAGATATCACAATATAAATTACTATATTTAGTTTTAACACTAATCATATTACCATCAATATTTTTTGGGTAACCATTTAGTGTTCTAGTTCTTTTTAACTCGTACTTATTAAAATCTATGGAATTTAATTTATCCCAGTGCGACAAATGTATTGTAACATCAACATCTGTATCCTTTTTCATTAATTCATTATTTCTAATACAACCTAATAATGTCCCACAATCTAAATAATAAGGTATATCATGTTCATCTAATATATCAACAACTTTTTGCAAAATATAATTCATTAAACCAACTTTATCATTTTTATAATCTCTTATTTTTGTAGCAGATATATCTTTTGAATATGGTAAAAATTTTATTGGCATAATGCTTTTAACATAATTAATTGATGGAAATTCACGATTATCATCAGCTCTTATAAAACACCAATTTTTTTTATATCCAATTAACTTTTGTCCCCATCCATTTTTATTATCAATTCTAGTTATTTTTATATTATCATCTTTAAAATTATATTTAAATCTATCTTTATAATCATGTATAAAAAATAATTCACCAGAATAATTATTCTTTATTACCTTACTATTTGACGATGAGGAACCAATATTTATAGGTATTATATCTTCATTGAAATTTTTTGATATATATTCTTTTATAGATTTTGTTGGATCTGCATCATCTATCGTAAAAATATCGTAAGCGTATTTTTCTAAATTACGTTTGCGATTATCATAAGTATCAATATCAGTAATATTTTTAAGTTGTTTTATACTATTATTATCATGTAATCCAATTATGATTTTTTTACCTTCTTTTTGCATACTTTCTAATAATGTTATATGACCTTTATGAAACTTATCAAAACACCCAATAGTAAAAATATATTCAAACATTATTTATATAATATGTATATAAATTTTAATATTGTTATATATTCATATAAAAACTTCACTCTTAAATAATATAAAAAGCATTTTAATGCTATCAAGTAATATCAACATTGATAATACTATATTGTTAAAAGCATTATGTAATAATATTAATTCAAATTATAATTTTAATAAAAAAAATCTGGATAAGGATAATATAACACAATATGATTATATAATTAGGAGTGTTGCAGAATTAGAAGAAGATTATAAAAATAATATATTAGAAGAATATTCTAATAAATGCATAAATAAAAATATACTATATAAATTAAACAATAAGTTTGATGGAGACCAAGTTGCTATTATTTGTTATAGTGTATTAAAAGATTATTAACATATACAACACTTATTTTGTTTTTCTACTATTTTAATATCTTCTATCATTTTTAATATATGGTCTATATCAGGTCTATTGTCGGGATTTGTACTCCACATTTGTTTTATTAAATCTTGAATTTCTATAATTTCGACATCTTTAATATCGGGTCTATAATCTATTTGTATTAATTGGATAACATGTGGATTTAAATCCAATTCTGCATATGGTATTTTTCCAGTAAGTATAAACCAGAAAACAAGAGCTAGGGAATAGATATCAATTTTAAGATCATAATCTTCTCCATCATTAAATATAACTTCGGGTGCCATATATCTAAGCGTACCAGTGCAACCACTCATTTTATATTTTTCATGTTTTTTTTTGATAGTTCTTGATAATCCAAAATCTGTTAGTTTAATATGGAGGTCTTCGTTCAATAATATATTTGATGGTTTTAAATCACGGTGCATAATAGGGTAATAACAATGGTGTAAAAAATATACTGCCTGTGTTAGCTCATAAATCCACTTGTACGCCTGTATTTTTTTTGGTTTCCACAATCTATTTTTTTGGTTAGAGATATTGTCATAATAATTATCCAATGAACCATGTGGCATAAATTCGTATAATAATAGAGGATCTGTTATAGTACACGCTCCTAGAAATAAAACTAAATTTGGATGTCTTAAATGTGAAATAACTGAGATTTCATTTATCATATCTTGGTATTCAATATCATTATTGTTATGCTTTAAACATTTAACAACACACTTTAACCCTCTCCACGAAGCTTTATTTATAATACCATTTCCTCCCTCTGCAAGTTTTTCATATAACAAGATTTCGCTATGCTTTAATTCCCACCATTCAGCTCTACCTCTAATATTAAATGGCACCTGTTCCATATATAATGAATTACTTGAAGCATTTGATATAATATCATCATCTGATTCTTTTTTTTGTGATATATATGCCATTATTATAATATTAATTAAATATAATTTATATATCATTTTTTGTAAAAGTGATAAACCAGTTTTGCATTTCCCAAGATATATTATAATCTATATTAAAACTCTTTGCTAATTCGCTTACACTTTGATAATCATGAATATAATAATATCTTTTAATGATTGTTGACTTATCCAATTTCCAATCAACATAATTTGCTCCTACAACAAAATCTCTACTATCACTTTTATTATTATTTAAATCATTAAAAAACTTCTCCTTTGACCAGAAAGATACTAATAATTTACCATTATTATTTAAACAATTTATTAGGTTTTCAATAGCCAAAAATTGTTCTTGAACTGTTTCTAGATGATGTAAAACAGCAATCGCAATAATTTTATCATATTTTTTATTTGTTTTAAAATTTAATACATCAGAATAAAATACGTTTAGATTTTTTTCATTACATAT
>Ga0209666_1001339_pt1 | contig 18896 bp, 7 predicted proteins | sample SaaInlV_125m_DNA_FD_184679 | JGI IMG/M metagenome (GOLD analysis project Ga0209666, IMG submission 184679) | Marine microbial communities from expanding oxygen minimum zones in the Saanich Inlet - Saanich Inlet SI037_S3LV_10m_DNA (SPAdes)... | ecosystem: Environmental > Aquatic > Marine >...
GCGCGCGCGGGATCGTTCGCGGCGTCGTTCGCCTCCTTGCTCGCCTGCTTGGATTCCATCTTCGCGGCGCTCATCGCGGGAGCTCCTTGCCGTCACCGCCGCGCCGTCCGGATTGGCACGATCGACCCACTTCCGCCGGTTCGACGCGACACGCGGCTCGTTCGTCTTCCCGAGGGTCTCGAGAGTGGACGACGTTTTGCACCGCGAGACGAGAGCCTCGTGAGACTGATTGCCCATACATGTATGCATCCTTTTAAGCAACAACGCCGAGATCGAAACCGATGATCTCGGCCGTATCGGAAAAGAGCACCCCAGCCATTCGGCATCGCGCGGCGGCGACGCAGCGCCTCGGTTCAGGGGATCCCTCCTTTCGTCGCGTGCCACCGGACGCGATCCACGCACGACCGCCTCGCGAAGGATCCGCGCGCAACGTCAAAGAGCGAGATGTCCGGCGTCGACGAGGTGACCGCCGCGACCGCGGCGACGTCTCTGGCCGATGCCGCCGACGAGACGACCGCCGAGCAGGTGGTGACGCCCTGGGACGTCGCGGGCGGGGCGGACGGCAAGATCGACTACGCCAAGCTGGTGAACGATTTCGGCTGTCAGGTGATTGACGAGCACCTCATCGCGCGCATCGAGAAATGCACGGGCGTCAAGGCGCACCCTTTCCTTACACGCGGCATGTTCTTCGCGCACCGCGAGCTCGATCAGATCGTCTCCGCGTACGAGAAGGGGGAAAAGTTTTACCTGTACACGGGAAGAGGGCCTTCGTCGGAATCGCTGCACCTCGGCCACTTGATTCCCTTCCACTTCACGAAGTGGTTGCAGGAGGCGTTCAAAGTCCCGCTCGTGATTCAGTTGACGGACGACGAGAAGTTCCTTTGGAAGGACATGTCTTTAGAAGCGGCGCGAAGATTGGCGAGGGAGAACGCAAAGGACATCGTCGCGGTTGGGTTCGACCCGCGACGCACGTTTATCTTTTCCGACGTCAACTACATGTGCACGCCTTTTTACCTCAACACGCTGAAGATCGCCAAGTGCGTGACGTTCAACCAAGCGCGCGGGATCTTCGGATTCGCGGGAGAGTCGAACATCGGCCAGATCGGGTTCCCGCCCACGCAAGCGGCGCCGGCGTTTCCGGATTGCTTCCCGCACCTCTTCGGGACGGATAAGAAGAGTTTGCGGTGCTTGATTCCCTGCGCTATCGACCAGGACCCGTACTTCCGCATGACGCGAGACGCGGCGCCGCGGATCGGGGGACACAAACCGGCGTTAGTGGAGTCGCGGTTCTTCCCCGCGCTTAAAGGCGAGTCGGGGAAGATGTCGGCGTCGGACCCCACCAGCGCCATCTACGTCACGGACACGCCCAAGCAGATCAAGGACAAGGTGAACAAGTACGCCTTCAGTGGCGGTCGCGAAACTTTGGAAGAGCACCGCGCGCTGGGCGGTAACTTGGAGACTGACATCCCCTGGAAGTGGCTCAACTTCTTCCTGGACGACGACGACGAGCTCGCGAAAATCGGCAAAGAGTTTTCCTCGGGCGCGATGTCTTCGGGCGAGATCAAAGCGCGGCTCATCGAGTGTCTGTCGCCGATGATCGCCGAGCACCAGCGGTGTCGCGCGCTCGTGACCGACGCGACGGTGGACCAGTTCTTCAGCACAGCGCCGCGCGATTTCGACTCGATGTTCGGCGAGTTGAGCGGCGATCCTCCCGCGCCGCCGGGAGAGGGAGAGGCGGTTTCGTTCCAGGGGGGAGAAAACCTGGTGGCGCGCGGCGCGCCGGAGCCCGCCGCGCCGGCCGCCGCCGCCGCGGCGAGCGGCGACGCCGGCGACGCGCCGCTTTCGAAGAACGCGCTGAAGAAGATCCAGAAGGAGAAGGAGATCGCCGAGAAGAAGGCGAAGAAGGCGGCGGAGAAGGCGGCGGCGAAGGCGGCGGCGCAGTGACGGCGAGGGTACGTGTCGACGCGACGATTTCGTTTAGGCCCGTCTATTACATCTATTACTACAACGCGGCGAACGGACGACGCTTCCGAGCGACGCCGGAAGCGTTCGTCAGTCCCGCCTGAGCCCCATGAGCGCCCTGAGCCGGGGCGAGCGTTCTTTTTTCCGCCGGTCCGCGGTGGACCTGGCGTATGCCAGAGTGCCGCCGGTGGCGAAGAGCGCCAGCAGCATCCCCAGCCGCACGTTCCCGGCGAACCGGCGCGCGCCCAGGCTGCGAAATCGGTACAGGCCCAGCGGGTCGCGCTCGGGATGCGCCGCGGAGCACCCGTGCGGGTCGGCGCGCGTCCCCGCGCCGTACCCCCCCCACTGGTTCCCGTACCCGCCGCCGCCGATGCCGCTTCCCCCACCCGCGAACGGCCCCGAGCTCAGCATGTTCCGCGCGTGCACCACCTGGTTCAGCTTCACCTTACACGCGTCTCGTCCCCCGACGTCCGGGTGGTAGAGTTTCACCGACTCGTGGAACGCGCTTGCGATTCGCTCGGGAGTGTCATCCTCCAGCCCCAGCCCGAGGACGTGCAAACACGCCTCGCGCGTGTACGGCAGCGACCCGCGTGGGGTCGACATGCCGCGAGGCGAGCGCGCGTCGCGTCCCCGATACGTACGAGCGCGACGCGCGGCGCGGAGTGAAGCGACGAAGGCGGCGTCACGACACGTGTTTGTTCAAGAGAAATGGTGTGTATGATTACTTAAACGGTGACAACGTCACTCCCACGAACGCGTTACGGAACTTCTCTCAGAAGCCTCCCGTGGTGGGCGTCCTCGCGGCGGGCGCGCCCGCTCCCGCGGCCGCGGGGGTCTTGGAGAAGAAACCGAGGCCCAGGAGCGACGTCTGCTTCCCGGAGGCGCTCGCCGTCTTCAAGGCTCCGGCTTTCTTGAACCCGGCGCCGGGCGTGCGGAAAGAATCTCGGGCAACCGCGCCGCCCACGCCCCCGCCCAACACCAGCGTGGCCAACGGGTCCTGGTCCTCGGCGAGCGCCGCCGCGACGGCGCGCGCCGTGGGCTTCGCGACCGCGCGCGGGGACGCGCGCGGGGACCTCCTCGCCGCGTTCGCGGAGAGGGGCGAACGCGCGGGAGCGGACGCGGGAGACGCGCGCGGGGACTCGGCGCGAGCGTCAGCCGGGGAAGCCTTCTTCGCGGGCGTCGCCGCCTTCGCCGCGGGCGTCGCCGCCTTCTTCGCGGGCGTCACCGCCTTCTTCGCGGGCGTCGCCGCCTTCGCCGCGGGCGTCGCCGCCTTCTTCGCGGGCGTCGCCGCCTTCTTCGCGGGCGTCGCCGCCTTCGCCGCGGGCGTCGCCGCCTTCTTCGCGGGCGTCGCCGCCTTTTCAGAAGGCGCCTTCTCGGGCGTCGCGCGCGCCTTCTTGGCGGCGGGCGCCTCCGCGTCGTCGACGCCTTCGCGCTTCGGAGCCGCCGTCGGCGCCGGCTCCGGCGCCGGCGCGGCGTTGGTTTCCGGGGAGAGGCGATCGGACGCCTTACGCGTCGCCGCTGCGGCGCCGGGGGGGCTCTCCTTCATCCCCGACGCGTCCCCGTTTTTTGACCCCCCGGTGAGCGCCGCGGCGAACGCGGCGCGCTCGGCGGCGGCACGCTCGGCGTCCGCCGCCTTGCGCGCCACCGCCGCCGCCTCGCGCGCCGCCGCCTTCTGTTCTCGCTTCGTGGGCGCGCGCGGCTTCGCCTCGCGCGGGGGCTTGGCCTGCTTCTCCTTCGGCGGCGGCGGCGGCGCGCGCGGGCGCACCAGGCAGTCCAGCAGCTTCAGGAGCCGGCGCTTGAGCGTCTCGCGACCAGGCATGCACACCTTCTCGGAGTCCTTCGAGGAGTCCTCGTCGGCCTTCTCCTCCTCCTTCTTCTTCTCCTCCGGCTCGGGGGGGGCGCACTCGAGCTCGGCGAAGCGCAGCGTCGCGTCGACGCGGATCTTCTCGAACTGCGCGTCGAGGAGCTCCGCGGACCACGGCGAGAAGCCGTGCCTGAGCGATCCGCGGAGCAGCGCCGCGTCCGCCTCGGTGGACCACCACGCGGGAAGCGCGCCGCGCTGCACCACCGGGCACGCGAAGTCGTCGGCACGCTTTTCTTCCGGAGGCGACGAGGTGACGGTATCGTCCTCGGCGTCGGCGTCGGCGAAAACCTCCAGCGCCGCGGAGAGGGCGGCGCGTTCTTTGCCGCACTTGGCGGCGCGTTGCCACCCGCTGGCCAACCTCTTGTACAGGTTGGCGCGCTCGAGCGCGACGAGCGCGTTCTCCGGGATTTGCGCGCGGCGCTCCTCGATGGCCGCCTCGCACACCTCCACGGTCTGCTCCCAGGTGGCGCGGGACATGCCCACCGGCACGCCGCCCTCGTCCACGCCGCCGCCGCGCGCGTCCATCTCGGCGGCGACGGCGGGCGGGAGTTTCAAACACGAACGCGGCGCCGTCTCCGTGCCGCAGCGACCCTTCTTCATGCTCTCGCACACCGAGCACCGAGCGAGCGCCGAACCGCCGCCGTCTTGGTCACCCGCCTTTTTCTTCGCCTCGGCGAGCTCAGCCTCCAGCTCGTCCGCGCGCGCCTTGTTCACCTTGGCGGTGCGCTCCATCATCTCCGCCAGACACGACGCCACCGCGCGCGCGTGCTTGAACGGGCGCCGCGTCGACATCGCCTCCAGCGCGGCGACGGTGGCGCGGACGCACCGCCCGTCGACGCCCGCGCCGAACGACACGAGCGCGTCCTCCAGCGCTTTCAAGTCACGGTCGAGCCACGCGTCGGTTTTCTTCGCGGCGGGTTTCTTGTTCGAGGCGTTCTTCGACGCCCGCTTAGCGCCGCGCGTCGCGCGGTCGTCGTCGTCGTCGGAGAAGGATCCGCCCGAGTCGTCCCCGGAGAAGTCGTCGTCGTCGCCGCGGCGCCGTTTGATTTTTTTGCCCACCATCCCCACCGCGCCCTCTTTGTACGAGTCGTACATGCCCTTGCGTTTGCGCGGGCCGGTCACGCGGAAGCGGTCGTCCGCGTCGCCGAACGCGAGCTTGTCGTCTTTCGCCGCGCGCGCCGCCTCGGGGAGCGCCTTGGCCCAGAAATCCTCGGCGTCGAAATCCTCTTCCACGTCGCCCGCCGCAAAGACGGCGGAGGAGAAGGTGTTCCCCGCGCGCGCGCCGATGGCGCGGTGCTCGGCTCGCTTGCCGAGGATCTGGTCGATGTCCTCGTTCGCGAACGCCGCCGCTTCCTCACCACCGCTGTCCCGAAGAGCGCCGTGCACGCCGTACTTCAACAGCCGGTTGATCTTGGCGGCGTCGTCCTTAGCGGATCGGCCGGCGCCGCCGCCGGAGCTCTCGTCGCCGCCGCCGAGCACGGCTTCGTCTAGCCCGTATTTTTTCGCGGAGGTCTCGAACAGGCTCTGCTCGTACGTGGCTTTGGTGACGAGCCGGTACACCTTCACCTCCTTGGTCTGCCCGATGCGGTGGCAGCGCGCCATCGCCTGCAGGTCGTTCTGCGGGTTCCAGTCGCTGTCGTAAATCACGGCGGTGTCGGCGGCGGTGAGGGTGATGCCCATCCCGCCCGCGCGCGTCGACAGCAAGTACACGAATCCTTTCCCGTTCGTGTTGAAGCGGTCGATACCAGCCTGTCGCTCCGCCTGGCTGGTGCTCCCGTCCAGGCGCTCGAACTCGTACGACATCTCGTGCAGGTAGTCCTCCAACAAATCAAGCACGATGGTGAACTGCGAGAAGATCAGAACCTTCTTGCCCTGGCTCTTGAGCTTGGGCAGCAGCTTGGCGATGAGGGTCATCTTCCCAGAGGAGCCCGTCAGGAGCTCCAGCGGCGTCGGCGGAGCTGGCGCAGGCGGCGGCGCTACGCCCTTCTCGGCCGCCGTTAAGGCATTCTTCTCGTGGGAGATCTTCAGCGCCTTGCGTTTCTTCTCGCCGTAATCAGCCTCGAGCCCGTCGCACAGGAACGGGTGGTTGCACACCTTCCTCAACTCCATGCACAGGTTTCTAAGTTGCGGGACGTGCTTCGCTTTGGCGCCCTCCAGTAAAACGTGCACCTGCTTCTCGTAGATGGCGCGGTAGTAGTTTCTTTGTTCGGGGGTGAGCTCGACCCACACCACGATCTCTTCCTTCGCGGGGATCGTTTCAACGTCCTCCTTCATGCGTCGTAACATGCGGGGCTTCAGAACGTCGCGCAGACGCATCACCTGCGTTGCGTCCACTTCTTTCCCGCCGTCGCAGAACGCGTCTTGGAACTCCTCCCAGCTCGGGTACGACTCCGGGTCCAACACGTGCATCATCCCGAACAACTCGCGCACGTTGTTCTGGATGGGCGTCCCGGTGAGCAACAGCAGCCACTCGTACGGGATGTCCATCACGCACCTCGTGGTCTGAGAGTTGACATCCTTCAGCTTGTGCGCCTCGTCCACCACGCACATCGCCCACTCGAACGACGCGATCAAATCCGTCAGGCGCCGCGCCGTCTCGAAACTGATCAACAGCACGTCAAACTTCGCCGGGCCTTTGCCTTTGCCCTTCGAGGAGAAGTAAAACTCCGTCTCCTCGCACACGCGGCGGTCCTCGGCGTTGCCGTCCAGAACCACGACGTTCATGTCCGTCCACTTCTCCATCTCGCGCTTCCAGTGGCCGAGGGTGGTGAGCGGCGCGATCACCAGGAACGGGCGCGGCGCGCGCAGAAGCGTCGTCCGCACGTGCTCCATCACCGAGATGCACTGCGCGGTTTTCCCGAGACCCATCTCGTCGCCCAGAATCACGTTTTTGCGTCGCCGGTAGTTGCCCACCATCCACTCGAACGACGTCACCTGATACTCGCGGAGCGCCATGCCGTTCTTGAACGAAGGCGGCGTCGGCTTCGAGGGCGGCTTCTCCCCGGCTTTCGCGCGCTCCACCGCCCCCGCGTACGTCTTCTTCTTCTCCTTCAGGTCGTCCCGCAGCTCGAACCGCGCGACGTGCGCGGCGTCCGTCTCGGACTCGAGGGAAGACGCAGCCTCCCAGGTGGCCTCGCCGTACCCTAAACCGCGCCACTTGACGAGGTACTGCAGAGACGCGTCGTCGTCGTCGCCCTCCGAGTCGGAGTCGTCGGCCGCGTCGTCGACCTTCTTCTTCTCCTTCCCGCGGTTCGCCTTCCTCGCCGAGCCCGGCGTCGGCGCCGCCTCCTCCTCCTCCTCGGGCAGGGCTTCTCTGACATCGATGACGCGGTCCACGAGCAGGTAGTTGCTCGGGAACGGCGCGGTGGTGGCGTCGGGGTCCTTGTCGTGCCTCCGCTGGAACGACTGCAGCTTGGACGCGGCTTTGTACGCCGCCTTGACATCCGCCGCCGTCTCCCACGACCGCCGGCGGTACGAGCACCCCTCCCACTTCACGCAGTACAGCCACACGGGCTTGCCCTTCGCGACCTTCGCCTTGCGCTTCGCCTCGAACGCGACTTTCTTCGCGTCCTCCGTGCCGAGTTCTTCGAGTTCGGCGTCTGAAACCTCCGTCGCCTCCGCGCAGTACACGATCTTCTCAATCTTGTCCAGGGGCTCGCTCTCGCTCTCGTACCCCTCGTCGTCCGACGCGAGGAGGTCCGAGAGCTCCTCGTCCGAGTCGAGGTCGCGAAGGGGCTTCTTCGCCGCCGCCGCGCGCGACGCGCGGGGCTCGCGCGGCGCGTAGAACACCGGCGCCGCCGCGGCGAGCTCGGAGGCGCGGAAAGCGGAAGCCTCCGCCTCGACGGCGGCCAGATCCTCCTCCGTCATGCCGTCCCTTTCGAGGTATCGCGCGACGGCGACTTTGCTGCGCAGGAGCGGCGCTTCCTTTCCCGGCGCGTACAGACCGCGCGCGTCGGTGTTCGCGAACGGGTAGTACTCGCCGTCCTGGTCGTACAGCTGAAACACCAGGTCGAACGTCCCGCCCCCGGGGCGTTGCGTGGACTGCACGTAACAGTCGCCGCCGTAGTGCACGAAAGACGCGTCGCCTTTCAAAGTCTTGAGCTTCTTGCGCCCCTCGGAGATGTCGTCTTTCCCGGGTCCCGTCTCGTCCTTCTTCGTCGTCTCGTCGTCATCGTCCTTCTCGTCGACGATGTCATCGTCCATCTCGTCGTCGGCGTCCATGCCGGCGTTCGCGGCGCGGCGCTTCGCCGCGGCGGAGGAGGATTTCCTCTTGCCGCTCGCGCTCGCCTTGCGCTTGGCGAACGCCAGAGCGTCGTCGTTGGCGACGATGCCGTCGCCGGTGTTCTTGGTCAGGGTCACGGTGCCGCCGATGGTGATCTGCTGGTCGGCATCCGCCGAGGCGGCTGCCGTGGTGCCAGAGGGAGGAGGCGCGTCCGCCATCTCCGCGTCGGTCATGTCGTCGGACGGGACGACGAGCGGTCGACGGGACGACTTTGAAAGTCTCTCGGAAGCGGGGACGCGCGCGCGCGCCGGGAAGCCTCCGAGCGCGCGCGTGTCGAGCGCCGCGGCTCGCTCGATCGGAATCGACGGCGGAGGGTCGAGTCGGCGGTCGTCTCGAGTAGGTGTGCGCGTCAACCGTGACGTGCGCGGCCGCTTCTGTGCCTCCAGATCGGCCGTCCGGCGTTCGAAAACAAAATAACCCGAGAAACAGGCGTCGTTTGAAATTCGATCGAAACTGGTTGGTATCGGCAACACACAGCCCCCGCAGAGAACGCGGGCAAGTCGGCAAGACCTGACATGACTGGTGAAAGCCGAGACTGTTGCTTCGGGGCGCATCAAAACCAGCATCGCGCTTGGGCGAAGGGTGGCGCGTGCCCCTTCGGCGACGCGATGCCCCCCAAGTCGCGCGCGAAGGGTGCGTCCGGGTCCGGCGCGAAGGGTGCCGGCTCGAACCCCGCCGCGGAGGACAGCTGGGCGCGCGACCAGGCTGTGTCCACGCTGAACGACGCGAAACTCGCCGGCGACGCGACGCAGAAATGCGCGCACCTCAAGACCCTCGCCGAGCTCGTGGTGCACAAGGACGCGGGCTTGTTGGACGAGTTCCTCGAGCCGCTGCTGGAGATGCGCGTGGACACCAACAAAGACGTGCGCAAGACGATCGCGGGTCTGTGCGAGCAGATCGCCAAAGAGCACCCCGCGCGGATCGCGCCCTGCGTCGAGGCCACCAGGCACTTGCTGGGCGACGAATCGGCGGCGGTGGCGAAGGCGGCGGCGAAGGGCGCCACCGCGCTGTACAAGCAGGCGTTCGTGTACGTATCGAACAAGGGCAAAGGCGTGGGCGCGAGGAAGACCGTTCCCAAGGCGGTGAAGGATATCTGGAAAGCCGCGAAGAACCTGGACGAGGATCTGAAAGCGTTTGCGCTCTCGGAAAAGGCCAACGACGGCGCGCGCATGCAGGCGGTTCGGTTCCTGGAAAAGACGCTGTGCTTCCTGTGCGCCGTGGCTCCGAGTCTCGCGCCCGACCACGCGCTTCTCAACCCGGACGATATCGCCACGGAGTGCGACAGCCTGCTGGGGGTTCTGCTGGAGTGTCTGAAACCGGACGCCATGCGTACGCAATCGTCGCCCGCCACGCTCGTGATGATCGCCGCCGCCGCCGGCGTCGCCGAGCGCTGCGCGCAGTACTGCGAGTTCGTCGTGCCGGCGCTGTGCGAGCTCGCGGAGGCGGTGGGGAAGGCTAAGAGCGACGACGAGACGGCAAAGAGCGCCGCGACGGCGTCCATCGGGAAGGAACTCAAGTCGCAGCTCGTCGCGCTGACGAAGCTCGACCACGCGCAAATGGACGAGCATCGCGACGCCGTCGACGCCGCGCTGCGCGAGAGCCTCGACGCCGCCGCGGAGGCGGACGCCGCGCGAACCAGACGCGAGCGCGTCGAGGCGCGCAAGCGCGAGCGCGAGGACCGAGGCGGATCTTTGTCCGCAAACAAACGTCCGCGCGGCGACGATGACCGGGATGACCTCGACCTCGACCTCGAGCGGTCGGGGACGCCGGACGCGTCCGGCGACGATGGTTTACCGACTCGCGCGCAAGTCACGCCGAAACATCTGTTGGCGCAGGTTCTGACCACCGTGGACGCGCTCGCGCGGACGGACCGAGCCGTGCTGGAGGGGTTCGTCTCTAGACTCGCGCCGGAGGTGCTGGCGGACGTCGTGCTCGCGAGCCTCGAGAACGCCGACGTGCGTCTCCTGGGCGGGCGCGTCGCGGTGGACGTCGCCGCCGGGATGGGCGCCGGCGCCGAGGGATTCGTCGAGTGGGCCACCGACACGCACGCGAGAGGCGGCGGCGAGACGAGAGGTTCCGTATCCGCTCTCGCGTCTTCGGGGACTGTGGAGAACCTCGCCGAGGCGGATTTCGAAAAGACCGATGTCGAACCCGAAGAACCCGAGAAGAGCGCGGTTTCCGGGAGACTAAAGGCGAAGCCGCCGGCGCCGTTTGTTTTCGCGCCGAAAATCGCCGCGCTCTCGAAGGAGTCGCGCGACGCGCACGCCGCGGCGGCGCTGGCGCGCATCGTCAAGGCGGCGGACCCGGGCGGCGCGGTCGCGGCGATGGGCGGCGCCACCGTGCAGCGCGCGCTGTTCGCGCGGCTCGCCGCGGCGGCCACCGCGCAGACGGCGGCGAAATCCGAGGCTTCTTTTTCTTCCTTCTCGGCTTTTTCTTTTCGGGGCGCGGAGACGCGCGCGCGCGCCGAGCCCGGCGGTTCGCTGTCGGTGGGCGTTCTCGCGTCGCGTCCGTCGGATCTCTCCGACGAGACGAAACAAGGCGGTTCGTCTGACTTGGCCGGCGCGTTGCTCGAGACGCTCGTGGCGGCGCTCCCCGACCCGAACGCGCACGCCGCGGTGACTCGCGTCCTGGGCGCGACGTTCGTCAACGAAACCGCCGTCGTTCTCGACGCGAACGACACGACGTCCATCGCGCCCGCGGGCGCGTACTCGCGCGCTCTGATGACCGTCGTCGTGGGTCTCCTCGAGTCCGACTCGAGCGCGCGCCTGAAGCACGTCGCGAAGGTGCTGGTGGACGCTCCCGCCGTGCCCCCCGCGGCGATCGCGTTACTGCGAGCGCTGTGCCGGCTGCCCCTCGGCGGCGCCGAGGACGATCCCAACGCGCTTCCCGAGTCAGCGTTCGTCGCCGACGCCGACCCGGAGACCAGTCTGGGGTTCACGGTGTCGCGCGAGGAGACGGACGCTTCAGGAGGTGTCGTCCCGGACGTCGCCGAGAAGAAAAAGGTATCATCGCGTCACCGTCGCGTGGTGCGTTGGGGCGGCGTCCCGCTTCCCGACTCGTCGGACGTCGTCAACGCGGCGCTCGCGTCGCTCCTCGAGCTCGTGACGCGTCGCCCGACGGCGCGCGCGAAGTGTTTGGAGATCGCGCTGGAGGCGGCCACCTCGGCGGATGAGGACGTGCGCGCGCGCGCCATTCGCGCCGTCGTCGGAAAGCTGCACCCGGTGGAGACCTTGGCCAAGGCGGTCGAGGCGTACGCCGAGTTCCACCTCGGCGTGGCGGCGGGCGCCGGCGCGGCGGCTCTGGCGGACGCGCGGCGCGTCGCCGCCGAGGCGTCGGCGGCGATGCGCCGCGCCGCCGAGAAGCGCGCGGCGGCGGAGCGCGCGCGTGAAGCCGAGGCGAAGCGGCTCAAGGCGGAGGCGGAGGGCTTCGCGGCGAAACCGGTCGCGGCGACGGCGACGGCGGATGACTCGGCTCCGGCTCCCGCGGATGCGACGACGGAGGAGGCGTTTAAGAACCCTGAAGGCAAAAGCGAAACCGCCGAAAACGACGACAGTGGCTCTAAAGCGTCCGCTGAGGCGCAGGAGACGCTTCGTCGCGTCGAGGCGGCGGCGGTGGCCTCCGCCGTCGCCGCCGTCTCTCGGCACATCCTGCTCTTCTGCGCGTTGTGCAACCGCGAACGCGCTCTGCTTCCGAAGGTGTTCCGCGCGTTCGCGACTCTGCCGGAGGAGCTCCGGCCGGCGTTGCTGGACGACGCGGGCGCGGGTGTGGTCACTACCGGTGGTTTCGACGGGCTCGTGCGGTTAGTCGGCCCAGAGTGCGGCCCGTTGCTCGACGCCGTACGTGATCCGCCAAAGGGGAGCGAGTCGCTCGCCGCGCGCGCGATTCGCGTCCTAGCGGACGCCGACGCGGCGGAGGCGGAGTACCTGCGCGACGCCGCCGACGCGGGGGGCGTGGTCGCGGGCGATGCCGCGAAGGACCACGTCACGCGCGCGTCCATGGGCCAACTCGTGAGCGCCGCAGAGACGCTCGCCGCGAGGGTGCGTGCTGAAGCCGACGCGCGGAGGACGATTCCTAATGACGATTCAAACGCGACGACGAACGAAAACGCGTCGGATGAAGAATCCCACGAAGACGTCGAGCTGCTTCTCCCGCTTCTAAGCGCGATGTCCGCGGAGAAGGTGCGTTCGTTGGTCCCGCGTTTAGTCGCGCTCCCGCCTGAGCTGTTCAAACAAGCGCTCGACCGGCTGTGCGTCTCCGGCTCGCCTTTAACGCCGTCGGAGCTGTTCGTGGCGCTTCACGAGGTGGACCCCGCGACGCGCGGCGTGGGTTTGAAAAAAATCATCGCGGCGTGCGGCGAGTGCTTCGAGCGCCCCGATACGTTCGGCGCCGAGACGTTGGCGAGCGCGATGTCCAAGATGGTGGAGATGCACCCGCTTCCGCTGCTGTTCATGCGCACGGTGATCCAGGCGGAGAGCGCGTGGCCCACTTTAAGGGAGTTCACCGTGAACATTTTACGGTCGCTAGCGTCTAAGAAGGTGTGGAAAGCGGACGCCAAAATCTGGGAGGGATTCGTTCGGTGCGCCAAACGCGCCGCGCCGCGATCGTTCCCCGTGCTCATTCAGATGCCGGAAGCGCCTCTGCTGGAGATTCTCAAAAAGTTTCCCGCGCTCGTCGAGCCGTTGCGCGCGTACGCCAACGCACCCGCGGTCGCGCAAAGCGTCCCGAGAGCCGTCAGGGACGCGCTCGCCAAGGCGTAGAAAGACGGAAGATCGGAAGCGGCGCGGAGGCGTGGGTTTATAGTCTCAAAAGTCTTTTGGAGAGGCGGAGCGCGTTTGGAGGTTTAGTAGTCTACGTATTACAGGTTCGACTCGACTCGTTCGCGTCGTTCGCCACGCTTAGTCGTTCGTCGCATTTCCCCTTCCTTCCTCACGGTGGGCAGTAGTACCCGAACAGGATCCCCTGGATGCAGCTCTCGATGGGCTGCCCGTAGAGGATGGGCAGCAAGATCGCCGCGCCGATGTTCCCGAGCGACGCGAATGAGGCGAGAAACGCGCAGAAGATGATCACGCCTTTGATCTGATCGGGGTCGGTGAAGAAGTTGCTGTACGTGCCGATGTACAGGCCGTCCTCGTCGCGGTCGGGCTCGTCCTCCCCGCCGCGCTGCGGGCCGTCGCCCTCGGACGCGGCGACGGAAACCAGACGAGCGGGCTTCGACGCGCGAGCGCCGCGCGGCGCGACCGTCCGGCCGCTCGCCGGAAACGCTTCCAAAACCGATGTCGAGGTGGGCACGAATCCCCCGGGAACCACGCGGGGGCTCCCGGAGGGGCTGGCGGACGCGGCGACCACGCGCGCGGCGCGGCCGGCGCGGCGCGTGAGGACGCGGACGCCGGCGACGCGCGGCGCGGGGGACAGGACGTGCATGATGCGTGTCCTGCGGTGTGCGCGAGCGGTTCGCAGCATCTCGAAGAACGCCAGCTGGAACTTGAGAGATTTCGTCGCGGCGAGAGATTTTGTCCGAGAATGGGCACCGGCGAACAAGACCAGATTGCGCCGCCATGCCCCGTCATTGGCTTTCGACGCGCGCGCGGAACGCACGCCGGGCTGCCGCGATGTCCCTCCTCCCGCGGTGTTGGTTCGACATGACCGTCGGGGGCGTCCCCGTCGGCCGCATCACGTTCGAGCTCCGCGCGGACGTGGTGCCGCGCACCGCCGAGAACTTCCGCGCGCTGTGCACGGGCGAGAAGGGCGGGGGCTTGCATTACCAGGGGAGCACGTTCCACCGCGTGATCCCCGAGTTCATGTGCCAGGCGGGTGACTTCACGAACCACGACGGCACGGGCGGGCGGTCCATCTACGGGAACAAGTTCGAGGACGAGAACTTTAAACTGAAGCACACCGGGCCGGGTGTGCTGTCCATGGCCAACGCCGGACCCGACACCAACGGATCGCAATTCTTCATCTGCACCTCCAAAACCGCGTGGCTCGACGGGAAGCACGTCGTGTTCGGCTCCGTGGTGGAGGGCATGGACGTCGTGCGCGCCATCGAGCGCGTCGGGAGCAAGTCAGGCGCGACGCGCCAGAAAGTGCAGGTCGCCGCGTGCGGCGAAGAGGACGCGCTCGGGATCTCGGCACCGCTGGGCGCGAAGACGGAGAGCTCGGCCGCGCGCGCTCTGCGAAAGAAACGCGACGCGGAGGAGTTAAACGCGGCGCTGGAAACCAGGCTGGTCGGCGCGGAGGACCCCGACGCCGCGTCCGCGCGCAGGCTACGGGAGACGACGACGACTGCTACTACGACTACTGGTGGCAGCGAGCGACAGACGTACGCCGGGAACGATAAAAAAAGGGGGCTCGCGTCCGTCGCCGGGGCGTACTTCGAGGAAAGAAACGCGCGCGACGGAGATCTCGACGACGACTTGACCGAATCGGCGGCGGTCACCGCGCGTGAAGGAACGATGACTCCTTCGGAACAGGCTGTTTCTTTAGAAAGAGACTCGGGACGCGTCGAGACGTTAGATGCTGTCGATGCGTCTTCTCATCCGCCTCTGAGCGCGCGCGAGCGCAAACTGTTTGAGCTGAGACTGCGACTGAACGAGTCGCGCAAGGCGAATCGCCACGCCGTCGTCGAGGAGAAGAAACGCGAGGAGGCGCCCGAGGCGTACGAGAAGGCGCAAAAGGCGAGGCGCGAAGAGCGCGGCGAGAAACGGCGTGAGGAGGCGCTGGAGAAGCGTGGCGTGGATAAGGAGAAGAAGCACCTGCTTGAGACCGCCGAGCACGCGTCGGAGACGTATCGAAACCAGGCGAAGAAGCAGAGGCTCGGCGCGAGCGGCGGGGAGGTGTTTTCCAAGCACAACCTTTTCCGCGCGTACGACAAGAGGACGCAGAACGTGCCCGAGATGGACGAAGAGTTATACGCGCGTCTGAAAGCCGCCAATCCCGATTTCACGAACGGCGCGAACACGCTCGCGTACGGCGCGGCGGGCGCGAAGGTTCCGGCGGAGAACGTCGACCGCATGGTGGCGGAGCTGGAGGCGCAGAAGAAGAAGCGCGCGGAGTTTTCGCGGCGGCGCACGCACCGCGAGGCGCGGGACGTGACGCACATCAACGATCGCAACGAGCACTTCAACAAGAAGCTGGACCGCGCGTACGGCGAACACACCGCGGAGATCAAGGCCAACCTCGAGCGCGGGACAGCGTTGCCAGACCACTAGACAGACATTTTTGTTTTTTATCGAGACTCCTCTCGTCGGCGCTAAAAAAACGCTCGCGCCTCAACCGGAGAACCTTCGTCTCGTCGTCACATGCCGGCCATCTTCCCCAGTTTCTTGCGCACGCGTCCGAGCAGGCCCTTGCGCTTCTTCGCCTCCACAGCCGCGCCTGTCTTGGCGGGCGACGCGAAATCAGCCGCCCCGAGCGCGCCCCCGACGGCGTCCTCGAAGACGTCGCCGCCGCGTTCGAATCCGTTTTCGTTTTCGTTTTCGTTTTCGTCGCGCTCCGCCTCCTCGCGCTCGCGTCTCAAGTCGTGCTTCACCGCGTTCCACAGCCGCTCGGGAACCCACTCCTCATCGCCCTCTTCTTCGAGAAACGCGCGCGGGACCAGCGCCGAGGCGAGAAGAGAGACGTCCACGGCGCCGCGGGTCCCATGAGCCCCGAGCGGATCCGATTCAACGCCGTCGCCGTACGCGTCGTCGTCGTCGTTTGCGCTCGTCGCAAACTGCATTCGCTCCGTCGCGCGGTCGAGCTCGTCGATGGACCGGACGTGCGTTCGTTCGTCGAACCCGCCCGCCGCGGCGTCGTCCGCGTAGGCGCCGTCTTCCAACGCGCGCGAGTCGCGGAAACTCGTCGGGATCTCGGGAATGTCGGCGCCGGATGGGACGTCGCGCGCCTCCAGCGCGTCGTGTTTCGACGCGCTGTCCATCCGTCGCCGCGACGCGGAGCCGCCGGGGGTGCCGCCGAATCCGCCGGCCCTCGAGGGGCGGACGGGGGACTCGTCGTCGTCGAAGTCGCGCGCGACGCCTTCCGCCGGGCCGCCGGCCGCCCACCCCGAGGACGACGCGGGAGCCCCCGCGGCGTCCTCGCCCGCCCAGCCCCCGGACCGGCGCGCGGGCGGACGAGTTTCCTCATCCGAGGAGTCGTCGGCCAAGTCCGCCGCGAGCGCGGGCGAGGCCCTCTCGGTGGACCTTTCGCCGCCGCGGCGGCGGCCCATCGCGGGCGCGCCGCGAGGACGCGTGCCGAACAACTCGTCGTCCGACATGCCTCGCGCTTCCGCAGGCGTGAGGTCGCGCGCGGCGATCTGGAGCAGAGAAGTCAAACGACGCGCGACGTTCAGGCGAACGTTTAGTGCAACGCGACGATGATGTCGAAGGTCGAAGCTGACTGGACCCACTGCACCTCTGAGCCAGGTGTTCGGTTTCCCGCCACGGTGTCCGAAATTTTGGCCGCGTGCTTCGATCGATCGTGCCGAGAGGAGATCGTTCCGCCTCGGCGCGTCCGCCCGGTGATCACTACCGCGCTCGCGCGGCGCCGGGTTGACGCCGCCGCCCGCCTCCGATCGCACGCATCGGTCGAGTCCGGCGGGCGCGATGGCTGGAGGGGGGAAGCGCGACGCCAAGGGTAAGGGCGCCGCGGCGATGGCTGGGTTATTGTTAGAAAACGGCGTGCTGCGCGTGGGAACGCGCGCCATCTTGGAGGGGGTCTCGCCCAGGTTCGAGCTCGAGACCGTTCGCGACGATCGCGTGCGCTCCGACTGCACCGGTCAGCTCGTCCGCGACTTGGACCCGACGCACGTCGGCGTGCTGAGCCTGGGCGAGAACGCGAACGGGCCCTCGGGAGCGCACAGAGCCGATTCGATCTCGCGCCACGTCGTCCAGATCGCCTCGCGCCTGCCGACGACGAGCCGGTTCGTGGCCAACGCGCGGTGCAAGCTGTGGTGGATGACTCCCACGTGGGGCGGCAGCGAGTGCGGTTCGATTCCCCCGGAGACCCAGTTCCTGCTGCTGGAGATTGGGGGCGGCGAGGGCGGCGGCGGAGGCGCGACCGGCCGAGCCGACGCATCGGCTCCGACGGAGAAGAAGACTTCGGGAAGGAGAAAAAAGGAGAAAAAAGAAAAACCCGGAACCGCCTACGTCGCGTTTCTCCCGCTCATCTCGCCGGACGGCTTCCGCGCGACGCTCAGCGGCCACAAGATGGACGCCAAGACGGCGCGCGAGCAGAGCGGAGAGGCAGGAGACGGGCGACCGTTGTGCCTCGTCGCCGAATCCGGCGACGCCGCGACGACGCGTTCCAAAGCGGATTCGATTCTCTGCGTCGCCGTCGCGTCGTCCCCGTTCGAAGCCGCGGAGGCGGTCGTGGCGGCCGCGTCGCGACGCACACAAACGTTCGGCCTGCGCGTGGACAAAGTCGTGCCGCCCACCGCGGAGAAATTCGGGTGGTGCACCTGGGACGCGTTCTACCACAGCGTGACGCCGGCGGGGGTGGAGGCTGGCGTGGCGAGTTTAGCGTCGGGTGGCACGCCCGCGCGGTTCGTCATCGTCGACGACGGGTGGCAATCGGTCACGCCGGACGCGGCGTACCGCAAGAAGGTGGACCACATCTCCGACCATCCCCCGGGGTCGCCCTTTCGCGGCTCAGACACTTCTCCGGAAATCGCGCGATCCGCCTCGCTTCCCGCCACCCCGAGCAAGAGCGATCTACCGTTTCAAACGACGGAAACGGACCGTTCGTTTGTTTTGCGTTCTGTGGATGCGTTCGGTGTCTCTGGTGGTCGGTCGTCTCCCGGCGCGCCGGAGAACGCGTCGCCCGCGCCTTCGTCGCGCTCGTCCCCCGCGCGCGACGACGTTTTCGACGCCTACGGGCAAACACCCGGAAACAAAATGACGCGGCTGGCGCGCGTCACGCGGTCGGCGGCGAACCCGCTTCGCCGCGAAAACTTTTCGCGCGCCAAGTCTCGTTTGAAACAGAGCGTGTCTCATTTGGCGTCGACCGAGGTGCACCGCGGCAACGACCGCATCGAGAACGCCATGGCCACAGCTTTGGTCGCCGCGCAGGCAGCTGCGAAACAGGCGCACATACCCGTTCCGAGCGAGCCGGCGAAGGCGTGGTGGCCGATGCGCGCGGCGGCGTTGGTCGCGACCGGGATGGCTTCCGGGTTGGAATCCGCGTACTGGCACGGCGTGCACTCGAGCCCGTACCTGGGTCTGTCGTGGCGTTGGTTCAAGTTCCTGGGGCAGGGCGTGCTGAGCCCCGCGATCCGAGCCGCCGTCTCGACGCTGTCGTGCTTCAACCACCGCGTGAGCCTGATCGAGGCCAACGTCAAGTTCGCGAGCAGCGAGACGCATGCAAGTACGCCGCGGACGAAGAAGCGGAAGCGACAAAAGCCGGGGACGGACGGTTTCGCCGACGTCGTGGCTCGCATCAAAAGTTTGGGCGTTGAGCACGTGTACTGCTGGCACGCTCTGTTCGGGTACTGGGGGGGTCTGCACCCCGACGCCGAGGCCATGAAGCGGTTCAAGCCGGTGATGACCACGCCGAGGCACACGCCCGGTCTGCTGGCGGTGGAGCCCTCGCAGGCGTGGGACCCCATCACGCTGGGCGGCGTCGGGGTGGCGGAGCGCGCCGAGGACCTGGGTTCGTTTTACCGCGAGCTGCACGCGTACTTAGCGCGGTCGGGCGTGGACGGCGTGAAGGTGGACGGGCAGGCGGTGGTGGGCGGCCTCGGCCACGGCCGCGGCGGCGGCCCGGCGCTCGCCAAGAAGCTGCACACGATGCTGGAGCAGTCGGTGAAACTTCACT
>Ga0209666_1001347_pt1 | contig 18820 bp, 17 predicted proteins | sample SaaInlV_125m_DNA_FD_184679 | JGI IMG/M metagenome (GOLD analysis project Ga0209666, IMG submission 184679) | Marine microbial communities from expanding oxygen minimum zones in the Saanich Inlet - Saanich Inlet SI037_S3LV_10m_DNA (SPAdes)... | ecosystem: Environmental > Aquatic > Marine >...
CAGGAGACTGCACCTGTAGCTAAAACAGAGACTGCACCTGTAGCTAAAACAGAGACTGCACCTGTAGCTAAAACAGAGACTGCACCTGTAGCTAAAACAGAGACTGCACCTGTAGAGCAAGCAGAAAATTCAGTAGCTACAGTTCAAGAAGTACTTGGTGATATGATGGGTGATGCTCCTGCGTGTAATGAATGTGGCCATATAACTATTCGTAATGGGTCATGTTATAAATGCCTAAACTGTGGAAATTCTCTGGGTTGTAGCTAAGAATTATTTAATTTAAAACTAGTACATCTTCTAATCAGTTGTTCGATGTCTAGCTTTGGAGACCAATTTAGTTCATTTCTAAGCTTTGAAGGGTCTGAAATAATTTTTTCTGGATCTCCATCTCTTAATAGTGATGAATCTACTTGTGTATAATCCTTATAATCTAAATCAAATTGAGAAAAAGTCATATTTAACACTTCTCCAATTGATGTACCTATTCCAGAACCAATAATAAAGTCATGAGATATGCTTGAAGAGTTTATTAAACTCATGGCACTAGCAACATCTCCAGCAAAGGACCAGTCTCTTATATAAGACAAACTTCCGACGACTAAACTGTCTGATTCATTGTTTTTTATTTTTATTGCAGAGTCAATTATTTTGGAAAATAAATAACCTTCGTCACGAAATTCGGATTCATGATTAAACATTATTCCAGATTTAATATTCCAGTCATAAGTTTCTCTTAAAGCTTGCACCTTTTTATAGACTTCATATTTTGCTTTAGCATAAGGAGTTCTTGGTTTAAAATCTGACTTTTCATTTAAAGGAAGGGTGTTATGTTTATCAAATGTTTCAGATGATGATGCCTGGAAGAAGGAGGGAAATATTCTTAGTTGAATACAAGAGTTTGTAAGAATATTAAAAATATTTGGTATGGACTGATTATATAACTCTGGTTTCTTAATAGATTCATAGACTGAACTTGGTCCGGTTAGGTTAAATATTTGTGATGGTTTAAATTTCTCTAATAAACTTAATATTTCATTACTATCTTGAAGGTCTACATTGACTAAATGAATATTTTCAGCAGTAAAATTCTTATTTAAAGTATGAATTTTATTAAAAAAAAGTTTTCCATTATCTCTAGAAATTCCAATAATATTGGCTTTTTTATTCTTTTCAATTAATTGTGACGTTAAAAATAATCCATCTTGTCCGGTAATTCCTGTAATTAAAATATTTTCTGAATTCATTTCTCTAATTGTATTCAATAAAGTTAGCTATTCTGTTTTTATGAAAGTTTATTTATCAAAAATTAACGAATCTTGGGTTGTAGATAGGATGAGAGATGAATGGTATGAATATAATAAAAACATCTCTACCCAAAATCCTAGATATGCTGATGTTATTTGGATCATTTCTCCATGGCTATGGGAAAAAGAACCTAAAAGATATCTAAAATCAAAAAAGGTAATTTGTTCTGTGTTTCATATGGAAGAAATAGATTTTTCTGAAGCTGGGATTAATAAGTTTAAAAAAAGAGATAATTATGTAGATTGCTATCATGTAATTTCTCTAAAAACAAAAAAACAGTTAGCAAGCATTACTGATAAAGAAATTATTTATATTCCTTTCTGGGTGAATAACAAAATATGGTTTGAAATTAAAAATAAAACTGAGCTTAGGAAAAAATATGGAATTAAAAAAAACTCATTTGTCGTTGGATCTTTTCAAAGAGATACTGAGGGTAAAGATTTAGTTAGTCCTAAATTAATTAAAGGTCCAGACAGGTTTGTGTCTATCGTAAAAAGATTGAACATAGAAAAAAAAGATTTGACTGTTCTTCTAGCTGGAAAAAGGAGACAGTATGTTATTTCAAAACTTGAAGAAGAGAATATAAAATATGTGTATTTAGAAATGGTAGACTTTAAGACGCTAAACGAACTTTATAATACTCTAGATCTATATATTGTCACATCAAGAATAGAAGGGGGGCCACAATCTATAGTGGAGTGTGGAATAAGTAAAACTCCGATTATTTCGACAGATGTTGGAATAGCTTCAGAGATATTAAATAAAAAGTCCATTTTCAACATGGAGAATTTTTTAAATGCTGAACCGAACGTAGAAACTGCATATAAAAACTCTATGAAACTGGCTATTCCTAGGGGTTTTGTTAAATATTCAGAACTTTTCGAATCTTTAGTTATTAAATAATTAATTCATTGTTAATATGAATTGTCAGGGCGCTTAGCTCAGTCTGGCAGAGCGCTTCCCTTACAAGGAAGAAGTCACAGGTTCAAATCCTGTAGTGCCCACAGAAGTGAAACAAAAAATAAAAAAGTTAAGATTTGTAATTAATGTTCGAAACTATATCAGGACTAAAAAAATTTTATCAGGTAGAACCGGTCAAATTAAATTGCAAAGCCCTAGGGGCTCATTAATTTATGATTTCATAATAAAGAATGATATTGAAAATGTTTTAGATATAGGTACCTGGAATGGCTTAGGCTCAACAACTATTTTATACAATGCACTAAAAGTCAAAAAAAAACCATTTCGACTTTTATCTATCGAAACTGATAAGATTGCTTACAAAAATGCAAAGAAGAATCTAAAAGATAAAAGCGAAATTGATTTACTTCTTGGAAGAATCATTGAAATTGACGAGTTGCCCTCTCCAAAATCAATAGATTTTAAAAAACATAACTTAGATCCAAAAAATGTTGAATGGCTTCATCAAGATGTGCGAAGGTATAAAAAAACTAAAAATATATTCCCTGCTCTCGACTCTGAATATGATTTTATACTTTTTGATGGAGGAGAATTTTCGACCTTTGCTGAGTTTAAGAAATTATATAAGAGAACTAAATATTTTGGTCTAGATGACGTTGAAACTTATAAACAATATGAAGTGTTGAAATTTATCAATACTCATGTAGAAAAGTTCGAGTTAATTAATTCTGTTAAAGGACTCAGTATTTATAAAACTAACAACTAATTCTTGTCAAAGTTTATACATCTATTTATTACTTGAGACATCTATCCAATAAAAGTTTGTAATATTTTTTCTCGTTTTCATCATCAATATACTTTAAAACTTCATATTGATTATCCGAATGTTTTGAATATCCAGGTATACCTTTCTTCCATTGTCCTAAGATTAATTCATTAGACTTCAGGTAACCATTTTGAATCATTGTATTAATATCTTCATATTGATTGGCAAAAACAGATACTTTATTCTTATTCCTTTGCGTGATTGCTGAAATCTCTGGATAATCTAAAATTGGAAGATAAGAAGATATACTTCTAAATTTTGTATTGTTTAAAATTTTAGAGCCTTGTATTTCAAAATTCCATGCGTCTGTAGTCTTTTCTAGTAAACTAATTAAATATTCTCTCTTCCAAATTCTCCACTGAGTGTTTACTGTAAAACCGTATGTTTGAGGATAAATATAAATATTATTTTTTTCTTCATTTAAACCAAATGCTTTTTCCATCGGAGATAGCGTTAACTCTGCAGCAACGTAATCATCGTTCTGAATTAATTCAGTATGTAAGTCCAGTAGATTCTCAATATTCATTTTTTTACTTAAGAAAAAATCATCTAATGCAATTAAAATTAAATCATCATCAATTTTTTTTAAAGCATCTAATAGGTTTGCAGACCAATATTTTCTTCCGGAACCAAAGTAACCGAAGCTTTTGTAGTTAAATCCATGTAATTTCTTTTTATTAAAATTTCCAAAATTAAGATATGTGACCTCTATTTCAGACGGTAAGTACTTTTTATTCAGATATGAAGATGCCTCTAGAATTTTTTTACTTCCATAATGTCCAACTAGAAAAGCCTTTAGATTTAAATTAGTTAGTTTTTGTCTGCTCATATAAATAACTTTAAAGCTCTTTAACGTTGGTGCCTTTTGAGGTTGTGTACAAAACGGGATCCTTAATTTTTTTATAAATATTTGACGTTTTTAATCTATAGTTTGTCCAGGATCCATAATATGGCCTATAAATATCAATGACACCTGCTATCGCATCAATACCACTACCTACTGATACAAGTGGGGCAGTTACAGACCTTTTTAATGAGTTCATTAAAGTGTTTTGGGCCAAACCAATACCTAATAAAAATAGATCTGGATTAGATTTTTCTACTTTATTTTTAATTTTCTTATATATTTTATCACTATTAGTTAAAGCTCCTGTTTGAGGAATTGAAATAAGATTATGAAATTTCTCAATACCTAAATACTCTCTGTACTCTTGAAATTTCATCAATTCATGAATTAACTCTAATTTTGCCTCAGATCCAATTATTGTAATTTTTTTAAAGCTTGAAAAAAACCACTTGTTAGCAACGCTTCCATATAAATACTCAGCGGGAAAATCTATATCCTTTTTTAGAACCTCATTCATTAGATTAAAGTTTATAATTTCACAAAAATATTTATCATGCATATGTGCGTACTTCTTAACCATTTCAACATCTAGAGGTTTAAAACTTTTCTTTATATCTCTTACTCCAGGTTTTGTAGTTCCATGCTTTTCATTTTTAAAAAGTAAATAATCGCCGTCCCCGAATTTATAGTAAGTAGAATTTTTTTTTGATTGGCAGTCATGTATTAGTACTTTTTGAAATTTTAGATAGTCTTCTTGAAAATTTGGATATAAATCTGGATTAGAGTACTCTTTTTCTGGATTAAGATATGTTGCATTTTGAATTTTGTATATATTGTCCATGTTAAACAATATTAATGATTTAAATACAATATATAATTAACTAAATAATAAAAGTAATAATTAATTACACTCTTTATAAATAAAGAAAGTTTTGAAATGTGTGGATTTATCGGTGTGATTTCAAATAAACACATTAACAATTCCTCTATTGAAAAAAGTGATAACTTCCTAAGTTGTAGGGGCCCTGATGATCATAAGTCCATAGAAAGCAAATTAGACAATAAGAATATCCACTTTTCATTTCATCGTTTATCGATTGTTGACCTTTCTGAAGACGCCTCCCAGCCGATGGCATCTAAAAGATTTAATTCTGAAATTATGTTCAATGGTGAAATTTACAACCATGTTTTCTTAAGAAATGAACTCGAGAGTCAAGGAATTAAATTCAACACTTCCCATTCAGATACTGAAACTTTATTAGCTGGACTGTCGTTATTAGGAAATAAGTTTTTAGAAAAAATTGAAGGACAATTTTCTGTCGCATTCTTAAATAAAGATGACAATACTATAACTTTAATTAGGGATAGGCTTGGTCAGAAACCTCTGTATTATACTCTAAATAAAGACGAGCTTATATTTTCTTCAAACTTTAAGTCAGTACTTTCTTATAAAAATAATTTTAATATCGATGAAAAACAAATTTCAACATTTCTTGAATTGGGCTGTGTGCCTTCACCAAATACATTAGATAAAGAAATATTTAAACTTGAACCGGGTGAGTTAATCGAAATTTCACTAAATGATTTAGTAATAATTAATAAGATTAAATACTGGGACATTAAAAACTTTCTTCAGGATAATGAATTTGATAAAAATGTATTCTTTAAATTATTTCATGAATCAGTAGAAAAAAGGCTTCTATCAGATGTACCTATTGCAAACTTATTATCTGGTGGGATAGATTCGACTTCAATCATTAAATCATTACATGAACAGGGTGTGAGTAAAATAAATACTTATAGCATTAATAACAAAAATAAAGAATTTGATGAATCTATTTGGTCCAACAAAGTCGTTGATAAATATAAAACAAATCATAAATTCAAAGAAATTGATGGTAAGAATTTAGCTTCATCAGTTGACCCAATTAAAGTTATAGAATCTTTTGATGAACCTTATTCTGATCCTTCAATTTTTCCTTCTTTTATGATTTATGAACAAATATCTAAAGATTACAAAGTTGCTATATCTGGTGATGGTGGTGATGAATTATTAGGTGGTTATGAGAAGATTCATTTTTCTATGAAAAAAGGTTTTTTTCCTTTATTTATTATGAAATTAATAAAAAAAATAATTTTTCCAAAATATGGCACTGGTGGAAGTTTGCACATTATTTCATCATCACCTGAATTTAGTTTTTTATCACTCACAACAGACACAAAGCTAATAAATCTTCTTTCTTTAAAATCAACAAGTAACTTTGAAGAGCGATTTATGAAAAAGGATATTAAAGGACTTAAAAAATTACTTATTTCTGATTATAATTTTTATTTTTCAGAATTGATGCTGTTGAAAGTGGACAGAATGTCAATGGCAAATTCATTAGAAATTAGGTCTCCCTTTTTGGACCACAAGCTAGTTGAGTACATTGTATCTACAAACTTATCTTTCTTTGATGTAAATAATCCGAAGGCTTTATTAAAAGATTATTTAAATACTGACTTTGATTCAGATTTTATTGATAGAAAAAAGATGGGTTTTGTATTTGATCTTGAAAACTGGATTTACAATAATAAAGATTTCTTGAATCAAATTATATTAGAATCTAAATTATTTAAAATTAAAAATGTCGAAAAATTATTTCGTAAGAAAACACGAATTAATGCCACAAGAATATTGAAAATTGTAACTATTTCACTTTTTATAAAAAGTTATAATTCAATTTCTACTGAATAATCACTTAACATTTTTATAAAATTATTTAAATCATGATTTGCTTCAACAAGTTTCCTGCCTTCTGAAGAAATAGTTGTTAAGATATCTAAATTATTTGATAATTGAATAAGCTTAATATCCCAACCTATTAAATTTTGACTATCTACAAATAATATATTCTTAGATTCGATGTAGTGAAGGCTATCCCAAAATCCATTAGTTTTTGTCATCATTACTGGAGTTCCAGATGACATTGACTGGATTGCTACACTTTGACCGCTTGGCTGTGTGGAGGTTTTTAGCGGTAAAATAACTAAATCTGCACGATGATACAAACTTTGAATTTCAGTGTCAAGTAATATATTATCTCTCAGATTTCCTTGTAAAAATTTAACGTTCTTGAGCTTTGAAAATTCGTAATTATCGTACTTAGAAACAATTGTAAAATTGTATTCTTTATGCTTCTTTGCTATTGAATAAAGCAATTCAAAATCCCTATTTTGATCATTACCAATAAATAGTAATTCTTTTAGTTTGGGGGTTTTTTTTGGCTTATAATTCCAATGATTTAAGTCAATAGAAAAAGGAATATAATTATATTTATCTGAAAATACACCAATAGATTTGTGAGCAGCATTAAGCTCCCCTTCTCCAATAAACAAAACATTATCAGCAAGTTTCAAACAAATATTAATTATTTTCCTTGATAGAAAGTTTCCTTGTGTATATTTGTCTACCAAACCCATAGGGAAATAATTAATATTTTTATTATAAAATTTTTTGCAAATAAATATGAGAGGTAAAAAAGAGATAAAAGATGATTCATTTATAAAATTTAGATTTTTGGAATTAACTAATACTTTATAGTTTTTAAGACTTAGAGATTTAAATATGTAGAGTGGTAATTTTGTAATCTTTACAACTAACTTATCAAATATGTTGGTTTTCTTATCCTTAAGCTCAATAAATGTAGCACTTACTCCATTCTCTATATATTCTTTAAATCCATAAAAAAAATCACTAGAAGAAGTGGTATTAATTTTATTTGTTCTGCCCCCCGAATAAATAAATGTGATATCAAATTTCATTAAATATTTAAGGGTTGAATCAATCTTCTGTCATCTTTATCAATAACAATTTTGAAATGTGCATCAAAATTAAAATCTTCTGCGTTGTGAGTTGAATTAATAATTGTAATTTCTTTGCTGTTTAAAATATCTGAAATCTGTTTTTTTGTTCCAATATCGAGATTTGATGTCGACTCATCTAAAAACAAAATTTCACAACTACTTAAAAAAGCACGAATGAAAGAAATTTTTTGCATTTGGCCTGAAGATAGTGTTTTGTTTGATATGATTTGGTCTAAATCCTCAGTGCTGGTTTCTGTGAATACTTTGAACTCATCTAAGTATTCCAACATTTTTATGTCTGAAATATCTTTTTTGCTTGCATACTTTAAATTTTCTCTTAATGTGTCTTCAAGAATAAGCGGGGATGCCCCGATATAGCCAAATTTATCTGAACTTTTAATCGCACTACCTGAAGTTGGATTTAGTGCACCAGTGAGAATTCCCAATAATGTGCTTTTTCCACTACCATTTTCACCAGTAATAACGTAGTGTTTATTTCTTTCAAAATCTAAATTTAAATCTTCATAAAAGAAGTTTTCATTATTCATAAATTTAAAAGAAACATTTTTCATCTTTATTGCTGATTTACTGTTTTTATCAATCTTGTAACTAAAATCTGAATCAAAATTACTATTTTCTTTGATTAGAACTAATACATCTAAGTGTACATGGGTACTAATCAACATAGACAAAGCTGAGTTCATACTCCCCACGGATTGCATTAACCTTAAAGTTATTCCAATGAACTCAAGGGTTAAAGTTAACCTGTCCGCACCTAAAGCTAGGATCACTGAAAATGAAAAGATCGCAATAAAATTTGGTATCGTGGTATTTATATCAGATATAATAAATCTTTTTCTTTCAGTATTGTTCAAATTTGTTATATTGTTTTCAAAATTAAGTACTTCAAATTTGTCTGTATTTAGAATTTTAACAAGAAAAAGATTGTCGATAATTCTCTGTATGTATCTAACGCTGAATTGTGAATATGCAAAAGAATCTTCCATAGCAATTCTGCCTTTGCTGAGTAGCCATTTTGTTGGATAATACAAAACAATCAAGAGAATGCCGAATGTAGATAAGACTTCAAAACTATCGTAGGTTAAGAATGATATAAATATAATTACCTGTATACCACTAGACATAATGTTACTAAATGAATTAAAAAAGTAAGATATGTGGCCGCTTAAACTTTCAATATAATATGTAGCGTCAGCTACTGAGTAATTTCCTCTTTTATATACTTCTTTTAAAAGATATACTTTTAAACTTTTTTCAATATCTTTTGTAAGTGAAAAAATATTATATTTTCCTATGAAGTTGAGTATAAATCTAAATAAAACAACAAATATTATAGAAGTAGGATTTTCTGATAATAAGTCTATGTACTTATTTGTGATAGTTTCACTATCAGTTAATAATTGAGAAAACGTAAGGATTATTAGGATATCAGCAAAACTTATGCTGTTAGAAATAACTGCAGACAGTAAAATGCGTATTTTTTTTCTTTTTATTGTTGTTAACTTAGCTACAAAAAACACATCCTTGACAATTTTTTTTATTTTTATCATAATTATGATGATAATAATGCCTACCTTCTATATTTAACACTTTTAATTTCTTTTATAGATTTTATTACCTTTAGGCATTGTTATTTCAAAATTACATTACAGATGTAAAAACTAAAAGTTAATTAACGAAAAGCTTTAAAATAAAAACGTGAAAAAAAATTGGTATGTATTGTTCCTAATTTTTATAATGTTTTGTTCTACGAATTTAAATCCTGAAAGTATTGTTGAGGAAAAGGATACTGCTCAGCCTGTACTGGAAGAAACTTCGTATTACCTAAATGAAAAAAATATTCCAATTAAAAATGATCTTTATCACAATGAATTAGAAAATTGTATAAATTTTTTAGGAAGTTTGCATAAAGTACGGTGTGCAAGTCCTTATTCTGTAATACGGACTGTCAAATTTGAATCTGCAGCTGTAAATACTTTTATTGATGAAGACATTGTTTATACAGTTTTAAAAAAGGGTGAGATATATGAATATAATCTATCCACAGAAAGCAAGAAGTTAGTATACAGTAACTCAAATGTTTTAGACCTTCAAGAAGCTGGCCTCCTATCCCTAGCAATCAATAGCTCAAAAGATTATTTTGCTGTCTCTTACGTTACAAAAGATTTCCAACTTGTAGTTGATAAATATTCATTTAATAATTCGTTATCAAATAATGACTATGTTGGTAGATTATTTTCACAGGATGTAAGTAAACCTTACACGCATATAGCGGGAAATTTAATTTGGTCAGAATATTACAACACCTTCCTTCTCAGCATTGGAGACAATCAAGAAGCTAATGAGTTCTCTAGAATTAATCCAGCACCTTTGGATACAACAACCTACTTAGGAAAAATAATTGCGTTAGAAAATGTAGAGCTTGATGTGCCAAGAATTTCAAAAGATGCTTCAGATTCTTTTAATAATATTATTGGCTATGGTCTTAGAAATCCTTGGCAATTTTTTGAATTTAGAAATCAACTAATTGTATTCGATGTGGGGCTAAGTATCAATGAAGAAATGAGTATATCAAATTTAGAAGATGCGCCTATTTCATATGGTTGGCCAATTTATGAAGGGGGTAGTCTCGCTGCTGAAATAGATGGAATTGATAATTATAAAATTGATATTAATTATTTTGAAGGTCTTAAAAAGTTAGATAATAAAACAACATTAAGCAAATTAACGAATGAATCTCTTAAGCCTAAACTTTTTTATAGTCACTATCCCACAGAAAATGACTATAGGGCGGCAATAATAGGTGGAGATATTTTTGAGGAAAATTCTTCAGAGTTCAACTTAAATATAGTTTTTGCCGACATTACGACTAATGAAATATTTCTTTACAACCTACTTAATGGTGATCTATTAATAAGCCCTCCAATTGAAAATATTGGAGCAATAACAACAATTAAGACTATCAACAATCAATCATTTAATACGGTTGTTACAACATATAGTGGAGATTTAGTTTTCTTAAAAATAGAGAATTGAATCAAATAAGTATCTTTTATTTCAATGATTATTAAATTTTTAAAAACAATATTATCATTTGCTTGTTAAAATCTTAATGTGATGAAAGTTGCTCTTTGCCTTTTCGGTAATGCTGGTTATAAACAAAAATTAGCCGGAAATAATCCAAATAGTCTTGACCCTTTCGATCTGACCGTTCCTCTTGAAAGTATCAAGGAAAACATAGTTTTACCCCATAAAGCTGATGTATTTATCCACTCGTGGAGTAAAAAATATTCTGAAACTATAAATAATATTTTTAAACCAATTGAAGCCATCTATGAAGAACCTAGAAACTTTAGTAGGCACAAGGAGCATAAGAAAAATTTTATACAGAGTCGTTGGTTTTCTGAATCTGAATCTAATCGACTCAAGAAAAAATATGAAAAAAAGGAAGGATTTATATATGATATAGTAATACATTCGAGACTCGACATCATATGGTTTAATCAGCTAATTTTGAAAAAAGAACCAGATACTTTGTTTGCTTCACATTGGAACACGACTTCGAATGATAGTAAACTAGGCCCCTTCAACAGAGACAACGTTTATCAAGAACATGCATTACACGATTGGTGGTTTTATGGGAGTTCTGAAACAATGGATAGATTATCAAAAATATACAAGCATAAGTATTTGCTCTACTTTCAAAATAAGAGAACATGGAATGCACACAGATTCCCATACATCAAAGCTCAAAATCAAAAGTCTCAGATTAAATTTGAACACTATCGTGGTTTTGATTTTGAGCTTTATAGAAGATTCATTAGGGATGGATGGACAAATTAAGATGAGGGTGGATTAATGAAGTGTTGGGTTAATAATCTAAATGAATAAGTTCACCAAGGATAATTATTTGACTAGCTATAATTTTGCGAGAAGAGCTGACGTGGTGTTTTCTGAAGTTTTATCAACTAGTCAATTTCAAAAAATTAACAATCCAAATTTAAAAATAAACTTTAAAAATTTAGATATAACTTCATACAAACTTAAAGGATTTAAATTATCACAGGGAGATATTATTTTTTCAAATTCTGCTGCAATCAAAAATTTATTCAGGTATTTAAAAGATGTAAATGAATCTTTTAATTTACAACTTATAACCCATCAGGCTGATTACCCAATCGAAAAAGACTTATTCCTGAAAAAACCTAAATGTATTTCGAATTGGTATGCCATCAATGTAAATCACTCAGATAAGAACTTGATACCAATACCGCTGGGAATAGCAAACAATTATTCGACTAAGAATTTAGTAATCTCTCACTTCATTAAAGAACAATCTGTACATAACGATAAAAAAGTGAACAAACTTTATATTAATTTAGTAAAAAGTACCAACTATCAAGAAAGGGGCAATTTTCCAGAAAGTTTGTTCAATTCTGATTGGGTAGTCCACAAAGAACCAACTCTAACATTGAATGACTATCTCAATGACCTTCAAAAATATAAATTCATTCTTTGTCCGTGGGGCAATGGGTATGACACTCATAGGCTTTGGGAAACACTGTATTCCGGTTCAGTTCCTGTTGTGAGATATCATCACACCTATAGCAATCTAAGTGGCCTACCCATTATTTTTTATAATGATATTAAAGAGTTAAGTCTAAAATTTTTAAATGAAGCCCTTCTAAATCTAAACTCCAATAATCTAGAGAAGTTAAGCACTGAATATTGGTTTGATGTTATGAAAAGTCAACAAAAAAAAGGGTCTCGATCGATTGAAATAGAAGAAAAAATATTTTATGAAAAGTATACAACTATTACTGGAAAAATTCGAAATAAGTATTTATCCTACAAAAAAAAGATACTATTTTATAAGAAACAGATATTTAAAGCTCTATCAAAAATCTAATCGTTTAATTTAACATAAAAATTAATATAAGGCTTGTTTTTTGCCAAGCGACCTATCATTGCAGCTACCCTATGTCTTCCGCTTGTTATATGTCGATTAGTAATTTCAATTGGATTATTTATAAGAAATTCTCTAATTTCATTATCATTCATCTTATCTAAGTTTTCATAATATTCATAAGAATATAACATTGTAGATGGGTTGCTTTCAATGTAGTTATTACTACCCTTATATGGTACGACATTTTTTCTGAATTCAAAATATGCAGAATATATAAAAAAATTATTACCGGACTCCCAAAAGTTTCTATTTAAATGAATAGGTTCATCGAATACTTCTCGAGTATCTACTTCGACTATTTTTTTTAACTTTTTTGTTAGATTATCATTTTTTCGTAAATGACTAACAATAGATTTTATTGAAAAATATTTTTTATTGTCTGAAAGTAAATAAAGGTGATTTTTTCTCAGTAGCCAATTAATTGAATTTTTTGGTTCAAATTGTAAATTACGAAAGTTATTATACGTAAGTTTGTACACATTGTCCTGAGAATAATTTAAAGAATTATATAAACCAATTACTCGAATCCTGTAATAAATCTTTTTAATAAACTTACTGATTTTAGATTTAATTTTAATAAATTTGTTAAAGTTAAAATTATCTTCATACACAACGTTAACTTTTTTATTTTTTAAAACATATCTTGTGTTGACTAATTTCTTATTTAAGGATTTAATATCGTGAATTTCAATGACTATGTTTTGTTTTAAAATTAAATTTATATTTTTTTCGGATATAGCTGTTATAAAATTTTCTTTTGAAAGATTTTTTATTAATGATGAAAATGTCTCTTTCTTATAGAAATAAATCTTATCAAACTCTCTTTTATTAAGAAATAATTTTTCATCATTACTTTTAACAGACTTAATGGAGTAATTGATACCTTTTGAATTAACAATCTCAATAAATTCAAGTAACACTTCAGATCTTTTTTCAAAATAAGAATCATATTTTTCATAACTCCAATGCGCATTAATTAAGAATAAGTCCAAATCGTCTAGTATCTTAGGAGAATTTTTCATTTATTGTCACTTATATAGCACTTAACAAACTCTTGGTTAAAAATTTTCATAATAGATAGTCTATGTACTCCATCAAGTAGGGTTGGATTATTTTTTAGAAATAAATTTTTGTCTCTGTAGACAATTAATTCATAAATGCCCGGTGTTTTCTCATATGATTCATATAGGGATATAAATTTATCCACATATTCTGTAATATTTTCTGAGTTTATCTCTGTAAAGTTGCTAATCAAATAGTCTTGATAATCAAGTTTATTCGTGTCTAGATTATATTTATGAGACATAATAAACTTGAAATGAGGAGTTTCTTCAATATTATTTTTGACAACTCCAGTTGAATTTTTAAGGTTAACACTAATTTTATTAATAGGGACAATAATAAATGATGAGGTTCTTACTTTCATCCAACCTATATCGATAAATTTCTGATTTTGTCTAGTGAATTGTAAAGGCTTTAAGAAAATAGATTCTAATAATTTATTGTGAAGAAAAGAAAGCTTCAGTCTTTTTTTTATTTTAAAAGTAAAATTTTTTAATGTAATTGATACATAATTAGATCGTAATAGTTTATTTATATTTACATCAAGATACGAATCGACAAACTGCTTATTCGCCTTAATTTCATTTAATTTAGATTTCAGAAATATTTTGTGATGGAGCTTTTCAGGATGAGCGGAAAATTCAATAATTCTTATTAATATCTCAAACTTTAACTCAGGAATTTTAATTTTAGATTTTACTTTTTCAAATTCAAATTTATAATCTACAACACTATCAAAAATATCATCATAAAAGTTATTTTTTAAATATAAATTAATAGTTTCAGGCTTATGGAAGTGTGTATCAAAACGAATTAGAAACTTACCATCTTGGTAAATATCAAAATGAGTTTTTCCAAGTCCTATTTTTGATTTTAAAATATTGTAATTATTGACAGCACTGAAAAAGGCTTTAAATTTTTCTTCAAAAGCATCGATGTCGTCTACAACAATATCTATATCTGAACCGATATAAAGAAATGGAAAATTAGATGGTTTTTTAATTACACAATAATTAAAGTTTTCTAACGACTGAAAAAATAATATAATTTCCTTTAAATCTGTATGTTCTATTTGTTTTTTCATAATTTATTAATTTGAGTTAAGTATATTAATAATTTAATAATTGTTTTATAAAAACTCTAAGTTTGGTTATTTATTTTTATCCAATTATTTCTAAAATTTAAATTCCTTTGCTTATTTCTAAACCAAGGATTTGCTACAAAAATATTAGATTTATCCGTTTCTTTTAGTAAAGCTGGAATTAAGGAAAAAGTACTGTTTCCAATAATATAATTTTCAAAGTGCAACATTTTTGCAAAAGTACTTATTGTATTTTCCACAGAAGTACCGTCAGAGTGTACCGTAAGTGAATCCTCAAAAATATTCTGCTGGGAGACCCATTCATAATCATCTGTGAAGATTTCATAATTAAAATTATTAATTTTTTCTCTACAATAGTTTAAAGCTTTTTTATAAAAATCAATTTTCAATTCCTCATTTAAACCCACATAATCTCCACGACGAACGTGTAACAACGTTGTCCCCTGATGAGGCTCTAAATTTAAAGCTTTTTGAATTTTTTTTTCGTTAGATAGTGATTTAATTAGATACTCTTTATGTTTGTAAATTAAATTAACATCCTGAAAATAGCCAATTAACCTATTAAATTTTCTATAAGGAGTTAAAGCTATGTTGTTATCGTGAATTATTGTAGCAAAATCAACAATACCCGGTGTGAATCTATTGTTGCTAATTTTAATTCCTATATCTAATATTTTTTTAACATAATTGGGTGTTTCTTCGAAACCAAAATAATCTACAGGTAATATCTGCTCCCTGTGGATATAAGGTAACCCTGATACATTTTTATATTTTTCAAAATTGGAGATATCGATCGATACCTTATAACCTTCTTCCTCTAATTCTTTAGTTTTGCAGAATTGAAAAAGCTGATTACCAAATCCTCCCATTAATAAAGTTGCAATTTGTTTTGATGAATTACTCATATTTTACTTAACACTAGTAACTTGAAAATAGATATTCTATAAAATATCACTACATTTTTCTCATATCATTTTATTAGCTTTAAGTGTTTTCAAAATTAGTGGCATACTTTTCTGGCTCAAGTGAATTCCAGTACCAAAATCATCTAAAAAGTTTGAATTAGTTGTTCCATCGTTATTCAGCATATCTTCAAAGATAGAAATAAATATAAAATCATTTTCAACACAAGCTTTTTTTAGATACTTATTAAAAATATATGTTGCATTATTTCTTTCAAGATTTGTTCCAAAGGATGGTCCGTCATATGGTTTCTCTTCTGTCCAGCTTGCAATCGGAGCAAAGATTGCTTTATTGATTGGCCTAATAGGTTTAACTTTCAATACTGTAGAAATATATCTTTCTACACAGTCTGAGACAATTGCTTCTAAGTCTAAATTCTGTAGCTTGGATTGTTTAATTAGGTGGGCCCTAATATCTACCTCTCCAAAACAAAACAAAACAAAATCTGTACTTTTATAAAATGTACGATTTAAAATTTTATTTAAAAGTGTAGTTTTTTTTTCTAAATTATAAGCTGTTGCTGGCCCTATTCTAATCGGCTTAAAATTACTAAATATTTTATATTCTTTTTTTGGCCATTGGGAAATAATTCTTTCTTCCAAAGAAAACACAGAACTGTGGCTATCACCTAAGCAAATTATCATACAATTTTTGGTAGTTGCCTACAAAATCTTAGTTGGAAAATAAAAATAATTCAATCAACGATTTACATTCTAGAGTTTTCTCTAAGAAATGTATCCAAATCTTCTGGTGTCCCAATACCCCACATTTTGTCAATTTCTTTAATAACTATATTTTTATCATTTTCAATTGCCTGATTGTAAACTGGACATACATAAAATTCATTATTTACACGTATGTTTTTTTCAATCATTTCTTCTGCAGAGTTGATGTAGTCGCTACCATGTGTCCAAAAGTACACTCCTACAGTTGCATGATTGCTTATTGGGTTTTTCTCGGCCACTTCTACGACATTTCCTGATTCATTAATTTTTGCATAAGACCATTTTGGATGTGTAGATGGAAAAGTTAAAATTCCTCCGTCAACATTTTTATTCATGAATGAATAAATTACTTCCGTAGGATTCCATTCAATATACTGATCGGAGTTTGCAATTATAAGTGGCCTGTCGTTATTAATAAATTCTTTTGCTAAAAGCGTAGTACTTGCAGCTCCCTCTGTTATGCCATCCGTAATAACAATATTGCAATCTGGTTTAATTAGTTTGAGCATTTTATCAATGTTGTATTTTTCAATATGCTCCTTCAGAACAATAAAAGTATATTGACCATCAATATTTAAGTTCTCTACTACTAATTGAATCATAGGCTTACCTTTTACTTCAATAAGGGGCTTTGGGAAAGCATATCCCTGAGAAGAGAATCTAGATCCTAGTCCAGCCATTGGAATTAGTACATTTAAGTTTTTATCAACGTATGTGTTTAGGTTATTATCAATTTCTTTTGAATTCATATTTATTATTTTATCAACTAAATCAGAGTTTACATCTTTTGGTGTATTAATAAAAATAGTATTGCAACCACTCATCTTTGCTCCAAGTCTACCCACAGGAGAATCCTCAATAATTAATGCCTGGTCAGGTGTAATTGAATATTTAATCAATGCTTTCCAGTACATTTCAGGATGGGGTTTTGGATTATCAACGTCTTCGTTTGAATATATCTCATCAAACAAATCGTAAACCCCTAAATTAGTTAGCACGTTTTCTACTGTTGACTTGATGCTGTTTGAACAACAGATGATTTTTATATTCTCGTTTTTTAATAATTGTAAGTAGCCTATTAAAGATTCGTTAACTCTAATTTTATTTAGCAATTTACCAGTTATTTCTTGTTTTCTAGCCCATATCTGCTGATGAGATTGTGGATTTAGACCTTTTTCATTTGTTAAAATATCTAACTTTCTATTTGTAGATAGGCCATCGTATGTTTTTAGATGCTCTTCTTTAGAAATTTCTAAGTTTTTATCTACCTCTGATAAAGCTTGATTCAGAGATTCAAAGTGGAATTCTTTTGATTCATACAATACTCCATCTAAATCAAAAATTACGAGTTTTATCATGTTATTAAAATTCTAGAAGTTTTTTATAATTGTATAAAGGATATAATATTTTTATGTCAATAAAAAAACTAATCTCTCACAGAGGAAATTTGACTGGTCCCGACCTTTCTAAAGAAAATAAGGAATCAACTATATTAAAAGCAGTCAAATCTGGATTTGATTGTGAGATAGATGTTTGGTTTGTTAACAAAAATTTATATCTTGGACATGACGAACCGTCATATAAAACATCACTTAGATTTTTATCAGAAATTGAAGAATTTTTATGGATACATTGTAAAAATTTTGAAGCGTTAGATTATTTTACATCAATAAAAAAATTTAACTACTTTTGGCACCAAGAGGACCAATTTACAATTACAAGTTTAGGCTATATTTGGACTTACCCGGGTAACCTAGTCGGTGGAGATAGCATAATAGTCGACAATAATAATAAGCTTTCTGATTATAAATGTTACGGGATTTGTTCAGATTTCATAAGTTTATATCGATAATATGAATTTCTCCTTTGGAATTATTTCACATGGCAGTAATTACGGCCATCTTAATAATTTGATAAAAAGCATAAATATTCAAAATATTGAAAATAGTGAAATAATTATTGTTGGAGATATCAACAAATACAAAATTTTGAATAAAAAAAATATTAAATTTATTGAGTTTGAAGAAAATATAAAACCAGGTTGGATTACAAAGAAAAAAAATTTAGTAACACAGAATAGTAAGTTTGAAAATATTGTCTATATGCATGACTATCTCGTGCTTACAAAAGATTGGTATAAAGGTTATATTAAATTTGGAAACAGATTTGACATTATTATGAATAGAATTGTAAATCCGAACAACAAAAGATACAGGGATTGGACATTATGGCC